>WNFO01006576.1_pt1 | contig 14853 bp, 13 predicted proteins | sample 5400251 | NCBI WGS metagenome assembly WNFO01 (sample SAMN13153354, study PRJNA577476) | soil metagenome | isolation source: 100 cm saprolite under Madrone tree | place: USA:California | collected 2016-06-14 | reverse complement strand
TGCCGAAGAAGATTTGCAGGAACTCCGCATCGCCTGCTGGCTTCATGACGTCGGCAAATTTGCCGTGCCGGAAAGTATCCTTCTTAAACCCGGCCCGCTGGATGCACACGAAATCCAAATCATGCGCGAGCATCCCATCATCGGAGAGAAAATCTGCGCGCCCCTTAAATCGCTTCGCCCCGTCCTTCCCGTCATTCGCCATCATCATGAAAAAATGGATGGCAGCGGCTATCCCGACGGCCTTCGTGGCGACGCCATTCCGTTGAAAGCCAGGATCCTGCAGGTTGCGGACATCTACGATGCCTTAACCACCGACCGCCCCTACCGTGGAGCCATGCCTCACGAAGATGCGTTAAAAACACTTTTCATCGAATCCGACAAAGGCTGGCTCGATGCCGGCGTCGTTTTGAAGTTCTCGCGCATCTGCAAATACGACTCCTTCTTTCCCGTGAGAGGCCGAACCATGCTCGCTTCCTATTTCGCCTGAAGCCGTCTCCTGAAAGTCTTAAAAGGACTGCGTATCTTGGTGCCGAAGCTTTAGATACCGAATCTTTTGGGGGTCGGAGCTTTAGCTCCGACATTTGCAAGCTCAAGAAGCGGGGCTTTAGCCCCTGAGGACATTCTTCTCACTTCTCACTTATATCCAATAGAGAAACTACCGCACACTTAGAACTAGGCTCTGCACTTCGTTCTATGCTCACAATGGTTCATGCCCCGCTCGGGAACAGAAGAACGCCGGCGCAAAGGTCGCCTCAAGCTTCCACGCGTAGTTCGCGTTCGCCCTTCCGAACCCGGCCTCACCGATTTCGACGAAATTCTACCCACCAAAAACGCCGCGCAAGACAGCGTCTACTTCATTTCTAAAAACAAAAAATACAAAGAAGGCCTCCGCGTCTTCATCACCTATCCCTACTCCGACGAACCCGGCTCGATCAACCAGGAATCACTGGGCAAAGTCGCTCGCATCGATGAACTCGACCACGGCCGCCGCGGTATTGCCGTACAGATACTGATGCCTCTGTATCTTGGAGCCAAGGAAACTCTCCGCTAGATCCTCACCGCAGGCGAATATTTGGCGAATCTGGGTTCATTCCTCTGAAAATTTGTGTCACAGTAAGTAGTTTTTGCCACTTCATCCTCGCCCAGGTGGTGCAAGTCCCAATCCCTGCCGGTCCGTTTTCTTCTGAAATGAAAGTACTTAGGCGCCAACTGGCTTTAGGTTTCTCAAATGCAAGTCATTTCCCGATACCAAACCCCACTCTTGTCTGATGCCAGACCTCCAGGGAAACACCTGGGGGTGATCGTGGGGCAGCCCGTGCCTGGTCGAGGCAAGGCCGTGACCGCACCTCGTTACGAGAGGAAAGCCGATTGAATAGCTTGAATAGAAAACTCTGGCAAGGATTTGTCGTCCTGACTTTCTTGCCCCTTGGCAACCAGGCCGTCGCCCAAGCCCCCGCGGGTTCTGCGCCTCCCGCGAAGTCCGAGCAAACAGCCGGCATAACGCTGAACACCTCGTTCAATGGCAGCGTCGACTCCGGCAGCAGGGTTTTTGACTGGACGACGACCACCGGCTACATCTTCAACAAGCATTTTTCTGCGGACGTGGGTGTCCCGATTCTTTTTGTCCATGGCACCACATCCACCGGCACAACCACCAGTAACGCCGGCCTGGGAAATATATTCGGCCAGCTCCAGTTCGTTAATAAAAATCCCACAGTAAATTTTGGTTCGGTGGCCACAGTAGCTCTGCCAACGGGCGACACCTCAAAGGGCTTCAGTACCGGCCGCGTTACGGCTGACTGGACCAGCCAGGTCGCCAAGGAATTCGGCCGCTTCACTCCGTTCCTCAGCGCGGGCCTTGCAAACTCCATCTTCGATTCCCGCTACTGGCACAGGCCCTACACAACGCTGGGCGACCTCGCGCACTTCGAAGGCGGAACTTCCTTCGACTTGGGACACTCCTTAACACTCAGCGCTTCGGCCTACGACGTCACACCCTGGGGCAGCCAAAAGCTCTACAGCCGCATCGTAGAAAAAGGCGTTGGCACAAGCGGTCCGTCGAATCACGGGCGCGTTTTTCAGAATAGCGCGCTTACCATCGGCGGCTCTTCCATTGACAGCGACAACGGATACAACGCCGATCTCGACCTCAGCCCCTGGAAATACGTTGATCTGGACTTCGGCTACTCCCATAGCGTGCATTTCCAGCTGGACACCTTTTCGTTCAGTCTCGGCTTCAAGCTTTCCCCGTTGCTGCGCCGGGGCGGGAGTTCCAGGAACTAAAGCAGCGTACGAACAAACAGTTTTAACGTATGGGTCTGTTTCAGGAGGGAAAATCATGATCGACAAAAAGCAATTCCTTATGGTAGCAGCCGCTCTATTCTTCGCTACAGCTCCAGCGTTTGCCCAGCATGGGCATAGCGGCGCAGGCGGCGGAGCTGGCGGGGCGGGCGGCTCTCACGGAGCAGCGATGAGCAATGGCGCGGCCGATAACGGCAACTCAAACTCATCCCCGAAAGGCGCCTCCAGCTCCCCCACCATGCTTCTCACCAGGAATACAAAACTGGACAACAATCTGACTTCGAAACTCCAATCGAAGGGGCTTTTACCGGCAGGCACGGATCTGAAAGACGCCTGCGCAGGCTTCAAGAACCTCGGCCAGTGCGTGGCAGCGCTGCACGTGAGTCATAACGTCAATGTTCCGTTTGCGTGCATGAAGGCGGAAATGACCGGCACCGCACCGGCAACGGGAGCCACCTGCCCTGCCGGAACCGGTTCCAGCAAACTGAGCCTCGGCAAATCCATCCAAGCACTTGCGCCAAAGGCTGATTCGAAGTCCGCCAGCAAGACAGCCACAACCGAAGCCGACGCCGACATCAAAGAAGCGCAGACCACTTCCTAACAACACGATCGGCTGTACCTAAGGCCATCCTGATTCCATGGCGCCAGAGCGGCAATACAATTTCGCCGCTCTGGGCGCCTCATTTTTATCTAATTGCCTGCCGGCTCCTACTGCTTGTCGTACACCTGCACGTCGTGCGTCTTCGCGCCCGCCGCCCCGCCCATGTCAATATTTTTCCGGCGATATTTCACCCTATGCCTCTATTTCGCCCGGCGCGATAGAGACTCAGCCGTGAAAATCGCCAGCTTCCGGAAAAGCGCCTCGGGGAGCGCTTCCCTTTCTTCCGCCGGCAATCGGAGGTGCTGCTCCACTTCCGCCTCCATCTCTTCGATCTCTCTCGAAAGCGCGTGCTCCTCCAATCGTCCGAAAAGCAATTTGTGTGCCCGCTTCCGCTCCATCACTTCCATTCCATCCAATATCTGCCGGTGCGAGGTTCCCTCCCAGATCGCCAGGATCATCGCCTCTCTCAGCCATCGTTCCGCGCCATACTCCGCTAATACGCCCAGACCGCCGTGTACTTCCATCGCCCACTTCGCCGTATCTACCGCAAATTCCGCCGTCCAGTATTTCGCCAGATGCGCCACCAGTCGAAACAATTGATACTTTTCCGAGTACGGCGGCCGCTCCATCCACACCTCATTCAGCAATTGCGCTGCCTCCCAAGCCAGCGCAAACGCAGCTCGCAACCCGTTGACCCGCTCATCAAACTGATGCCGCAACAACGGATGATCAACAATCCTCTTCCCGAACGCGGTCCTCTTCTCTGCATACGCAAGCGCATCAGCCATCGCCCGCTGCGCCAGCGCCACGCTCACCACGCTGTTCGCCACCCGCGAAAGATTCAGCACCTCCAGGATCATGTAAATTCCCGAGTCCGCCGAACCTAGCAGGTATCCCTCGCTGTCCTTCAACTCTACTTCTCCGGTGGGCACCGATCGCGTCGCAATCTTATTCTTCAACCGCCGCACAAAATAATTCAGCTCCCCATTCCCGCGAACCCGCGGCACCAGAAACAGCGCCACTCCCCGCACACCCGCCGCAGCCCCTTCCGGCCGCGCCGCCACCACCGCCAGCTCCGCCCCGGCACTGCTCGTAAAATACTTCTCGCCCGTCAGCCTCCATCCGTCGCCCACGCGCCGCGCAACCGTCTCCACCGCTGCCCCCAAATCCGATCCGCCCTTTATCTCCGTCATCCAAGTCGCGCCCTGCCACACGGAATCATCCTTCCGCAAAAGTTGCGGCAGAAATCGCGCCTGCAATTCCGCGCTTCCATATTTCGCCAGCGGCACAGCCGTCCCCAGCGACACCGTGTACGGACAGCAAACCCCCGGGTCGTGGAACGAAATCGTATACATCAGCAGAAACGTCGGGATCAGCGATTTTTCTTCCAGCGCCCGCCAAACCACTCCGGATCGGTAACCCCTCTTCAGCATCGTTTGATATTCGCGAGGGTAAAGAATCTCGTCGACACGCTTTCCGTCACGATCGAACATCCGCAACCACGGCGTTCCGCCACGGTCAATGTCGTTCGAAATGGCAACGCCTTCGCTTTTCCACCAGTCTTCCTCGGCGGCAAGCAAATCGCGGTGGGGATTTTTCGGAATCCTGCCCTGCAAGAAACTCAGCGGAGAACGCAGCGAAGGAAGATCAGTCATTTCAGCGCATGTTAGGTCGTCAACGCGAACGCAAAGCCGGTTCGGTTTTACCCTTGCCGCCTCCGGTGAGTTTCCCCGCGAAGCTCCTCTCTTTGGTGCCTCTCACGATCTCGGCTCGGTTTTACCCAGGCCGCATCTTTGAAAGTTCCGCCAAGCCTTCCGCTTCCGCTTTCGTTCGCGTCAACTCGGTTTGACCCGTGCCGCCGTGAACCTGGCTGCGAAGCTCTTTCCACCACTCGACACGCCAGAAACTCGCTCGGTTTTACCCTCGTTCGTTCCCCGCACGTCGAATCGCAGTGCTCTTCCTCAAAATCCAATCCAGTATAGGCCGGTTCGGTTTTACCCTCGCCTTCCCGATGAACTGAATTCCGAAGTTCGCTCTTCTAATTCAACTCGATAGGGACTGGCTCGGTTTTACCCTCGCTGCCTTCTCGGAATTGACTCGTGAAGTTTTTCTTCCCGATCAATCTGTGCGCATAGTAGGAGCACTCCGAAAACTTGGCAAGAGGATTCTCACCGAAACTCTGAGGAAATATGTGCAAGACTGTGCAAAAGTTCCGCATTCCGGATTGCCTTCGTCCTTCACCCGTGTGGAAATCTATCGCGCTTCCGGGCACTCCGCCTCTCTCAACTCGCTGGCCACCGGCGTTCTTCGGTTGGCCACCAGCACAATTTCGTTGATGAGTAGTCGAATCATCCAGCTCCCAAACTCTCCCTCCGACGCAAACCTCTGCGGCTGGCGGCAAGCCTTGCGATAACAATTCCCCATCGCCTCCTCCGTTTCCCCCACGTTTCCCAACGCGCCCCACGCAAGGAAGTAAAGCGAGTTGCGGCATCTCGAGAATCGCCCTTCAAATTCCTCTCTATGCTCCTGGTTTTTCAAACTCACGATCTCATCTCCCCAGCGTCTCGGCTGGGGCGGGCCCGAACAAGCGCCCGCCTCCCTTCCGCCACTTTCCATCCGCTGCCGGTCCTTACGCTCGAGCCAACGGCTTCCCCCGCACCACCGCACTCTTTTCCGGAATCGTTGCTCCTGTCGGCACCAGCATCGGCACACGCTTGCGATACTCCGCGTACTCGCCGTGCATCTGCGCCAGGTCGCGTTCCTCGAACTGAATCGCCACCAGAATGTACGCCGTCGTCGCGATCGCGAACACCAGATGCGCCGCCGTCATCCTCGGCGCCGACCAGAACACCAGCAGCCATCCCACATACAACGGGTGCCTCACAAAGCGGTACACCCCCGGCGTGCGGAATCCCGGCGCCTTGTAAGCACGCTTCCGCAAATACGCCCATACCTGACTCATTCCAAACAAATCAAAATGGTCGATCAAAAACGTCGTGGCCAGCACCGTCAGCCACCCGATTGCGAACAGCGCGTTCAAGGCCAGTCGTCCGGCGCTGTTCTCTACATTCCAGATCGCTCCCCCCATCGGCTCCCACTTCCAGAACAACACGATCAATGCAACGCTGGAAAACAGCACGTATGTGCTCCGCTCCACTGGCACTGGTACAATCCGCGTCCACAAAGCCTTAAATCCCTGTCGCGCCATCACGCTATGCTGCACTGCGAACAACCCCAGCAACGCCGCATTAATCGCGAGGGCCTGCACAAACGGAATCTCCGCCCCGGAATCAATGGACTTCGGCACCCCGAAATTTCCCAGAAACCCGACCGCATACAAAAAAGTTACAAGAAACAGCACGTAGCAAAACACCCCGTAGACAAATGCCGTGATTCTCCCCATCTTCTTTTCTCCTCCGGGCCGCAAGGTGCGCTACAATTTGCAGCGAACCAGGTTGGCTCCCGTCGCTGTCCATTAAATCTCCGAACGGGCGCCTAAGTCCTTTGTCCGGGCTGATTTTTTTCTGCTATTTTTCTGAAACAGTGCACAAGGAAACCACCAGCGTCGTCTACGAGTTCGGCCCTTTTCGCCTGGAACTCCGGGAGCATCTCTTGCTCCGCCTGGGCGCTCGCATCCCCATCACTGGCAAGGCCTTCCAAACCCTGTGCGTTCTTGTCGAAGCCCGTGGAAATCTCGTCTCGAAGCAAGACCTGATGACCGCCGTCTGGCCCGAAACCTCCGTCGAAGACAACAACCTCGACCGCAACATTTCCACTCTCCGCAAAGCCCTCGGCGAACAGTCCAGCGGCCGACCCTTTATCGAGACCGTCCCCCGCGTCGGTTACCGCTTCCTCGCGCCCGTCACGGAATACGCTTCGAATCCCGCGCCGCCGGCCGCAACTCGTGAACCCGATCCTCCGACTCGCCAGGAAATTCGCTTCTGCAGCACTGCAGACAACGTCCGCCTCGCCTACGCCACCGTCGGCTGCGGCAATCCCATCGTCAAAGTCGCCAACTGTTTCAACCACCTCGATTTTGAATGGGAGGGCCCCATCTGGCGCCACTGGGTGCGCGACCTGGCCAACGGCCAAAGCATCGTTCGCTATGATGGCCGCACCAATGGCCTCTCCGAATGGAATGTCGAAGACGTTTCCTTCGAAGCCTGGGTCCACGATCTCGAAACTGTGGTCGACGCCGCCGGCCTGGATAAATTCGCCCTCTTCGGCCATTCGCAGGGCGGCGCCATCGCCATTGCCTACGCTATCCGCCATCCCGAGCGCGTCTCTCACCTGGTTTTATGCGGTGCCTATTCGCGTGGCGTGTACCACCGGGGGCATCCCGACGCAGTCGATGTCCGTTGCGCTCTCGAGACCCTGGTCCAGCTCAATTGGGGCAAAACCAATCCCTCGTTCCTCCAGGTCGTCACGAACCTCTACATTCCCGAAAAAGCTTCCGCTGAAGACCAGCAATGGTTCACGGATCTCCAGGTCATCTCCATCTCAACCGCCAACCTCGTCAAAATCATGCGCGCCTGCGACGCTATTAACGTCCGCCCCCTGCTCCCCTCTATCACCGTTCCCACCATTGTTTTTCACGCGGATCGCGACCGCATTGCTCCTCCCGAAGAAGGCCGCATCCTCGCCGCGGAAATTCCCGGCGCCCGCTTCGTTCCCCTGCCAACCGCCAACCACATCCTCCTCGACGAAGAACCCGCCTGGAAAATCTTCCGCGAAGAGCTCTCTTCCTTCCTCAAATCCAACAACGCCAACGCCGGCGCCGCTGGAGACTGATGGCCCCGGCAGCCGAACTACCCTTCTGACTTCAACCTTTCTCGCACCAATTCCTTTGTAGGGGCGGGGCGTGCTTGCCCTGAGTCCGACCGAAGGGCCCCGCCCTCTTGGGTTCTCTTCTCTCTCCTCAATTTTCTATTTTCACTTTTCCATTTTCTATTTTTTCGCTCTCCAAACACACCCGCACTCCATCCCAAACTCCCTAATTTGTTCTGGAACCCTTGCGTAAGGAACTACTCCGCGCTCGATGGATCCAACAACCGCCGCACCGCCGACACCCGATTCGCCGGCAATCCCACTTGCCTCGCGTGCTCCCGGATGATTTTCTCGTCCGCCGCGATATACACGCAATACACCTTGTCGCCTGTCACATAACTATGCAGCCATTGAATCTCCGGCCCCAATCCTCGCAGCACATTCACCGACTTCTGCGAGATTTCCCGCAATTGCTCGTCGGTAAGATTCCCCGCCCCCGGCACTTCCCGTTCGATCACAAACTTCGGCATCCATTTTCTCCGTCGTGCACGAATCCTAGCATGTACCCAATACGCCTTCAAGGCGCCCTCGCCCGAATAACACATCTCACCTCCTTATCACGGCGCACCTGGGAATTCTTCAACTCCGCAAATCCGATCAGGGAAGCACATTTTCGTTATAGCCAAATTGCCGTTACCTTCCTATAAAAAAATAACCTTGCCTTTTCTACCTGGACAGTTATACGTTTCCTCCGTTCACAGTCTTTACCCGCCCACCAGTTTCACAAGGAGGCCTTATGTCTGATCACAAGCATGATGACGGAATCAAGCGGCGCGACTTCATTAATGGAATGTTGATCGCCGCAGGGACAGCCGGCGTGGGCGCCTCGATCCCGATGAGGGCATTTGCCCAGCTTGCGCCCTCCACTACCTTCCCCTGCGATGGCCCGATCGGAACGGATCCAAATGTGACCCGCGGCGGCAACCTGCGCTCTGTTTTCAATATTGCCCACTGGTTGCGAGACGGTCGCCTCACGTTCAAGACCAATTCGGTGACGATCTCGCCCTCACCGTGCGACTCCTATCAGGGCAGCCAGCCGATTCTGGCGGACAACGGAAACTACGAAGTCATCATTGTGGGAGCGGGAATGTCCGGATGCTCCGCGGCGTTCTACATCACACAACAGCGGCCCGGCACCAAAATCCTAATCCTGGACGGGCAGCGCACGCCGGGCGGAAACGCCAATCGCGACGACGCCCCACCTATCCCGGACATCGCCTCGACAGCCACGGCATACGCGGTGCAGCCGTACGCGCCGTTCCTTTCCAATATTTACAACACAACCGGAATTCTCTGGCAGAACTACGTCGTGCCTTCGCCGTTTTACAGCTACTTCTTCGATAGCATGACCCCGTACGTGAATCCCGGCACCGCAAGCTGGAACCTCGACACCTACGGCAATGGGCTCAACAGCGTTCCTTATCCCAACAATATCGTCAACGACCTGAAATCCGCTCGCGCCGACCTGATGAACTGGTATCACAAGCCCGGCTCGCCGACCGATCCCGCCGACAACAGCGATCCCAAATATGATTACCTCTCTCCCATGACCTGGGACTACTACCTCACCCAGGTCCGCGGTTTTCATCCAGCCGTCTCGGATTTCTACACGCGATATGCCATCGACGCTTTGGATGGAACCACCAGCCAGGTCAGCGCGTACACCTCCATCAGCTTTACGGCCGCCGAATATTTCCCGGAGTTTGCTTATCCCGGCGGCAACTCGGGAATGCTGCGTCACGTCGTGAAATGGCTGATTCCCTCCGCGATCTCCGGAAGCACGGATGCGGAATTGCTCGCCAATCCATTCAATCTGGCGGCGATGGACAGCGCCAACAACAACGTGCGCATTCGCCAGGGAGCCTTGGTCCTGCGCGGCGACACCTCCAACAATACTGCCTCGGTCGTATATTTCCTCAACGGTCAGTTCTATCGAGCCACGGCGAAAGCAGTCATCTTTGCCGGCCAGTCGCACACCGCCCGCACCGCCTGCGCGCAATTGTTGAGTTCCTCGCAGGCAAACGCTTTCGACCAGGTGACCCTGAGTCCGGTCGTCACCGCCAACGTAACCATTCGTAGCGCCGCTCCCGTCGTCGACCTCGGCTATGACGCCTACTACTGGGGCAGCCAATACTGGGCCGATTTTGTCGTCGCGGACTGGGTCGGGCCCGATCGCGCCAACCCGAATCGTCAGACCGTCCTCACTTTTTACGGTGGAAACACCGCTTCCGTCGACGATCAGCCCAACGAGCGCATCAAGCTGCTCACCACGCCTTTTTCCAGCTACGAGGATTCCCTGCGCTCTGATATGAACCGCGTCCTCGCCGGCCGCAATTTCGATTTCGATCGCGACGTCATCTCCGTGTACCTCTATCGCTGGGGACACAGCATGGTCTATCCGAAGCCCGGGTGGCCCTTCTCCGCTCCCCTCATCGGCGCAAATGGACAAGTAACCCGCGTGCCCTCGCCTCGCTTTTATGCGCGCCAGCAGATTGGCCGCATTTCCTTCGGCGCACAAGACGTGGAGTCCAGCCCCGCAAACGAAAGCGCCATCGGCGCAGGCGTGCGCACCAGCGGCGAAGTTCTGCCCCTGCTCTGAGCCCAAATCATTCAAATAAGGTGGTCACAAGGGCCGCCATGAAATTGGACATCTTCCACGCCGGCGGCAAGCACGGCGTTCCTCGGGTTAGTTCGTTTCAACCGCAATAGTCGCGGACGCTATCTTCGTCGCTTTCGTCGTGGTGATCACCACCACGCTGATCAACACGAACACAGTCCCCAGTATCGTCCGCAGCCCCAGTTCTTCCCCGCCAAGAAAATATCCCAGCACCACCGCCACCACCGGGTTCACGTACGCATACGTTCCCACCTTCGTCGGCGATTCATGATGCAGCAGCCACACATACGCCGTGAACGCAATGATCGAACCCGCCACAATCAAATACAGCAACGCGATCCATGCCCCGCGCGAAACGTCCGCCCAATGAAAATTCCGGTATTCTCCAAGCAAGCACGAAATCACCGCCAAAAACACTCCCCCGGCCAGCATCTGCGCCCCCGAACTCACCACTTTCGAATCCGGCAGCGGCAGCTTCCGCGCCAGCGCCGACGCAATCGACCAGTTCATCGCCGCCACAATCAGCGCCACCGCCCCCAGGCGGTCAATCGCCGGCCCACCGAAATCCAGCGACCGGCTCACCAGCACCACCACTCCTCCCAAGCCAATCAACAGCGCCGCCACCAAACGCACCGTAAGCCGCTGCGTGCCCAAAATGAAAATTTCCCCAAGCGCCATGAACACCGGGATCGTCGCCATCATCACAGCGGTCAGCCCCGAAGCCACGCGCTGCTCCGCCCAAAACACCAATCCGTAATCCCCCACAAAAATCAGAAACGCAACCAAAGCCACCGACGCCCATTCCCGTCCGCTAGGCCCCCGCTCTCCCCGCCCTCGCGTCCATCCGTAAAGCGCCACTCCCGCAATCAAGAATCGCAGCCCCGCCAGCAAAAACGGCGGCACCTCCCGCACCCCGACCCGGATCGCATAATACGTAGATCCCCAAACAAAATAAATAATCGCGAACGCCAGCAGCGTCTTCCACTTCGGCCGATGTGTTTCAGCATCCATAGCAGTTCCGCCGTCCAGAACTACCACGCCCGTCGCCACCCGGCAAGCCACCACTCAACGCATGAGCGGGATGCAAACTTTCCCCTGACAAACATTTAGTTGTTGTGACCTAACCGTTTTGCATGCGCGCCATTATATCCGAGTACGCCGTGTCGATCAGCCCGCTTAGGGCTGCGGCGTTTGTGGCCGTTCCCGGTCTCAGCTTCACATGGCGCATGAACTTGCCGGTGCCTTGCAACAAGTGAGCCGGATCCGCTAGCGCTGCGCCGTGAAAGAACCCCACGTTTACGTGCGAATGGAATGCATTGACGTAGCCGAAGGGCGCATCTCCCAAACATGCAGCCGGGCAGCCGTCGTGCAAAAGCTCCCGGACTTCATCACCGCATTTTCGCATGACCTCAAACCACTGATGTGCGATGGCTCCCAATTCACCCGAGTGCTCTTTCATCCACGCATCGATGGCGGGATCCCGCTCGACAGCGCCGTTGAATCGCAACAATTCCGTTCTCATCGTCGCTCCACTTTTTTCGAGATCTGCAGCTACGTAACACCTTACACGAGAAGGCCACTGGCTTGTCGTGCCGGAGGAACGAAAGGGATATTCTCTAGTAACGCCGTAGCGTTTACGGATAGCGAGCGGCTCGTCGGCAAGCCGGAAGTAATTCGGTTACTTTCGCATCTGCCGTAACCCAGGAGAAATCCAGAAACAGTCCTGAACTGCTTAGTAACCTAGCGTGGAGCGTTTGGTCACGCAGGCTGCCACAACTCGATCGGATTTCCCTCAGGGTCATGCACGCGGGCAAACCGGCCAATGGGAGAGGACTGCGGGTCAATCTTGATCTCGATTCCTGCGGCCCGTAGCTGTGCCGCCATTTTGTCGAGATCCCGGACTCGAAAGTTCACCATCCAGACCTTTTGGGCATCCCCGAAATATTTGCTCGTCTCCGGAAAAGGCGCGAAAACGGTGGGGCCTGCCTCTTGCTCCCAAACGGGATCCCCTTCGCTCGATGGTGTCAGCGAGATTCCCAGGTGCTGCTGGTACCAACTCCCCAACGCTTTCGGATCTTTGGCTCGGAAGAAGAATCCTCCGATTCCCGTCACTTTTTCCATTTCCATTCCTCCAGCGATCCCATCGCGAACAGCGGCCCCCGCAGGGGAAGGAGAGAGCTCTGGCGAGACGGCTGCCTGCGCCGCTAAGCCGAGTTGCTTTCGGCTCAAGATGAAGGTTGACCCGAAAGCAAATGAAAGAGTTCGAAGCAGTTGGCGTCTTTGAAAATGCATCCCATCCTCCTTCCGAAAGGAGCGCGAATCGGTCTACGATACCTGCGCAAACGGGGTTATGGGAAGCGTAAAGATGAGGCTCCGGGCGAGTTGTCCGCAATACGGAACTTATCATACCGCCTGGCCGCGCAACGAAATGAATGGCGGCGTCTGTGGGAAGCGATCCTAGTTGATAGCGACATGGGCTGCCATGGAACATTTGCGTAACAGCTTTCGTATCCTGTCGCATGTTCGCGCTTCCCGGTCGCTCAAGCTCGGCATTTGCTTCCTTAGCAATCGTTGCGTGCCTGCTCTTTACAGCCCTGAGGCTTGCGGCTGGGCAGACCGCCGCAACAGACCACCAACTTTCCACGCAGGAATGGCGTGAAGACCTCCACTTCCTGGGCGCGCAGATGCGCCTCAAGCACAAGTCACTGTTTCACACCATGACCGAGACAGCGTTCAATCAGGCCGTGGAAAAGCTGGACGCAGACATTCCGCAATTGAATGAGGATCAAATCTTCGTTCGCTTCCTGCAGATCATGGTGATGGTCCAGGACGGGCACAGCGGTTTCGATACTCGTCCGATTCCGCCTCCCGCCGATCTGAAGGACCACATCCCCGTGCGCTTCGTGCGGTATGCTGACGGAATTTATGTGCGCGGAGCCGCGCCGGAATACACCGATGCAGTGGGCGGCAAGGTAGTCAGGGTGGGCTCCTACGGCTGGCAAGAGGCCATGCAGTTTCTGGATTCGACCGAATCTCACGACGCGGGCAACAACGGCGAACAGCTTGCCTGGAGCACAAAGACGATTTTAAATTGGCCGCGCGTCCTACACGGATTGGGCCTCAGCGAGTCGCGGGATAGCGCGGATTTCGTGATTGAGAAAAACGGGCAGAACCGGAGCTTCCGAATGAAGGCGTCGGTTCCTCTCGGGGAGTGGTATCTAAACTCCCTGCCTGAGGGCTGGGTGGACACACGGCCAAAATCCGTGCCCGCGCCGCTCTCACGACAACAGGAAGACAAGTTTTATTGGTTTAGCTATCTTCCTGAGCATCATTCCGTATATTTTCAGTTCAACCTGGTGATTAATGGGGAAGGAGAAACGCTTGCGGATTTCGCCGGGCGGCTGGCGACGGCGCTCGAGCAGCCGGATGTCCAGCGACTCGTGATTGACCTGCGCAACAACACGGGTGGCGACAACACTCTTCTGCGGCCGTTGCTGGTCGCCTTGATCCGCTCCAGGGTAAACCTGAGGGGAGGCATTTTTGCCATCGTGGGGCCGACGACTTTCTCGGCAGCTCAGAATTTCGTGAATCGGCTGGAGAACTACACGGAAGTGATCTACGTCGGGGAACCGACGGGCGAAAACGTCAATTTCTACGGGGACCCCGCGGGAATCACGTTGCCGCATAGCCATCTCGAAGCAGCAGTCTCGCGGCTTTGGTGGCAGGACGAGGATCCGCGCGACAAGAGGAGCGCGACATTTCCCGAGATTGCCATCGAGCCAACTTTTCGGGATTACGTAACTGGGGCTGATCCGGCGCTGCAATACGCTTTGACGGCAACGATGCCAGAGACGATCCAGGAAGCCTTGGAACGCAGTCTATCGGCGGGCATCGATGGCGTGTTGGCGCGCTACAAGACCTTTGTAAGCGATCCCACGCACAAGTTTCTTGGGGACCCCGAACCGCGCGTCAACAGCCTGGGTTACAAGCTAATGTCCGAGAAGCGCCTCCCTGAAGCGATCGTCATTTTCGAGGTCAATGCGCGCACCCATCCCAACTCCTGGAACGCCTACGACAGCCTGGGCGAAGCTTACGCGAATGCGCGAGATAAACAGCATACGCTCGAAGCCTATCGCAAATCGCTGGCGCTCAACCCGGAGAATACAAACGCCAAGCAGATGATAGAGCGAATCGAAAACGCCCAGTGAACGTGTCGATATTTGCTCAGGGCAGGTGAACTCGATTTCGGGCAATACAGGTCGGCGCTTGGCCGAACGATTCGTGTATACGGCGACCGGGATTTCTCCATTCATAAGTGCGCGGTGGATCCGACGATTCTGCACGTGTGGTCGGCTAACCAGGGGCGGGTTCCACGGCAGGATTAGTCCTGAGAAGCGTGCAACTGGCTTTTGCCAGACAGGATGCAAAGGAACGCGGGGAGAGCGATGATGCTGGTCGCCGGTCGGATGACAGCTACAGCCCGCGCCGACATTGGTGCTCGATGTTC
>WNFO01004891.1_pt1 | contig 14853 bp, 17 predicted proteins | sample 5400251 | NCBI WGS metagenome assembly WNFO01 (sample SAMN13153354, study PRJNA577476) | soil metagenome | isolation source: 100 cm saprolite under Madrone tree | place: USA:California | collected 2016-06-14 | reverse complement strand
CCATCATTTGCGGCGCCGCGCCGTTCAAACCAACGATTCACGGTATGTATCGGTCCTGTTTGCGCGCAGCCACAATTTGGAACGGAATGGAGCAAGCCGGTGTTCCGGATATTCGCGGTGTTTATCTTCCTCCGCCCGCGCAACGATTCATGATCGTGGTGGCGATCAAACAGCGATACCCGGGCCATGCGAAACAGGCTGCTCTAGTCGCTTGCCAGTGCCATGCCGGTGCCTATTGAGGCAACGCGACCCTACGAATGGCGTGATCGCTTTCCCAATGTCAGCCAGATAAGCAACGAGACGCGGAAGCAATTTTCTTTGAAGTGGGAGAAGCAACTTGCCGCCGTACAAGCACGGCACGCCCAGCCCCCTGGGAGGCGCGACTAAGGAATCGTTACAGAGATAAGTTTTGATGGGTCATTGACCTTTTTAGTCTTTGTTGCGAGTCGTCACGGCAAGTTGCTCGGGGAACAGCGAAAATTGGAACTGTCCGAAAACCGTAATGATTGGCCAATTTTGTCCACGTCAGGCGGTTCGCTGCGCTTTGTTGTGCTTACCTAGAGTTCTCTACCCCGTTACGGAATTCTTTGGAAATATGGCGTCTTAGGTAGTAAGGGCGCCCACTTGGGGCTAATTGGCACAGCTTATGCTGCTATCTGGCCCTGATAGGAAAATAGGTAACATTCCAACTGTTGGAAGGAGAACGAAACGGATGGAAGAGATAATGACCCCGTCCGAAGTGGCATCCCTGCTCAAGATCCATCTCAAGACGGTCTATAAGCTGGCCGAGCGGGGAGTGATTCCTGGCAATCGGATCGGTCGGAGCTGGAGATTCAGCAGAAACGATGTCTTGGAATTAGTGTCCAGCAAATCAATGGGTTTATCGGATAACGGCGATAATGACTCCAAAGCGAGTGCTATAGCCGGCAAGTAAGCATCTTATCATCATTTCTCTGAGCCGTACCTCGAGGCCTTTCCCAGGGGCATCGAGGAATTGTATGGCGTGCTCCACAAGCGGAAAAAGGATGGCGAACCGTCTTCAAGCCGCGCCCGATAATGTGAGCACTTTCCTCATCCTTGGTCCTGCAGCAGATCAAAAGGTGCGGCCGATGATTTAGAAGGACTTGATGAGAGAGGAGCAGACCTACGAAAGGCTGTTGCGCGTGCTGCACGATATGCAAGCGCAAATCGAAGAACGTGTCCGTCCCGTTGCGGAACAAGTTGTTCAAGTCGAAGTCGAACGCCTGCAAAGTCTGTCGATGCATCAAAAATCGATATTAAACGATTGTTTAGCTCTTATCGACCAAACTATTCTGGATTGCCGAATCCAAATGGAAGAGTACCGCCAGACGCGTTCTGCACTATTGGTGCTTAACCAGCGTCTCGCTGATCTCGGGGCCGAACCAGTCGCAGCTCCGGATCATTTCCCGACGGAGAATCTTGGAGATTTGATTTTAGCCCGCCTTGAGGGATTGCGCTCGGAAAGGAAGATTTGACTCTTGCGGGTAGAGGCGCAAGTTGCGTTCGACTAATCGTTTAACGAGCGTATTCTCTCCGCACTAAACCGAATAGTTTGGCGTCGAAAAAGCGATGGCATGGTGCGCCCGCCGAGAATCGAACTCGGACTTAGGGTTCCGGAGACCCTCGTGATATCCTTTTCACTACGGGCGCAGGGAATTTTTTCTATCACTCGTCTACGGCTCAGTCAACGAAGAGGCGTGACTAGCCGTTGATGCAACCGAGACCATTTCTTCGTGAACAGCGGCGTTGGATGCCAGTGTTTCTTTCCCCCAGATAGAAAACAGGTTTCCAGATAGATCGCTGAGTCTACCCCCGGCTTCCTCAACGATCAGGGCGCCCGCCGCGGTGTCCCATGGACGGAGCTTAAGCTCCCAGAATCCGTCTATGCGACCGCAAGCAACATAGCAGAGATCCAGAGCCGCAGAGCCGTTGCGCCGAATCCCCTGCGCCCGAGTCATGAATGCCTTGAAGAAGCTGAGATAGTACTCTGCGTTTTCGCGCTGATCATAGGGAAAACCTGTGGCGAGGAGAGCTTTATCCAGTTCGCTCACGCCGGAAATGCGTATGGGATCTCCGTTCAGTGTCGCGCCGCCACCTTTGACCGCTCTGAAGCACTCGCGTCGTAATGGATCGTAAACCAGCCCTAAAATCACTTTGCCGGCGTATTCCAGAGCGACGGAGACGCAGAACTGCGGATAACCATGGGCAAAGTTGGTTGTTCCATCAAGGGGATCGATGATCCAACGGTGGTTGCCTTGGCTTCCAACCAGATCGGTCTCTTCCTCGGCCAGAATGGAATGACCTGGGAAATTGTTTTGTAACACTTCGACAATTCGCCGTTCCGATTCGCGATCCACTGAAGTGACCAAGTCGATGGCCCCCTTGTAATCAATGCTCTTTGGTTGTTGCCATTGCTCACGAATTAAGCTTCCGGCGGTCACCGCCGCCTGCCATGCGACTGACAAGAAATTCGCGACCTCCAAGGTCATTCTATTATCCTTCGCAATTGAAACAGAGCTATGTTACCTAATGGCGCGTGAAGATTCGAGCACCGGCGAAAATCAATTTGCGACTTCGCGTGGTGGGTAAGCGGGTGGACGGATACCATCTTGTTGACACCATCATGCTCCCCGTATCGCTCTACGACGAAATCAGTATCGATAAAGGTAGGAAAAGTGGAAAAACGACGCGACTGAATCATCTAACTGTGACTTGTGATGATCCGCTGGTTCCTCAGGACAAGCGAAATCTGGCTTACAAAGCAGCATCAATTCTATTGGATGAGAAAGGCGTTGATCACCCTGTCCAGATTCATATTCGCAAGCGAATCCCTGTTGGCGCAGGGTTGGGCGGTGGCAGCACGGATGCTGCGGCGACACTAGTTGGCCTAAACCGTCTTTTTCGCCTGGGATATACGTCAGCACAGCTCGAAAAACTATCATCAACTCTAGGTGCGGATGTGCCCTTCTTTATTAGAGGAGTGCCTGCTCGGGCGCGTGGAATTGGTGAACGCTTGACGCCATTGCACGGGGTACCTCGACTTTGGCTGATTATTCTCTATCCTAACCTGCCGGTTGCAACCGCATGGGTATATAACAACCTCCACGCTAAGTTGACAAAAGCTATTGTAAATACTAGCATTAATTTTGGGCTGGGGAGTCCTGCACGTTTCAGAAAACTACTCGTCAACGATCTTGAAACCGTTACCATGGGCCGGTATCCTCGCATAGGTTTACTCAAGGAAGAATTAGTGCAGCACGGTGCCGTTGGAGCTCTCATGTCGGGGAGTGGCTCTTCAGTGTTCGGTGTTTTCCCATCAAGGCGAAGCGCGGAGCAAGCCTTTCGCCGGCTGAGGAAAGAGAAAGGGGTCCACGCTTTTTTAGTGCGCGTTTTGAGTTAGGGAAGTCGCGAAAAAAAAGCCCGTCAAATCAACTGCCAATAATGCAACTGGCTTGCGCCGAAGGGGGTCCCTATGCAGGTTACAGAGGTTAGGGTCTTTCCTGTGGATGAAGAGAAGCTCAGGGCTTACGTAACTATCACGCTGGATCACTGCTTCGTGATTCGAGACCTCAAAATCATACGCGGCACCACGGGGTACTTTGTGTCGATGCCGAGCAAAAAGCGCAAAGACGGGACCTACAAAGATATCGCTCATCCTATCAATAACGAAACTCGCAGGATGATCGAGGAAAAAATAATCGCGGAATATCAGAAAGCTGTTGCTGAAGGGGGGAGCCAAAGGGCTCTCGGAAGTGGATGAGCAGATATCCTGCGCGGGCGGTGTGAACTGCTCTTGTAGGAGTTCGGGGTGGGCGGTCGCCAAGTGGTAAGGCCCCGGACTTTGGATCCGGTATCGAAGGTTCGAATCCTTCCCGCCCAGCCAGTTTCTCAGCCATAGGCTGGAAAGAGAGACAGTTAGGTTAGGTTTTAAGTGGCGCCGTTCATAAGTGAACGGCGCCCCTCATTTTAGTGGGCGCGCTGTCACATGACGGTTGCCAAAACCGCGACGAAAGAATAGTTTCTGAACCATGAGCCAGCACAACGTCAAACTAAAAATATTCGCTGGGAACTCCAATCCGCCGCTGGCGGAGGAGATCAGTCAATATCTCCAGGTTCCCTTGGGAAAGGCGGTCGTTGAGACTTTCAGTGATGGCGAGAGTAAAGTGGAAATCAAAGAAAATGTTCGCGGCGCGGACGTGTTTGTATTGCAATCGACGTCGGCTCCCGGGAACGATAATTTGATGGAGCTCTTGTTGATGTTGGACGCCTTCAAGCGGGCATCGGCGAAGCGCATAACGGCTGTCATCCCCTACTACGGATATGCGCGCCAAGACCGGAAAGTTGTTCCACGGGTACCCATTAGTGCGAAATTGATTGCAGACTTAATCACTACGGCAGGAGCTTCTCGGATGCTTACCCTCGATCTCCATTCGGGACAAATTCAAGGGTTTTTTGATATCCCAGTCGATAACTTGTATGCGACGCCAGTCCTACTGCAACATCTAAAAAAACAATTAAACCACAATGAAGTCACCATCGTCTCTCCAGACGCCGGCGGTGTAGAACGGGCCCGGGCCATAGCGACACGGTTGGATGCCTCGCTGGCGATCATTGACAAACGTCGCGTAGGACCCAACGTAGTGTCGGAAATGAATATCATCGGGGAGGTTAAGGATCAGATCGCGATCCTTTTGGATGACATGGTAGATACCGCCGGGACGCTCACGATGGCTGCCGACGCCCTTAAAAAGGGAGGCGCCAGGAAAATTCTTGGTTGTTGTACTCATCCGGTGCTTTCGGGCCCCGCGATTCAGCGAATCGCGGAATCGCCATTAGAGGAATTGATCGTCACCAATACAATTCCTTTAGGGGCCGATGCGCGACGCTGTGGCAAGATCAAAGTTTTATCAGTGGCTCATCTCATCGGCGAAGCGGTTCGACGCACGCACGATGAAGAGTCCATTAGCTCTTTATTTGTCTAACACGAATACGGAGTAAGGATATGAGGAGGTAAGTTCTCTTGGAAACCTTGGAAGTTCATGTTGACGCCCGGGAAATAGGCAGCAAACGTCAGGCGCGACGCCTGCGGCGCGAAGGAAAGATCCCTGGTATTCTGTATGGTCCTAAGACTCAGCCAGTTCCTCTGGAACTAAACAAGAAAGAATTTTCGAGTCGCGTCGCAGGACTCGAGGGTTCACATTTAGTCCGGTTGCAATCCGAATCTACCGCGTTGGCGAATAAGGTGGCCTTGGTTAAGGAGATGCAATTTCACCCGATCACAGGTGAGGTTGTTCACACGGATCTTTATGAGGTTGACCTGAATGCGAGGATCCAGGTGCGCGTTCCCCTTCATTTCGTGGGCAAGGCGGTGGGCGTTGTTCGCGGCGGCATTCTGCAACCCATAGCCCGAGAGATCGAGGTAGAGTGTTTACCCCTGGATATTCCCGAATTCTTCAATGTCGAGGTTGGCGCGCTGGACATAGGAGATTCAATTCACATTGGAGACCTGCCTATGCCTGAGGGTGTGAGGGTGGTCGATGAATCCAACTTTCCCTTAGTTGCGGTTGTGCCTCCGACAGTTGAAGAGGCGCCGACTCCGACCGGGGTTGCAGTGGAGGGAGTTGCGGCTGTTCCAGAGGTCCAGGAAGAGCAAAAGGAAGGGGGCGAAGAGTCCTAGGCGCCTGCTCATCAGGGTTTTCAGGAATTGATTGGTGAAACTCGTCGTGGGTCTCGGGAATCCGGGCAAGAAGTACGAGCGCACGCGGCATAATTTAGGGTTCTTAGTGGTCGATCACATTGCACGACAGAACCAGGTTACGATTAAGAAAAAGCTCTGTGATGCGTTGATCGGCGAGTGGGTGAACAACGGGGAAAGGATTCTCCTCGTCAAACCCCAAACTTACATGAACCGGAGTGGAGAATCAGTCAAGGCTCTCCTTGACCATTTCCGAGCGACTCCAGGGGATTTACATGTGATCTATGACGATCTGGATTTGGCGTTTGGGCGCCTACGGATACGTCCCGGAGGACGGGCCGGTGGTCATCGCGGTGTCCTTTCGATCATGGAAAGCCTAGCGGGAGCCCAGTTTTATAGAGTCCGGGTAGGAATTGGGCGGCCTCCCGATGGTGTTGATGCTGTTGATTTTGTGTTGGAGCCGTTTTCGTCGCAGGAAGTTAAACAGCTCGACGAGTTAGTGTCGCGCGCCTCTGAAGCGGTGGTTTCTTTGCTGCAGGAAGGTGGACAACGCGCCATGGAGCAGTTTAACCGGGCGCACTAAGCTCCATTGTAAACACTAAGAGGCCGTGATAAACAGAAAACTTTGTCGTGGAGGATAAAAGTAACGTGGCACTTTATGAAACCCTTTTCGTGGTTCATCCCGAAAAAGGGACGAGAATGAAAGAGTTTATCGAGAGGTTCAAGAAGGTCGTTGAAGGGCAGGAAGGTGTTGTGTCCCAGGTCGATGAATGGGGTCTGCGTGATCTCGCCTATCGGATTGAGAAGCAGGGAAAGGGATTTTACACGCTCATGCAATATCGATCGTCCGGGCGAGCGGTCGAGGAGTTGGAACGGAACTTAAGGCTCACCGACGGCATCCTGCGTTACCTAACTGTGCGTGCTAACGAAGAGACTCAGAGCCCTTCCGTTCCGAAGAGCCACTCGGAAGAGCACAGAACGCCAACCGAGGAAGGGACCGCAAAGTCCGAACCTCGACCTTAGAGAAATCTCATCCGTTTAAGGTAGACCGGGCGCGAAGTACAATAAGGTTCTTCTGGCAAGGAGCCTGACGGAGAACCCACTCGTTGCCATGTTCCCGCAGAGGTACCGACGCGTGATTTTTCCTTGGCAGTCGATCATCAAAATTTGAGAGCGAGGTAGGTGAACCTATGGCACAAAGAGAGGGGAGCGCGAGACCAAACCGGGATCGGATGGACGACGAAAAAGGACCTCCTCGAAGGAGGCCAATGTTCCGGCGTAAAGTATGCCGGTTTTGCGCCGATAAAACCCTGAAGATCGATTACAAGGACGTCAGGATGATTTCGCAGTTCGTCACCGAGCGCGGGAAAATGACCCCAAGTCGAATTACCGGCAATTGCGCTGGTCATCAAAGACTGCTGACGACTGCGATCAAAAGGGCGCGTAGCGTCGCGTTACTGCCCTTTACAACCGCCAAAAGCTAATCTATTTTGCCGACCGTTCGATATGCAGCGGCTAGAAATCATCATTAAGTTCTGTTTGGCCTTGGCCTCCACCGTTTTTCTCCTTATTGGCGGCGTCGTGTTGCCTGCTGCTGGGATTCTCTTGATACCGTTTGTCCCGCAGCCGGTGCTTTTTTTCGGTCTCAAGTACGGCATAGGCTTAGGTGGGGGAGTTCTTTTTGCCGCACTGATTATCTTCTTTATGTTTGCCGGGGAAGCCATAGCCTTTGTTTATTCCATATTCGCCCTAATGACGGGTTTACTCTTTTGGCTGCTGGGAAGGCTTCGCTCCATTGAATTATTGGTCACCGGAGTTGCCGCTGCGATGCTGTCGGCAGCGGCCGGCTTGCTACTTTATTTCTACGGCTCCTGGGGAGCCATGACCCAAGATTTTCGCAGCAGCATAATCGATAACCTTACGACCGCCGTGCGAGTCCATGAAACAATGGGCTTTCCACAAGAGAGCTTACGATTCTTCAGAGAGAAGATTCCGGAAATCGTCGAGCACATGCTCCGGCTTCTTCCTGGTTTGCTATTCTTGAGCCTGTGTTTAATCGTCTTGTTGAATGTCCTTTTTTTGTGTCGCCGGTTCCCGGATCGGCGCACTCAGTGGCTATCCGTCGAAATGTTTCGGGAGTGGCAATGTCCCGAACACTTGGTCTGGCCGTTTGTTGCCGGTGGATTTGCCTTGTTCCTTCCGGCCGGAGAAGCAGTAACGACTGTTGCGGAAAACATTCTTCTAGTCATCGGTGTTTGGTATTTTATTCAAGGGCTCGCAATCGTGGCCTATTTCTTCCACAAGAACAACGTGCCTCGATTTCTGCGCAGCGCGACGTACATACTTATCATTTTTCAACAGATCTTTGCGCTGTTAGTTGCGGCTCTCGGTTTGTTTGACCTGTGGGGTGATTTTCGCCGCTTAAAGAAGAAGAATTTGACTCCGAGCCAGGCGTCTTGAAGGGGAGAAATATGGAAGTCATTCTGAAAGAGGACATAGCGAATCTGGGTAAAATTGGTGAGGTCGTGCGCGTCCGCGATGGCTATGCACGGAACTACCTGTTGCCGAGGGGTTTGGTGCTGGAGGCTAACAAGAAAAATATCAAAACATTCGAGCACCACAAGAAACTGGTCGCGGATCAAAAGCAGAAGGTGATGAGGCGAGCGCACGCTGTCGGCGATGAGCTGGTTGGCGTGTCGCTGACCATACCGATGCGAACCGGGGAGGAGGGCAAACTCTTCGGCTCCGTCACCAACATCCAAATCGAAAAAGCCCTAAAAGCCAAAGGTCTTAATGTGGATCGGCGTAAGATTCATCTTGACGAGCCGATCAAAACTCTGGGAGATTACGAGATCCCAATTCGCCTTTCCGCTGACCTCACTGTACCGTTAAAGCTCTCGGTGGTTTCCGAAGACGGCGGCAAAGCGTCCCAAGCAAGTTAGCTCGACTCCGCGTGTCTCGTCCCCTAACGGCCCCTGGCGAGACCACTGCTTCAAATCAACATCTCTGCCGTGCGAGGCTCTCCTTGCTGCTGGCTGCAGTCCTTTGGAGCCTCGCCGGGATCTTTATCAAGTTTCTTCCTCTCGCGCCGCTGACGATCGTTTTCTATCGGAGTTTTTTTGCGTCGTTATTTTTCGCGTTTTTCGTTCGAAAGAGCGTGACCGTTCCCAAGGTTACGCTGCTTGTCTCGACGCTCGCGTATACCGCGGCCATCAGTGCTTTCGTTTCGGCCAACAAGATCACCACGGCAGCCAATGCGATTGCCCTTCAATACACGGCGCCAATGTTTGTCTTTGTGATCGTGCATTTTTTGTTTCGTGAGAAGATCGCCTCGGCGAGTTGGATCTCGCTGGTGTTTGGCATGCTTGGGATCGCCGTGATTTGCGCCGGGAGCGCGGGCCAGCCTGATGCTGCTGGGGTGATGATCGCACTTCTGAGCGGTCTGCTTTTTTCGATCTATATGGTAAGCCTTCGCTCTCTAAAAGAGTTCAACCCAGGCACTCTGACGTTTCTCAACAACGTGGTTTGCTGTCTCCTTCTGTTACCGCTGGTTCGTTCGGAGCTTTCGCTTTCATTTCATGAAGGCTGGATCGTGGCCGTTATGGGAATCGTGCAGCTAGGGGTGCCTTACTGGCTCTTTTCGAAGGGCCTGGAAAAAATACCGGTTCAGGAAGCTTCACTAATCGTTTTGATAGAACCTGTGCTAAACCCGATCTGGGTGGCTCTTGCGGTAGGAGAGGTGCCTTCAAAGGCGACCCTCGCGGGAGGTAGTCTTATTGTTTTGGGTTTAGGCGCTCGTTATTTGTGGCAGTTACGAACCCCCGCAGTCGTTTCATCATAGCCGGTTAGCTTCAACGCGCCATGCGTCGATGCCGGGAGAGGAATCCCGCGTTTTTTCGTTAGCCGGTCACTCGAATATTGCCGCCGTGGCGGATTTTCTCCATTTCTTCCCGCGGCAGCGTCTTAATGTCTTTGCGCAGCTCATAGTTGATATGCTGAATTGCTTCAGAGGGACCTGATCGATTGCCCATCAATACCATGGGACCGGTTCCGGTATTTTCCAATTGGTAAAAAGATCCACCGGTAATCGTCGCCACCATTCCCGGCGTCATCACCGCATTGCCGCCGTCGGGAAAATGCATCGTGCACTCGCCGTCGATGACGTAGAAGGTTTGGTCGGCGTTATGGCAATGCATGTCGTCTTTGTCGCCCGGTTTGGGGTAGACGTGAACCCAAGCATGAACTTTCTTGGTGTTGAAGATTACTTGTCTCTTGCCTTCTTGGGCCATCTTGACCAAGTCCAACACTTCGATTGCCATAGTCCCTCCTTTGGGCCGATGCCGCAAAACCTTACCAACCCGTCACTGGTTCTGTCAAATTCGACCTTGGCGAAAGCCTCTAATAGTTTAGATTCCCGAAGGGTTTTGTGCTAAGTCTTGATCATTCCTAAAATACCAAATTCAGGAGGAAAGATGTCTATGAATTGGGGAATGGCGAATCGTTTAGCTCGAATCATTAAGCCTGAAGATGGTCGCGCGGTTATGCTTGCCGTGGACCACGGTTATTTTCTGGGCCCAACGAGCGGTTTAGAAGAGCCGCGCAAAACCATCGAACCTCTGCTGCCGCAGGCGGACTCGATCATGCTAACGCGCGGCGTGCTGCGGACTTCCGTCGACCCAAAAGCGGACAAGCCCGTTGTGCTTCGTGTTTCCGGCGGCACCAGCATCCTCAAAGAGCTTTCCAACGAGGACATCACGGTTTCCATCGACGATTGTATTCGCCTCAACATCTCCGCGATGGCGCTTTCGATCTTTGTCGGATCGGAATTTGAAAAAGAAACCCTAGTCAGTTTGGCTAGACTCGTGGACGAGGGAGAAAAATACGGAATTCCAGTGCTCGCGGTGACCGCCGTTGGAAAAGACATGGCGCGCGATGTCCGCTATCTGGGATTGGCCTGCCGGATCGCGGCGGAGCTCGGGGCTCATATCGTTAAGACATACTATTGTGACGACTTCGAGCAGCTCATCGAAAGTTGCCCGATTCCTGTCATCGTCGCCGGCGGCAAGAAGACTCCGGAGATGGAAGCATTGGAGCTCACTTACAATGCCGTAAAAGGTGGGGCGGTGGGCGTCGATATGGGCCGGAATATTTTCCAGTCCGATTCACCGGTGGGGATGATCAAAGCCGTACGCGCCATCGTACATGAAAACGTTTCTGTAAAGGAAGCCTACAAGATTTATCAAAGCTCGAAGGGCGAAAAGGCGCGCCGAGCAGCAGGATAATCAAGTTCCGAGTTTCCCCAAGCCAGCGATGCGCGTTGCCATGTACTATAACAATCGGGATGTGCGGCTCGAAGAAATAGCCGTGCCCCGGATCGGGCCGGGCGAGCTGCTGGTACGCACTCGCGCCAGCGGGATCTGCGGCAGCGACCTGATGGAATGGTACCGAATCAAGAAGGCGCCCCTTGTGCTAGGTCACGAAATCACAGGTGAAGTCGTGGAAGCCGGTGATGGCGTCCGGACTTTCCAGGTCGGCGATCGGATTTTTGCTTCCCATCATGTGCCTTGCGGCAAGTGCCGCTATTGCCTGGCGGGTCATCAGTCGGTGTGCGATATGTTGCGCACCACGCACTTCGATCCCGGCGGCTTTGCAGAATACATCCGCGTGCCCAAGATCAACGTCGAGTTGGGGACGTTTCGTCTGCCTGACGAGATAACATTCGACGAGGGGTCTTTTATCGAGCCGCTGGCCTGTGTCGTGCGCGCGCAGCGATTCGCCGGGCTTTCAGCCGGGCAAACTGTGCTCGTCATTGGCAGCGGTATTTCGGGTTTGCTCCATATTCAATTGGCTCGCGCCCGCGGCGCCGCGCGGATCATCGCAACCGATATCAACGATTTTCGGCTAAGAGCGGCGATCGACTTCGGCGCCGATGCTACGATTCAGGGTGCTAGTGTATTGATCGCGGCGGAACATTGCTCTTCTTCGCGCCGGCGGCCGCGGGGGTTGATGCGCCGATCCCTCTCTTCGATTTCTGGCGGGATGAAATTTCCGTCGTCACTTCCTATGCTGGAAGTCCGCAGGACTTGATTGAATCCATCGAGTTGATTCGCCATCGCCGGGTGCGCGTGGGCGATATGGTTACCCACCGCTTGCCCTTGGCCGAGACAGGCCGGGGATTTCAGCTCACGGCTAGCGGCCAGGATTCCATCAAGGTCATTATCGATCCGCTGATATGATCAGTCTCAGGTCTCGTGTTCCGAGTTTCGAGTTCAATACCTGAGACACGAGACGTGAAATCCGAGATCATCTTGCAAGTCCCAGCTCTTTTCGCGCTTTGTCCAGAAAACTGTAATCCACAACTTCCGTAACTGAAACCGGCTTCGTCACTTTGGCGCTCTCCCGCGCCAGATCGATGAGCACTTGCACCGACTCCGGTTTGACATAGGCGTCTTTGGTCAAGACGCGACTTACTTGCTTGGACATTTCAACAGCCATCCAGCGGTCGTTCACTCTCCATTGCTTCATGAGAACATTGGTTACGGCTTCCTGATTGTTCTTGTCCCAGACGAACTGTAGACCGCGGAGTGTCGCGCGCACCATGCGATAGACCTCGTCGGAGTTTTCACGGATCTTTTTTTCTGAGGTGCCGAAACCGTTCTGGGGAAATTCCACAACGTCCCCGGCAAAGACCAGTTCGTTGTATCCCTTTTCGAGAGCGATGATGTTCTCCGGTACGGATAGAAACGAAGCGTCGACGACATGGGTTTCGAGCACGGCATATCGATTCGCTGCCGAGCCACCCAGGGGCAGGAGCGAAACGTCTCGCCCCGGGTCCAGGCCGAAATGTTTCAAGACTTTGTCGGCAATAAGCGTCGCCGACCCGCCCGGGGAGCTACCGGCGATTTTCTTTCCTTTTAACTGTTTCGGATCTTTGATGTCCTTCGTGCTCATGAGAAAGAGCAAAGGCTTGGCGACGGTGAAGAGCAAGACCTTCATGGGTTGGCCTCGCACCGCCGCTCCGATGGTGCCCGTCACCGCGCCGTTGTAGTCAATATCCCCATTTAAGACCGCAGTGGATGCCAAATTTGCCGGCATGTAGACGATCTCTAAATCAATGCCTTCGTCCTTAAAGAAGCCTCGATGGAGAGCGGTGTAGAGTGCCAAGAAGGAGACGTTGGTCGAGGAACTGCCCATGCGGACTTTCTTTAGTCCGCCTTGGGCGTGGATCAAGTTGGGATAATAAAGTGCGGAAAGAAAAATCGTAATAACCAATAAGATCGTCGTCAGCTGTTGTATTTTCCGCGTCGAGATCTCCATGATCAAATCTCCGGCTATCAATCCAATTGGCTCCATTCCTTGAACTCTTCGAGCCCCAACCGGGTCAGTGTATCCAGATATGGCCGGCCGGTTTTTTCGTGTCGTCCAGACAGTCGATAGTATTCATAGACAAGTTCCGGCAGCCATTTAGCAATAGTAAAGCCTTTGTATTTGCCGTCGGGAATCGGCTCCAGGAATCGCGGTCCGACGTCTTGCCAATCATGCTCCGCGATCCAGCCTCTCTGCGTTCCAAAGACACTTTGCAGAATCATCGAACGATGCCCTGCATCCAGCATTTCATCAAGACTAACATCCCAGCCAGTCGTCGCATTCAACGAATCGACCATGCTATTGAGCGCGTCGGGCATTTTGTCATTCAGCGCGAACCAACATGCGCCCATCAAACCGCAGGCCTGGCGGAATTTTTCAGTCAGAAGATGGGATTGCGTCCAGCCATCGGGCTTTTGCATATCGAGCGGCCCCCATTTCTCGCGATCAGCGAGATCGGGCGGCGGTTCCGCGCCGCCGGCCCCCTGAGGCTTCATGCCGCCGCTGGCGACCAATTCACGCAACATCTGGCTGAGCATCGGGCGCCATTCGTGCTGCGCCGGTGTGCCGCCCTTGGTATGAACCACCCAATTCTTCGCTTCGCCGCCGAGAGTTTCCGCCAGCTCCTTGGGTCCTTCGGCGAGAATATTACCGAGCCAGGTTTCACGCCGCGCGCAGCGTTCCAATAAAGTTTCCGCCGCTTCGAGGTTGCCCCATTCTAATCTTATTCCGTCGGTTCGATCGGAACCGAGCACGCCTTTTTCCCAGGCCTCGAATGCCAATCCCGCGCCGCAAGCGTAGTGGCTGCACTCGATGCCGAGATCATTGATGCGTTCGGAAAGATAGAGGACATCGTTGCCCTTGAAGCCAAGATTATAAAAGGTGTCTTGCCACTCGCTGCCGGCGTTGAAGTGGCCGACTTTCCCTCTGTGTCTTCCCTCGCCGATCTCCACATCCCAGGGACACAGACGCGGGCACTGGAAACAGGGGCGGAGGACTACACGGTTTTGGTCGTAGCCGCGGGCTTCGTCGGTGATAATGGTGCTGCGCCAATTCAATTTCGTGATCGCGCCCCATGACTCCCCGTGGCCGACGCTTTTTTTCTTTTGCGCAACGGTATAGACGCGGGGCTGCAATGCTTTTCTCCAGCGCAATCCGGCGTCGATCAGATCATTCTTGCTAACAATCCGCGGTCGCTGGGTGCCCCAAACAACAATGGCTTTCAACTTCTTGGAGCCCATCACCGCGCCCAAACCATGAGCCGCCGTGTGGTTATAATCGTTGACAAACATGGCAGCGCGAATAAGATTCTCACCCGCCGGGCCAATACAACCGACACGCGCGTCTTGGCGACCCGCTTCCCTGCGCAATATTTCTTCGGTGTCTCTGACGCCTTTGCCCCAAACTTTGCCGGCATCGCGCAGCTCCACTTTGTCTTCGCCGACGTAAAGATAGGTCGGTTGCTCAGCAGCGCCGGTGATGATGACGCCATCATAACCGGCGGCTTTAAGCGAAGTTCCGAAGTAACCGCTGGTGGCGGCGCGGCCGAGAGTGTAGCGAGTCGCTGGACTGAGATAAACAAAGCACATCTTGGTTCCACCCGGCGTCAGCCCGGTTCCGGTAATAGGACCGGTCATACCGACAATGACGTTTGTCGAGTCGTAGGGGTCAATGTTCAGTGGCAGTTCATTGAGCAGCACGTATTCGGCGAACAGTTGTCCACCCCAATACTTGCGGAGCAGCAACTCTTCGGGGAGATTCAGATCGGTAAA
>WNFO01002692.1_pt1 | contig 14853 bp, 14 predicted proteins | sample 5400251 | NCBI WGS metagenome assembly WNFO01 (sample SAMN13153354, study PRJNA577476) | soil metagenome | isolation source: 100 cm saprolite under Madrone tree | place: USA:California | collected 2016-06-14 | reverse complement strand
ATCGTCACGTTAGGTTGCGATCAAGCGCAGCAGACAGTGCGCGGCATTTTTAGCCCACTCTAGGTGGCCCCCATCCCGGCGGCGAAACGTACCGACCAGATCTCGTACCTAGGGAGAAAAAGCCAAATTTGATCAGACAATGAACTACCCCTCAGCAAGCTGCGGGGTATCGACAAACCATGACGATATTCCCGTAAAGTCGTCACCCCGAATGTTTCTATCGGGGGTCCAGTCAGAGTTTCGCCTGGATTCCCGCTAAAAACACGCGGCAATCACGGACTCTGAGAGGACCAGGAATCGCCCATTACGCAGCACGCTGCGAGGAATTAACCCCCAGCGATTAAACCAGAAAGAAAAATATCTGGGTTTGGTAGATTCCCACACTCAGAAATGAAGGTAGCTCAGAATAAAATGGGAAAGATTATTGGTGGCCTTTTCGTGTCTAACAGTTCTGTTGCTTCAGCCAGTGATCTGAATGGGCGAACAAGCAACGGCCGCAGTCGGGGTATCGCCAATGATCCGGGCACGGAGCGGTGACCGACCGTGCCCGGCCTAGTGATGATAGGTTTTACTTCAGATGCTTAGCGAAGAACTCGATGGTGCGGTCCCAGGCGAGCTTGGCGCATTGAGCGTTGTAATTTGGGCCCTGCTCATTGCCGAAGGCGTGCCCGGCGTCATACCAGTACGACTCAAACGGGACCTTGCCTTCTTTCAGTTTGGCTTCGAACGCCCGGGCTCCCTCAGGCGGAAAGGAGGTATCTTTCTCGGCAAAATGCAGTTGAAGCGGCACGCGAATGGTTCTGACGTCGCCGGCCTGCTCCGGGGGAAAGCCATACCACGAAGAGCAGGCGTTTGCTTCTTTAACGTAGAGCGCCGCCAGCACGGTTAGCGCTCCGCCCATGCAAAAACCGACAACGCCGATTTTCGCGCTCGACTGCTTAAGATACTGAGCCGCTCCGCGAACATCGTGAGTCGCCGCGTCGCCGAAATTCAGGTTGGTCATAAGGTGCTTGGCCTCAGCAGCGTCGAGGGCGAGCTTGCCTTTGTAGAGATCGGGAACGAGCGCGCGGTAGCCCAAGCCGGCGAGCCGGTCCGCCACGCCCTTGATCTGATCATTCAGACCCCACCATTCTTGAATGACGACCACCCCCGGTGCCTTGTCGCCCTCCTTAGGACTGGCGAGATAGCCGTTAGTGTCTTTCCCGTCGGGCCGCTTGAAGGTCACCATCTGTCCCATAGTTATCCTCCGCTAGTAGAATTGGAAGCTGACACTGGTTACCTACGCAAACGCGCATGCGAAGTCAATATTCGTGGACATATTTTCTAACCGGTTTTCACGTGCCGCTAAGAGTTATGTAACAAGAACTTAATACGCTGATATCAACAATCGTTCCGACGATATTGGCTTGCTGTCGAGCGGGGTAGCCCTGAGGCCATGATTCGGTCATTTCTTCCGCCTGGATTTTCAAGAAGCCCTCACCATGGAAATCACGTCGCACGCAGTATAAAATTAACATTATGCAGTCGGTATACGTGGCCGGGGTCGGCATGACCAAGTTCGGCAAAGATCCCCGGCCCCTCGTGGAAATCTTTTGCCAGGCGGGTCAAGAGGCGTTCGCCGCGACTGGAGCGCAGCAAGTCGAGGCGCTCTACATCGGCGCCATGAATCCCGAAGAGTTTACCGGCGAAAGCAATATTGCCTCACAAATCGCCGAGGCGCTGGGTTTGACCGGCGTTCCGGCTATGCGCATCGAGACGGCCTCTTCAGCGGGCGCAGCGGCTCTTCAAGCGGGCTTTCAAGCCATCGCGTCGGGCTACTACCGCCGCGTTTTAGTTCTGGGAGGAGAGAAGATGACGCACCTCAGCACCAGCGCTGTGACGCGCATCCTGGCGGAAGTCATCGACAGAGAGGAACGCCAGTGTGGCGCGACTATGCCGGCGCTGGCGGCAATGGTCACCGAGAAATACCGGCAAAAATTTCGTTTGTCTCAGTCCCGTTTGGAAAATATGCTCTGCAGCATAGCAGTGAAGAACCATTCTAACGGATCGCGCAACCCGCTGGCCCAGTTTCAGCAAGCGATCACACGCGAAACCTATCTCGCGAGTAAGCTCATTGCGACTCCGCTCCGGTTATATGATTGCGCACCGATCACCGATGGAGCTGCAGCCGTGGTTCTCACGAGCGAAAAAACCGACGTACGGTTAGCGGGAATAGGACAGGGGACAGGTCCGTTGAGCTTGCGCGAGAGAGACATCTTCACCTCTTTTCCGGCTACCCGGATCGCCGCGGTCCGGGCCTACCAGATGGCAGAAACTTCGCCCCAGAACATCGACTTTGCCGAGGTTCACGATGCCTTCACTCCCTTTGAGGTGATCACCACCGAAGATCTGGGATTTTTTCCTCCGGGCAAGGGTGGCGACGCAGTCATCGACGGAAAAACTGCTCTCGATGGGCCGTTACCCATTAATCCCTCGGGTGGCTTAAAAGCGCGCGGTCATCCGGTTGGGGCGAGCGGATTGGCCCAGGTGGTGGAAGTAACGAAAAGGCTCCGCGGGCACAGCCGCGGTAAGCGCGAATTCAAAAGAGGCCTGGCTCAGAGCACCGGAGGTCTGGGGACCAATAATCTTGTCACTATCCTGGAGCGCGCGGCTGCCCCGATGATTCAAAATCCGGGATTGCCGTTACCTCCCCAACCGCCCACTGTCGCTCCTAAAAAGGCAACGCTGCCGACGCGATTAACTGAGGAAGGTGAAATCGAGACGTTTACAATTCTCTATGTGACACCCGACGGGTTTCTTCCGCCTCTTGCCTTGGCTCTCATCCGAGATCGCAGCGGCCGCTTGGTTATGGCCCAGGGAGAGGACAACGTACAGCTAAAAATCGGCCGCGAGGTTTATCTGAGGCGGATCGACGACTTTTACCTTTTTACGGTCAAGAGCCAGCTTCAGAAGGTGCAGGAATCTTTAAAAAGACTGCTGCGGCGCGGAGCCGCATCACCCTCTAAGGAAGATAGTCCCGCGGAGAAGAAATTATGATCGGCGGCGGCGCAAGTCGAACAGAAAAGAAATTCAAGTCCCTGACTAAACTCTTGACCGAGAAGCTTAGGGAGGCGATTGTCAATGGCAAATTCGCTCCGGGCGAGAGATTATCGGAGGAATCGCTTGCCGCTTCCCTGCACGTAGGAAGGGTGGCGTTGCGGGAAGCTCTGCGTTCACTTGAGGCTGAAGGCTACGTGACGTTTCTGCCCAATAACGAAGTATTAGTTAGCAAACCCACGTGCGAGGACGTTCGAGATTATTACACCATCGCCAGTGTGCTCGAGGGTTTGGCGGCGCGGCTTGCGGTTGAAAAGGCCCAGCCGGAAGAAATCGCCCGTCTGAGAGAACTGCACCAGACTCTCAAAGAAGCCTGTCAAAAACGAGATCTCGCGCGTTACTTCGATGCCAACAGCAATTTTCATCGCTTCATAGCTGAAATCGCCGGCAACGAGCGCCTTTATCGGCTCGTGGACCAGTTGCGCCAAGAAATACAAAAGACGAGAATTCTCTCGCTTCGTTTGCCGCAGCGGCTCGACTACTCGATGCGTGAGCATGACCAGATCCTGGACGCCTTCCTCAAGAGAAACCCACAGCTCGCCGAGAGCACCATGGTTCGCCATTTGAACAACCAAATGGAAACGTTGCGCAAGGCACTTGACCAGAAGGCTTGAGAACGCAGCCGTCAGCGATCCCGCGCGACGTTCTTTGATGCGGCAGAAAAATTTGACCCGTACTCTCTCCATACGTTGTCTAACGCTTCGAAGTCGGCCAGCGTCCGGAGCGAGGCGAAGGTTGGAAATATCATCGGTAGTTCATCGTCGGCGAAAAGCTCCAAGGCGCGATCGGGTGTAAGCCAGAGGCTATGGACGACTTCGGGCGAGGTCGGCAGGGGAGCCTGATCTTTTGGCAAGACGGCGAGAAAAAACCGTGTATCGAACCGAATCGGCGCCTCTTCAGGTGTCTGCCAGTGGGAGAAGTAGGCGAGACTAGAGGCGTCACAAAGCAGCTTCTCACTTTCGAGCAGCGAGCGGAAGCTCAAATTCTTTTCAAGCAAAGCGGCATACCTGTCCGCTGGATCGATTGTCCGATCCTTCCCCGCGACCCACGGTTGTCCCGATTTGTTGACGGCGAGCAACACTCCTACCTCTTCAAACAGCTCTCGAATACCGGCAACCCATAGTCCCAGGGCTTCTCGTGGCGAGAAGCGGGCGCCAACGATTTTCCGTGCATCGCTGGGCGACAAACCTGAGGTACAACGCATCATGGCCTCTGAGCAATCATCGTTTTGCACCGCGCCACCGGGAAAGCAGTACATCCCTCCGAGGAATGCCATTCCCTCCGGGCGGCGAGTGAGAAATACCTCGACCCCATTTTGCTTTGCTGGGCGAAGCAAAATGATAGAGGCCGCCTGCCTTACTTTATGCTGTGGCTTCATCCGGCATCAAGCGTTAGGGGTTCGCCGAAGACTCCCTGGCAAGGCGGGCCCGAGCAGTTAAAAGTGTAAAAGCTCCGTTCGGGTTGGGAATATAGGATGATCGTGGAAGAAACTGTGCCGGCAATGTCTCCATGAACACAAATCGCGTCTCTCGGATCATTGGAGTCATTGCCCAAGGTATGATCACCAAGTACCGCGCGCAACGACTCCACCCAAGCCGACCTGTCGCTGCTATTCGGTCCGAGACCGCCGATGATTTGAGCGAACTTCAGGTGCGCGCGATCGATTTTTTCGGACCGCGCATCGAACTCCGCCGCACTACTGTAAACGTGTAATCCTTCGTTGAGCCTATGCGTCTTGATCTCACTCCCCGTGTTGTATGCAGTCCACGCCTCCGTCGAATCGACAAAAACCACCGTAAAGGGCTGGTACGTTTCTCTGTGTCTAGTGACGAATGTGCGGGCGGCCGCGGCGGATTTGAGGCTAAGGAGATCCAGACAAAGGAGACCTCGGGAGCGAGTTCGAGTCAATGGATCTGGGGGATTGTTAGACCGACGATTCAGAATACCGACCAGGAGTCCGTACTCATTGACCCCGAGCCAAGTACCGCCGGCCAAGAGATCTTTTCCGGCCAGAATTTTGGGTTCCGTCGGCCATACGCGGGGCGGCACAGATGGCCGGTCATAGTGCTCGTCGCGGTTTGCTGCAACGATCACGGGGTAACGATCAACCATGCGAAAGTAAAGTGCTAACGTACACACACCTATCGTTTACAGAAAGCTCAGAGCTTCTGCAAACATGCTCTTCGTAGGGCTGATTGTCGTCGCGGATTGTTTATGTTAGCTTCGAAATCTTGGAAGGAATAATCATGTTTCAGTCAGTGGATGATGTGGTCACGGGGCTGGGCCGCCAAAGTTACATTTGTAACAGAAACGTCGCGACGGTGGTCTATCTCGGAACTCGACTGCAAAAGCCGATTCTCGTTGAGGGGCCGGCGGGCGTCGGTAAAACTGAATTAGGTAAGGTATTGGCGGGCGCCCTGGGCATGGAGTTGATCCGCCTCCAATGTTACGAAGGGCTCGATGAAGCCAAGGCACTTTATGAGTGGGAGTACGCGAAACAGCTTCTTTACACCCAGATTCTCAAGGACAAGATCGGCGAGGTTCTTCAGGGCACCCAAACCCTGGGGGAAGCCGTCGAGTCCATAGCCAAACAAGACGGCGTCTTTTTCTCCGATCGATTTTTGCTGCCGCGCCCCTTGTTGAAGGCGCTGCTCGCCGACCAGCCCTCGGTGTTGCTGATCGACGAAGTGGACAAGTCCGACGCTGAGTTCGAAGCCTTTCTTTTGGAAGTGCTCAGCGACTTCCAAATTACTGTACCTGAGATTGGCACGTTGAAGGCCAAACACATTCCGCTGGTGGTGTTAACCAGCAACAACAGCCGGGAAATGTCCGATGCGTTGAAGCGGCGCTGCCTCCATCTCTATTTGGATTTTCCAGACTCCGAGAGAGAAATGGAAATCATCAAGCTAAAAGTGCCGGGCGTCGGAGATCAGCTCGCCCAGGAAGTGGTTCAACTCCTGCATCGAGTGCGCAAACTGGACTTGAAGAAAACGCCCAGCATCAGCGAGACCTTGGACTGGGTCAAGGCACTAACTCTGCTGAACGCCAAGCAACTGGATGGCGAGCTCGTGGAACAAACTCTTTCGACCCTCATGAAGTACGAAGCCGACATTCGTAAAGCCCACCAGGAACTCAAAGCTTACCTCGCCGAACGGAAAGCCCGCCAGGGACCGAGCGCGGGCGACAGCGACAAAGATCACCTGCATTAGATCTCGGGAGCCCTCGGGTTCATCGATGGAAGATCGAATTATCGAATTCGCGAACGTTCTACGACGCAACGGCGTCCGTGTGTCGCTGTCCGAGAACATGGACGCGTTTCGCGCTCTGGAGCTTATCGGCATCCAAGACCCGTACTTGTTTCGCAACGCCCTGCGCACGACACTGATTAAACGTTCGAGCGACGTGAAGCCTTTCGAAGAGCTTTTTGATTTCTTCTTCATGGGCATCGGGCAAGCCATCGACGCGCTTGATAGACGGATCATGGAAGAGCTGGGGCTCACTCCGGAGCAGTTCCAACGTTTGCTCGAGCAGATCCAAAAACTGTTGAAGGAGATGGAAGGGGAGCTGTCCCCGCTTACCCGAGCGCTATTGACCGGCAATCAGGGTGAGCTGGAGCGTTTGCTGCGCGATGCCGCGAATCAGCACTGGGAAGCCGGCTCTCCCAATCGTTTCAGGCTGACGCCCTACACCCTGATGGCCGCGGGGTTGCAGCTGGATCGCGTCCAGACCGAAATAGAACGTTTCAAGAGCATGCTGCAGATGTTGGCTGAGAGTGGCGAAGATTTATCAAACGTCATGCGTTACCTGGACGAACGAATGCGCGACCTCAACAAACTCCTGCGTGAGATTATCCAACAGGAGCAAAGAAAGCGCGCCGTTGAGCCATCCGATCCTAGCCAGCGCGGCTCTTTCGCGGACAAAAGCTTTTCCTTTTACACCGAAGATGACATCAGGCGCATGAATGAGGCGGTAACCCGCTTGGCGCAGCGGTTAAAAAATCGCCTCTCCGTGCGCCGCAAGAAGGCCGCTCGGGGGCGCTTCAATGTCAAAGCGACCTTGCGACGGAACTTGCAATATGGCGGCGTGCCGTTTCACATCGAGCTCGACCGACGTAAGAAGACGAAACCGCAAGTCATGATCTTGTGTGATATCTCGGACTCCGTGTTAAACGCCTCCCGCTTTATGTTGCAATTCGTCTACTCGGTGCAGGATCTCTACGCGAAGGTTCGCAGTTTTGTTTTTGTCAGCGATATCGGCGAAGTTACGAAACTTTTCGAAGAGCACGAGATCCATCACGCCGTGCAGACGGCGCTCAAAGGCGAAGTGATCGACGTCTTTTCGCATTCCAACTTCGGGCGCGCATTCGAATTGTTTTTTAAAAACTACTTCGCTGCGGTCACCAGCAGGACGACTGTGTTGATCATCGGAGACGGACGAAACAACTATAACCGCCCGAACGAATGGGTACTGAGGGAAATCCAACAGAAGGCTAAGCAGCTCATTTGGTTGAACCCTGAAAGCCGCATGACATGGGGCGTGGGGGACAGCGAAATGCCGCGCTATCTCCCTTATTGTGATGTCGCCGAGGAGTGCCGTAACATCAATCAGCTCTATAAAGTCGTCGATCTGATCGTGCCATGAAAAAGCTATATTTGCAGACCTACGGTTGCCAGATGAACCAGTACGATTCTGAGCGCATCGCGCAGATTCTGGGTCGTATGGACTATGAGCGCACCGAACACATTGAGACGGCGGATTTGATTCTTCTTAATACCTGCAGCGTTCGCGACAAGGCGGAGCAGAAGGTTTACAGCGCGCTCGGGAGATGGAAAGAATTGAAGGATCGGCGGGAGGGCGTGATTATCGGCGTCGGCGGCTGCGTCGCGCAACAAGAAGGCGCGAATCTGCTACGACGGATGCCTCACGTCGATCTCGTTTTCGGCACGCACAACATCCAGAAGCTTCCCCAGATGCTCGAACAGGTACGCCGGTCGCAAAGCCGTCCGGTGGAAATTGCCTTTTACCGCGATCCGTCCTACATGGACGATCCGGAGGGCCGAACCCGCGTAGAGGGCGCCAAAGCCTTCGTTACCATCATGCAAGGATGCAATAAAGTCTGCAGCTTCTGCATCGTGCCCCACGTGCGCGGGCGAGAAGTCAGCCGGCCGAGCGCGAAGATTCTTGTCGAGATTGAAGCGTTAGCGCGCCAGGGCGTCAAGGAAATCATGCTGTTGGGGCAAAACGTCAATTCGTATGGCAAGACGTCACCCGGAGAACTCAGCTTTGCCGAGCTTCTGGGCCGTGTGAATGACGTTGCGGGCCTACAGCGCATCCGCTTTACGACGTCGCATCCGCAGGATCTTTCGCCGGAGCTGATCGAAGCGTTCGCCACCTTGGACAAGCTCTGCGAGCATCTACACTTGCCGGTACAATCCGGGTCGGATTCGGTGTTGACCCGCATGCGCCGCGGTTACACGCGTGACGAATATCTCACTCGGATCGATCGGCTGCGCCAACGCTGCCCAGACGTTGCGCTCAGCACGGATATTATTGTCGGTTTTCCCGGAGAAACAGACGCCGAATTTGCCGATACTCTAGAAATGCTCAGACAACTGGAGTATGATGAAATCTTCTCGTTCATGTATTCGCCGCGCACTCAAACCGTATCAGCGAAAATATATGACGACGATGTTGTTGACGAAATCAAGAAAGATCGCCTGCAAGAAGTCCTAAGGTTACAAAAGGAAATATCGCTGAAAAGAAATCGACAGGGCATTGGCAACGTCGAGGAAGTTTTGGTAGACGGAAGATCGAGACTTAAGAACGGACAGGTTATGGGCCGTACGCGGACTAACCGGATTGTAAATTTGACGGGCGAGGAGACTCTGGTCGGATCTTTGCTACCCGTTCGGATTATTGGAGCGACAGCCAATTCGCTCATTGGCGAAGTAATCACAGCAGAGCGTGTTTCTGACTTCCAGTCAGAAGGAGAAATGGCATGACCAAACGGGAAGATACTATTCAGATGTCCGTCGGCGGCTTGACTTTGGACCCGGTGACCAAGACGCCGATTGTTATCCTCAAGGACACGGACAATAAGCTTAACTTGCCGATTTGGATCGGTCTGCTAGAGGCCACGGCCATGGCTACCGAAATTGAAGGCATCAAGATGGCCCGGCCGATGACGCACGATTTGCTCAAGAATATTCTCGGTGAAGTGGGCTGTTCCGTTGAATCGGTGGAAATTACGGAACTTAAGGAAAACACCTATTACGCTCTGGTTCATATCAATGTCGGCGGACGAGAACTAGTGGTCGATTCGCGACCCAGCGATGCGATCGCTTTGGCTTTGCGGACCAAGAGCCCGATCTATGTTGCCAAAGCGGTTCTGGAAGCTTCCAGCGTTCTGCAGCAAAGCGAAGAGGCTAAAGAAGCCGCGGTGGAAAACGTGTCCAACGTTTCTAAAGAAAAATGGGCCGAGATTCTTGAAAAGATGGCCCCGGAAGACTTCAAATATAAGCAGTAGTTTCTCGCCGGGCGAGCATTTCCCCGACTGTTTTCTGATCCGATAGATTTCACGATTCCCGAACTTATGGCTTCGACCAGCAAGCGATTGAGCCGCAAGGAGCTTCGGCAACCGGACTGGTTTCAAACCGTTACCGAGAGCGCTTTCGAGTCTTATGAGAGGCACCGTATTGCGGTTTATGCGGGAATTGCGGTGCTGGTCTTGCTCATTCTCGGTATCTGGGGCTGGAGCGCTTTTAAGGAACGGCAGGATGCAATGTCCGCTGAAGAGTTCGGCCAAGCCATAACTCAGTATCATGCAGGAAAGTATCGAGAAGCCATTGCAGTCTTAGCAAAGGTTCAAACCTATAGATGGTCGAGGTACGCCAATCTAGCTTATCTTTACGAAGCGAATAGTTACCTAGCTTTGAACGATCCAACAAAAGCAGCCAATGCCGCCCAACGGTTTATCGTTGGGACGGATCAAAACTCCCTGATGCGTCAAATCGGTTTGCTCACTTTGGCCGACATCCAAGAACGGCAATCACAATGCAAAGAAGCAATCACAAACTACGTAGAAGCCGCAAAGATAAAAGGCCCCTTCAGCGAACGAGCCATCCTCGGTCAAGCACGCTGTGCAGTTCAACTCGGCGATCTCCAAGGAGGCATCGCCGCTTACCGACAACTCCTGAAGGACCAACCCGAATCACCTGGATCGAGCTACATAACATTTAAGATCGGCGAGCTGGAATCGAAGCTCAGCAGTCAGCCGGTGGGAAAATAAGGCGATACGCAGAACGTCTGATAAGATATATTATGTAAACTTTACGATGGACCTCTGTTTCTTCGATTTAGACTTCTCTATATATCCTGCGCTCCCCTTCTAATTCGGCCCAACATTCAAAAGTATCGCCACAACCACCACTTCTCGAAGCCAATCTTTGCCCAATAGATGAGCCGTGAGGGCCCCCGGGTGCGCGGCTCGGTGACTCCGAAAGGCGGCCAGCCGGTGGGATAGACTGTGCGATTTGCAGCGGCGCGGCCCGCGCCGAAGGCGAGCAGTCATATGGTATGGAGCCAGAGGTCGACGGGTCTACCCTTTCCGGTAATCTCGGCGACGAGGTTATGGGCGAGCACATCCGCCTCTTGGTGCGCAACGCCGCCGGCCTTTGACGCCGGCATGTCGGCGCAATCACCGATAGCGTACACGTTGTCCCATTTCGTCTGAAGCGTGTTGTAATCGACTCGAATGCCCGTCTCGGTATCGGCGAGGCCACTGTCAAGCAAGACCTTCGCAGGTCGGTGCGGCGGCACCATGACGAGTAAGTCGTAAGCCAAGTTGTAGTTGTAGAGACCCTGCACAACTTTTTTTTCAGGATCGATGGACCGGACCACGAATTCATAATTTTGCTTGATGTTGCGCCGCTTACTCTCCGCATCCATCCATACCACCGGATCGTGGGCCTCGCCGGCGGGTTCGGCCTCGCGGGTGAAATACTCAATCTCCACTCGGTCACGGATGCCACGCTGGCGGAAATAACCGTCCAACATCCATTGCGCCTCATAGGGAGCCGGCGGACATCGATAAGGCCCAAGCGGGACTCCGACAACGACCCGTCCAGCCCGGAACGAAGACAGCTCATCGCGTAGCCGGAGCGCCGTTTCCATTTCCCAAGGATGCACCGATGCCTCAGCAAATCCGGGCACTAAGTCCGGTCGCGTCTGCAAACCGAGTGAAACGATCAGATAATCGTAATTGATTTTCTCCTTCTGCAGAGTCACTTCTTGGCGCGACGGATCAATCCCGAGGATTTCGGACTGGACGACCTTGACGTTGCGCTTTTGCAGATGGCTGAGGCTTCGGCTGATGTCTTGGGGTTGGCGCTCGCCTAGCATGACAAACAGAAACGCCGGCATGAAGATGTGGTTGGGGCGTCGGTCAATTAAAACCACATCGTGGTCCGCCCCGAGTTTGCGTCCCAGATGGGTCGCGGCAACGACGCCTCCACAACCCCCGCCCAAAATTACGATCCGCTTGCGGCCGCTCAAGGATGCCATACTCAGTTTGCGCAGCCTTAATCTGAGTCGCTCTTATCGCCGTAGCGTTGGCGCGAGCGCAAGGAAAGACCCTGAAGATTTCTCAAGCGTTGTTCTCGCCACATCCTCTGTTCTTTTCTGCCGTCTTCCGTCAGCTCGTCCTCAAATCGAGAAGTGGCGCGCAAAAACCATATTACAAATCTGTCGGAAAGATCTTTAATCCATTCCATGAATCCATCCCCGATTGCGCCTTAGCATCGAACCTTTTGCGGCGGCGGATCAGCAAGGATCGTTCGCCGATATTTGTTATGAGCGTGTGAGTCAATCAACGCGCGCCAGCATCCGATACGCTAGCGTAGGAAGGTGTCTTCCTGAGCTAAAAAATTGGCGGCGTCTACTAACGCTTTAGGATTTGGCGGAGCCTCTCCGATCAGGCCTACTTGACGCAAGAATTGTCCGATCTGCGCGTGGTCCCGCGGGCTCACCGGAGCGTAGGGTCGAGCGGGATTGCCGATGTCGACTCCGAAATGCTTCATTGCCGACTTCATCACCGGCGGCAACCCATAGGCCGCCCACTTGCCGGGAAACAGCGCGTAGCATCTCGCCCAGAACCGCGCGCTTTCGAGATCTCCTGCCCTGAAGGCCCTCACGATCTGCGCGCCGATACGTGTGCCCGGCGGCGGCATCGTAGCCCCCGATCCACCGAGCATCAGTGTCACCAACAAGGGTTGCATCGTCGTAAAATAATGACCGCGCCCCGCGAGCTCAATTTGTTCGATGAGTCTAGATATTTTTGTAATGTCCCTGGAGCTTTCCTTAAAATAACGAATGTTGTCGATCTCGCTGATCTTTACAAACGCGTCCTGCGGCGGGTCCGCGCCAGGCCCGGGATTATGATAACAGGTTACCGGCAGCGGACTGGCCGATGCAACCTGAGTGTAGAACTCCATGAGTTCCGCAATGGTTGGTTGTCCGCCCCAAGGGCGCAGCGGCATCAGGACCTGAACAAGATCGCCCCCTATCTGAGCGGCATATTCCGCCAAATCGATGACTTCTCGTGGGGCGGGACTCGAGCATCCGATGATCACCGGCACACGCTTGCCGACCATTTCCGTGCCAATCCGTAGCAACTCCTTGCGTTCCTCTCGGGAGAGCATGGTGTACTCTGCGGCCTCCACGGCTGCAATTGTAATTGCGTCGCTGTCGCCGATCAGAAACTCCATCTCCTTTTCGAGCGCTTTATAATCCACCCGATCCTTGTCGTCGAAAGGAGTAAGACAGGCTCCGATAATACCTTGGATGGGTTTCGTCAGCGCCATAGTCGTCAGTTCAAGATTTCCGCCACGATCCTCGCATGCCCCGCATCGCTGCCCTTTACCCGCAACGGCAAAGCGAGGATTCGCGTTCTTTTGCCGACAATGCTTCCCAGGTTCGCGACATTTTCCGCGATCAAGACGTCATTCCCAAGCAACGTCCGGTGCACTGGAAAATCGAATCCCTTCGGCCGCAGCGGCGTGGGCAGGTCCACGGTGATGCAGTCGATGCCGAACATCTTGATGCCTTTTTTCACCATCCATTCCGCGGCATCTACGGAAAGATAAGGATGCAAGTTGTAGTCCGGGCTGTCGAACTTTTCATCCCAACCGGTATACAGCATTAGAATGTCGCCCCGATTGACCGCAACTCCGGAACTCTCGAGTTCCTTGGCGGTGACTTCTTCCCCACCCCTTTTTTTAACACTAATCACCGCTCCCATACCGACAAAGGCATCTAGGGGCAACTCTTCGATGGACTTTCCGTTCGGCACAATATGAATAGGAGCATCCACGTGAGTTCCCGCGTGACAAGGCAACGAAAGTTCAGTGACGTTCAGCGGATGGCCCTTCTCCAAACTGAAAAACCTCTGCACGTGCACATCCGGTAGCACAGGAATTTTAGGCATCCCGTCATAGATCAACCGCGAGAGATCAACCATTTCCATGGAAAAACTCCTCCTTATTTTCCGTTACTCCATCTGGCGTACAGTGGATCTTTGTCGACGAACGCCCGCTTGATTCCGTCAAACGCCAACCAAAACTGATCCAGCGTTTTCTGCACGGACGCTCGCACTTGCGTTTGTTGCGGCTCTGTCACTGCGTAGCGTTCCACCGCCAGCGGCCCCACTTTCATGTGCTCTTCGTCCACTCCCATATGCAAAGTCCAATAACGGATATCGTCCGAGTTGCGATCGAATCCATAATATTTCGTCAGCCCGTTCACGATGCGCGTCATCCGTTCGTTAGCGGTTCCTTCGAGACAAAATCCTTGGCACGCGTACAACTCGAGCCAAGAGCGCTGGTACATCAGTAACTCACGCCAGTCGAGAAAGGCTTGCGTCTCGGGCAACGGTTCGACCCGGTCCAGTTCGTCTTTGCCGTAGCCACACGCCTGAGCAAAACGGATGAAAAGACCTTTATGGCTATCGGTACCCGTTATCTCTCCTGTCCCCTCCTCCACCACATTCTCGATCCACATCTTCTCGAGTTCCGCATCGTCCGGACAACGGCTCAGCATGGCCGCGATGGGTTTGGGAAAGGGCTTCGGAAAAAAAAGATAAAATTGACCAATGAACCCCTTCAGCTGTTCTCGGTTCAGCTTGCCTTCCTCGATCAGGCCGATGATCGGGTGGTCCTTAGAATGCTTTCTTTGCACCATTTGCTGAATCTCTTTAACGAATTCCGTACTCGAAATTGCCATAAAATGTTCTCCCGGCTTTTTTGACACGAGTCAAATTTTCTATTGACAGTGGCGATCGATTGTTATTATAGGTCCGTGTAAATCCTCACTCGTAATCTTGCGAAAATGTAATGTTGGCGAAAGTTACGAGCAAGATTTCTGTAGTAGAAAAATTCCAGAGGATTTGTTTGGTTGCGTTACTGCTTCTAGAAAAATTCGAACAGCTCATTTTTTATCGCTGCTTAGTTATACTCCAAGCATTATCTCACCAGCGATGAATCACGGGAGGTCTTGTCAATGAAGACAAAGCTCTTATTAACTCGCGTCGTCTTTTTCTCTGCGTTTATCCTTTCAGCTTTCCTATGCACTACTGTGTCTCTCGTCGAAGCACAGCCCTCCCCGGCCGATACTATAAGATTCCTTGAACAGTCCACCTTCGGCCAGACATCCGACCTCATCGCTCACATTCAGCAGATCGGCTTCGACGCGTTCCTTGATGAA
>WNFO01002807.1_pt1 | contig 14855 bp, 15 predicted proteins | sample 5400251 | NCBI WGS metagenome assembly WNFO01 (sample SAMN13153354, study PRJNA577476) | soil metagenome | isolation source: 100 cm saprolite under Madrone tree | place: USA:California | collected 2016-06-14 | reverse complement strand
CCAATGATTCTGCGCAGGGGCACGCCGATCACAAGCAGGCCGACTCAGCCAAGCTTGTCCAGATTGTACGCAATGCCACGCGGCAGTTCCTCGACGTCAACAATGCGGGCGCGGCCGGCTACGGACCTTTCCTTGGTTGCGTCAGCGGTCCAGACCACGGCGCCATGGGCGTGCACTATGTCAACGGCGGTCTGGTGGGTGACGGGGAAATCGATGCTTCGCATCCGGAAGCTCTGATTTACGAGACGCGGAACGGCGAGACGAAGCTGGTCGGGGTAGAGTTCATCGTAGACGCAGCCACCTGGCTCGCCAATCACAACAACACGCCGCCGGTGCTCGAAGGCCAAGTTTTTAACCTTGTTGGCAGTCCGAACCGTTACAACTTGCCCCCATTCTTCGAGCTGCACGTCTGGGCATGGCGACACAACCCCAATGGTGCCTTCGTGGACTGGAACGATCACGTGACCTGCGCAGGTCAATAGCTCGATGGGGCCGTCGGCTCACGCGCCGCAAGGCCGAGTGCGCCGTCGGCTTCTTTCACATGTCGCGTTGGGCCAAGTAGAAAGAAACTCTTCACCGATCAGGAGGCTACGTCATGAAAGTCGCAACCCGTTTCTGGTTGTCAGTTGTCCTCGTTGTGGTGCTGGTTCCATTTCTGATTGCTCAGCAGCGAACCGCTTCTTCAGCGGCAGCAACCATGTCGGCAGTATCCCAATCGGACGCGCCTGATTCTTGTGCGCACCTCTTCACTTCTGGCGCGAGCACCAGCAACACCTTTATTCAATATTGCGTCACCGACAGTCGGGGCGATCACGTCGATTCAGACCCCGCTTGGACACTTCCACATCGGCCCCGGAGGCGAGGGATACGGGCTTTGTCAGGAGAGTCCGGCAGTCGAATATCACGACTATGCAGCTACCTGGAGTGACAACTGGAATTATCCATAAATTGTGAGCCTGACCAAGAGCGTCATCAAGATTTCCCGCACAACAAGTGACGGTAACTGGACCCTGGTGCAGACAATCTCAAAAGTCGCTGCCACCGGCTCGATAAAAGTTGTCATGGCCCTTACCAACAACCAGAACGTGGACAAGGTCGCGTATCTGGTCCGCTTTGCGGCAAGCTGCCATTCAGTTATCAACAGGGATTCGTGCGGAAGGCTCCCGACGGACCAAATGCCTGTGATTTCGCCGACTTTTCTGAGGCTTACGGGTTGTATCAGACCGGTGGTCAACTCCCCACACTCTCTCGATCGTCTATGCCTATGTCGGTGCCGTGGCCTCCCACCAGACTCTGACCGTCACCATGACCTATCGCGGCACCTAGCGCGAGTGGGGGGTGGCGTAGATAAGCGCCAGACAAATCGGCGCTATGCAAAAAAAGCGGCACAATTGAGACGTCTGAGAAGATCCGAACGATCACCGCAATGCTGATGACGATTTTAATTAAAATGCGAAAAGGGCTGGAATGATCCAGCCCTTCTCCCGAGCACGGGACATAACGGCAGCGCTAGCCCTTTTTGTCCCCCGCGACTTTCACGCCGTTCGGCCGCGACTCGGTCGGTGACGCTGCCTGGCGCCGCGCTGATCATGCTTGGAGTGATCTGGCGTCCCTTACCCTCGAAATCCCTGGAGAGATACCGAGTGGCGCGGAACGAGCGCGGCGCAGGCCAGCAAGTCCCGCGAATCTACGCCAGCGAACCGTGCCGAGTTGTCAGAGAAATGTCACTTTGTTGTCAAATCTCCAACGCTCTGGATGCTTCGCTACGCCGCCCCACCCTGCCCACTCGCAGTCCCTTTGCGCGGGAGGGTTTTGAGTTTATGCTGGAGGTGATCCCAAGAACCAGGTCTGATGGCCATGATTCCGCTCGGTACTTATACGCTCGCGCTGGGCGCGCTCGGCCTGGCGGTTGTCAGTTATGCACTGTTTCGGCGCAAACCGAAGACACCGGACGAACTCGAGAAAAGCCGGCGTGTTTGGCTGAATGAAATTGGCCGGATCACCGATGGGACGGTCATTGATGTGCAGGAACTCGCATCGGACACGCGTCCCCCGGCTACCATGCTGATCTATCAGTACGATGTGGCGGGGGTTTCCTATGAAGCTTCCCAGGACGTTACCTATCTGCGTCAGTGGATTAACCTGCATTCGTGCCGCCTCGGCTTGCACACTTCGGTGAAGTACGATCCACACAATCCCGGTAACTCCATGGTAATCGCGGAAGGCTGGATCGGACTGCGACAGTAGACTCCCGCGAGCTCATTTTTTAGGCGACTTGAAAGCCCTCACGCTGCATCCAATCGCAAAGCACATACGATTCCAGCTGGCAGGTTCATTTCGACGCGCACTTCGCGCGGATGGCACATCCGTGTGCGCACCAGCGAAAGAAAAAGGAGAAGACATGTACCGTTTTCTGGCTGTGTTGATTTTCGCAACGGTCCTACCGCTTCAGCTCCTGGCGGAAGACGCGCCCCGGGCAGAAGTCTTTGGCGGTTTTCAGTATTACCGTGCCAATACCGGCACGGACGTGGCGGACCTCGACCACTTCAATCTGAACGGATGGAACGCCTCACTGAGCGGATATTTCAACCGCTATCTCGGAGTAACAGCCGACTTCAGCGGCGCCTACGGAAGTCCGGAGTTCCTGGGAGTTCCGCTTCACACCAAGCTCCACACTTTCATGTTCGGCCCGGTTTTGCGCCTGCCGAACCCGACTCATCTCACGCCCTTCGTTCACGCTCTGGGCGGCGCAGTGCATACGTCATTTGACTCGCAAGGGTCAAATACCGCGGACACGAGTGCTGCCTGGGCGGTTGGAGGCGGGGTCGATCTGAACATAGCACCCGTGCTCAGCGTTCGACTGGCTCAAGTGGACTATCTGCAAACCCGCACTTTCAGTGACAGTCAGAACAATTTTCGTTATTCCGCCGGAATTGTGCTCAAGTTTTAGGCCAAGCAGCAGTAGAGACGCGGCTCGCCGCGTCTCTACTCATCCGATCTGGTTAACGGTTACTCGATTTGTACGAGGGTATCTGCTTCGGAAGGAACCGCTGCCGGGGCCGGATGCTGCGGCGCCCGCCACGCATCGAAGATTGAAACCTGGTGCACGCACGACACCGTGCAGTGCGGAGCGCACGACTTCTCCGTATAGAATTCACGCCGCAGATCGGCAATCGTATATTTCTCCAGCGGGATTGCTGGATACCCGCGCTGCTGCGAGCAATAGTGCACCAGCCCGTCCTCGCAAATGTACAAATAGCGCGCCCCCGCCCGGCACCGCCACTGGTTCGGACGCCCCTGCGCAATGTTGTCCTGGAACGCATTGATCCGGGTGAAGCTCCGTCGCTCCAGTTGCTTCATCTCGTGATACACGACGCGTTCTTCATCCTTCAAAGGCTGCAACTGGCCCTGTCCGTCGTGGATAATGCCCACTGTCGAACTGAATCCCAACGCCAGCGCCCGCTTTCCGATCACCAGCGCGTCCTGCGGATTGCTCACGCCTCCGCCGACAACAGAATTGATGTTCACGTGAAAATCGGCGTGTTCTGCCAGCAGTTGCAGCTTGCGGTCCAGCACCTTCAAGCTCTTTTTCGAGACCTCGTCCGGGTTCACGTTATCAATGGAAATCTGCAGCCATTCCAGACCCGCCCCGTTCAGCCGCTGAATCCTGTCCGCGGTTAGCAGGTAGCCGTTGGTGATGAGCCCCGACACAATGCGGCGCTTCACCATCTGGCGAATAATGTCGTCGAGATCCGGATGCAGCATCGGCTCGCCCCCGCTGATCGTGACGACTGACGTCCCGAGTTCCCCGAGCTTGTCCACCCGCCGCAGCATCTGCTCGGTCGGCACGGGTTTCGAAAAATCGTCGTACTCGTTGCAGTAAGTGCAGGCCAGATTGCAACGCCGGATCGGGATCAAATGCGCCAGCAAGGGATGGTCCGTCGAGGCCACCGCCTTGAGCACGTGCCACAACCCGTGAATGTTCCGGCTCGCCGCCTTGAAATTGCGGCGCAGCCTGACCGCTGCCGATGCCATGAGAGACGTATCCACCTATATTTAATCACCTGCCGAAGTAACTCCACAATTTTCGCCAGTATTCAGCGCAAATCCGGGGTCGAACGGGGAGCGCCGGCGGGTGGCAACCGCTAGAGTCCTGCCAGAAGCAGCCCTAGATCGGTGAGCAAAAGAGTCGAGATGTCTGGACGGTTTGACTTGTAGCGCACTGGGACCGGAGTATTTCGCGGGAAACGTTCCAGAAAGGCTTCGGCTTTCTTCTTTCTGCGGAAGCCGGGCTGGTAAGTACCGGAATAGTACTCACCAAACGCCGAATACGAGTAGGTGATCACGCTTACCCAGCCACGCAGCTCGTCCCGATCTAAACTGCCGGTGCCGAAAGTCCTGCCGTCGGCCAGAGGCCAGGCAGTACTGCCCAAGATCTGAACGCGGTACCGGGTGAAGCGAACGAGGGCGACCGCGAGTCGGACACCAAAGGTAGGATCGATCATGGCTCTTGCCGGGAAATTCTGACATCTTCGAAACGAGTCAACAAGCCGAAAAATACCGGGCTTCAGTCTCGGAGGCCCAGCATCGCGAGCATCTCATGTCCCGCCGCGCCTAACGCTTTGATTGCTTCCTCCAACTTCTCGCGCTTCATCAACACATAATCCGTATCAAATGTCGAAACGGCGAAAATTGGGATTTCCGCTGTCGCCAGTGGCTGAAGAAACGACGAGAGTACGCCGGTCAAGGAAAACGGAAAAGGCCCCTCCAACTTCAGCGCTACCCAATCCTTCTCGACGCGGACTCCGTCCGGCACGCGGCCTTCCTCGCACACGATGGAGAGCTCATCCGCAGTCTGCGTTACCGAAAAGAAACGGGCCCCCATAGCCCATTCCGGCACGCGGCTTCCCGACGGGAGTTGACACACCGCCAGCTTTTCCGGAAGCGCACGATATTTCAATTGGTGAGGCAATCAACAGGAGGTTACTACAACGACTAACGACTAGCGACCGAGGACTATTTTCACTGAAATCTACTCCATGCTCGAGCCCATCGGCACGTACTTGTAATTCTTTCCGTCGAAGAACAGCGCTGACGATTCACTCAGTTCGTTCCCTTCCTCGGCATAGATAGCCTGGAGAGTCTTTTTTTTCAGTTTCATCTTGCGCACTGAGATCGTTCGATAGGGCAGGTTAATGACGACGTATTTCGCCTTGGGCGTGTCCGACCGCCACGCTTGCGGGCCGTCGCCGTGAATAATGAGCACGACCAGTCCCCGCTTTGACGGACTGTCCTCAACGAAGCTCATGGTCACCTTGGGATCGCCATAGCCAAAGAAAGTGTAGTAGGGATCGATGACAGCGTAGTTGTGCTCGGCTTCATCGAGCAGGGGATTCTTGCAGCGCGCGGCAATCACCACATCTTCCACGCCGTCCCCGTCCAGGTCGCCCACCATCCCGCCCACTTCCTGCACGATGGTGAAATCTTTCCCGAATGTCCGCTGCACGAAGTCGTTGTCGATTTTCTGGGACGTCTGTCCCTGAGCAAGAATTGGAAGGAGGGTCGCGACGACGAAAGTCAGAAACAAATTTCTTGTCCGCATGGGCTTACTCTAGTCCCTTAACGCGACGAGAACTAGACCCCAGGCAGGTAACGAAAGTCACCTCGGAGCAAACGTGTCCCCGGCGAAAAGGCGGTTTGCAAATCACAAACTACCAATTACAGATCACCCTTGAAGTGCTCCCAACCCCGCGCCGCCAGGCTACGGCGACGTCCATCTTCCGCGATCAACACCATCCCCCGCCCCTGTGTAATCCGCCCAATCCGCGTCACCTGAACTCCGGCCACTTTCGCGGGAATCTTCCTCGCCGACATAAACAGCAGCTCGTAGTCCTCTCCGCCGTGCAATGCCAGATCGAAGCCAACCTGCTGCGCCGGACGCCCCACCTGCGCGCGCGGGATCGCCGCGACCTCAATCTCCGCCCCCACACCGCTCTCCTCGCAAATATGTTCGAGGTCAGTGGAAAGCCCATCGCTTATGTCGATCATCGCCGACGCCAGCCCTCTCCGCCTCAGCCACCGGCCCACTTCAACCCGCGCCACGGGATGAAAATGTCGCTCGTAATCCGCTGCCCGGACCTTTCCTTCGTGCATCCGCGCAATCGCCGCCGCCGAGCCGCCCAAATCGCCAGTGACGTAGATCGAATCCCCCGGCCGAGCCCCGGACCGCAAGACCGCCGTCCCTTTCGGCACCGATCCCACCACGACGATGTCCGCCTGGATTCCACCCGCCGACTGTGCCGTGTCCCCGCCGGCCAGCGGAACCCTGAACTGCTCCGCCCCTTCGAGCAACCCAGCCAGAAAACGGTTCACCCACTTTTGCGGAACTCCTCGATCCAGTGCCATCGACAGGAACGCAGCCTGCGGCTCGCCACCCATAGCGGCGATATCGCTCAGCCCCCGTGTCAGGCATCGCCATCCCACTACTTCCGGCGGATGCCACTCCCGCCGGAAATGCACGTTCTCCAGCGTGAAGTCGGTCGTAACCAGCAACTGGTGACCTGCAGGCACGCGCAGCACGGCGCAGTCGTCTCCGATCCCGGTTGCGACCGAAGCACCCACGCGAACCCGGCGCCGGATCCGCTCGATCAGCCATTTTTCTCCCACTAGCGACAAGCCTCTAACTATACCTCCCGACAGTTACCTGGCTTCGGGCCGCGCAAAGCTGTGTTGTCGCATGATCCCCAAAAGGGGAGTTTTGAAGTAACTTTCGGCACCACCGACCGGCCGCTGACCGTTCTCTACCAGGTAATGCGTACGGTCGGGCAAGCCAAATGACCCCGCCTTGGTAACCACACATTTGTACGTGGGGTCGTTGACACCGCCAGTCAGGTTTGTTACCGTTTACCCGACGTTCACAAATACCTTTGGCCGAAACAAGTGCCGCATCCTGAATCGGTTGCGGGCGAATTTGATTTTGGCTTTGCCTGGTTCCGTAGGGTGGGGGAAGCCAGCTCGATCCCGACGAGACTGGTGGAATCAGGATTCTGAGCCCCGAGCAGACTGTTCCGCTCTGGCAGGATCCGAACATAATTCGATAGTGGAGACCATATTGCGCAAGCGCTTCTACATCTTTTTCGTTGCTCGCGACGAGCACGGGCAACTGCGCAAGATTTCCATTCCGGTCCATTATTTATACGTCGTTCTAGCCGGAGCAGCGATCGGCATCGCCGGTCTCACGGGCATTGCCAGTTCCTATACCCGGATGCTCCAAAAAGTTTCCAGCTTCAATCAGCTCCGGACCGAAAAAGAGGAACTCAAAGACCGCTACTCACGGCTCGAGCAGGTTGCCAAGGAACGGGACATCCAGGTCGCCTCCCTGGGATCGTTAGCTAGCGAAGTTTCTGCCCTGTACGGACTCAAGTCCGATCCGGTGCTGATGAATACCTCGACCGAGCAGATTGAAGACGCACAGGTTCACTCCTCGATGGACCAACTCTATGCCCTCAAGCACACGGCGATGTCCGGAGCTGCCACCGTCGGCATTTCGCTCGGCCTGACCCGCAATTCCACCACCGCCGACTGGGTGCGCGCCAATTCCGCCCCGAATCTCTGGCCCGTCGAAGGCCAGATTACCGGCGCTTTTGGCGAACGCATTGACCCGTTCAACGGTGAAGGCGCCTTCCACTCCGGCGTGGATATTTCCGCAGTCGTTGGCCAGCCCGTACTCGCCCCAGCTGACGGCACCGTAACTTTCGCCGATTTCCTGGGAGGCTACGGACGCGCCATTGCAATCGATCACACCCATGGCATCACCACCCGCTACGGTCATCTGGCCAGTTTTAGTGTCGCCGCCGGACAGTTCGTCCACCGAGGCGATGTGCTCGGCTACGTCGGTCTCAGCGGACGCTCCACCGGCCCCCACCTCCACTACGAAGTCCGCATCAACGACACACCCGTCAATCCGTATAAGTACCTTCGCATGACGATGGCCCACATCGGCGGCTTCGCTGCGGGATCGTAGATAGCGCTTTTGGTAAGAGCTTCCCACCGGCAAAATTGTCATCCTGATCCTGAGTAAGGTCGAAGAGGAAGGACCTGTTGTCGTATGTGGCGCGGGCGCCCCCGCCCGCGTGTCGATTGGACGCCATTGTCTGTCGACTGGGATGTGGATCGGCTGCCGAGCGGGTGGCCTCTCCGGTTCTGAACTTGGAACCTCCTTACCCTTTCGCCTTCTTCACTTCCTCAATCAGCGCCGGCACGATATCAAACAGGTTCCCCACCACCGCATAATCCGCAATCTCAAAAATCGGCGCTTCGGAATCCTTGTTGATCGCCACAATACTTTTCGCGCCCTTCATCCCGACAATATGCTGAATCGCCCCCGAAATCCCCAGCGCGAGATACAGTTTCGGAGCCACCGTCTGTCCCGACGACCCGATCTGGCGGTCCATCGGCAGCCATCCGTTGTCGCAGATCGGACGCGAAGCCGCCAACTCTCCGCCGAGCGCATCCGCCAACTGCTTCGCAATCTCGATGTTCTTCTGCTCCTTGATGCCGCGTCCCACCGACACAATTATCTCCGCCTGGGTCAGGTCCACCGCTTGCTTCGCTTCTTTGAAAACTTCCTGAGGCTTGTTGCGAACCAGACCGTCCGGCACCTCGACATTTACCGTCTCGACCGGCGCCGCCGATCCGCCAGCCTCGACCTTATCCGCCCGGAACGCGCCATTCTGAAACGTCACAAAGCACGGGCCCGTTCCGGCAAAGCTCACGTCGGCCACAAACTTCCCCTGGAACATCTGGCGCGTGAACAGCAGCTTCCCACCTTCGTACTTGTAGCCAACAGCGTCCGTGATTGCCGTACTCCCCAGCGCCGTCGCGAGCTTGGGCACAAAATCGCGTACTTGATAAGTGTGCGGCATCAGCACCAGCTTCGCCGGATGCTTCCCCAGAAACTCCTTGAGCGCGTGCGCAAGAGCATCCGGAGTATAGGGCTCCAGCTTCGCGGACTCGACGGCATACACCTTCGCCAGTTTCTTCCCCGCAACCTCGCCCGCGATCGCTCCTACGCCCGAACCCGCGACCGCCGCCTCAAGTGTCCATCCCGTTTGGCCGGCCATCGCTTGTCCCGCCGCGATCGTCTCCCACGAGACACGGTTCAACTTACCTTGGCGCTGTTCAACGACCACCAGAATGCTGTCAGCCATAAGAAGTTCTCAGTTCCCGGTTCCCAGTTCTCAGAAACAGCCCAAGTTCCTTAACTGAGAACTGGGAACTGAGAACTGGGAACTGTTCTCAAATCACCCGCACTTCGTTCTTCAGTCGATCCACCAGCTTCTTCGCCACTTCCGCCGGAGCCCCTTCCAGAAATTCCGTGTTCTTCGATTTCTGCGGAATATACAGCTTCTCGATCTTCTGAAGATTTCCGCCTACCGCCGACTGCACTTCCGCCATTGCCACCTTGCGTAGCGGCTTCGACTTTGCTTGCTTGATCCCAATCAGCGTCGCGTAGCGCAGCTTGTTGATCCCCGACTGGATTGTCAGCACCGCCGGCAGCGGCACGTCCACGAACTGGAAGAATCCGGCCTCGAGCTCGCGTTTCACGCGAATGCCGCCGTCAGTCTTTTCGATCTGCATGATGATGGTCGCGTGCGGCCAGCCCAGAATCTCTGCCAGAATCACGCCCGTCTGCGCGTATCCGTAATCATCCGATTGCAATCCGGTAAAGATCAGGTCAAACGTCTCATCTTTGATCGCTGCCGCGATCGCCCGCGCCGTGTTGTAAGCGTCGAGCCCGACAAAGCCATCGCCCTCCAGATGGATCGCCCGGTCGGCGCCCTTGGCCAGCGCTTCCCGCAATACCTGCTGCGCCCGCGCCGGACCGGCAGTCACCACCACCACCTCGCCGGTATGCTTTCCCTTCTGCCGCAACGCCTCTTCCAGCGCATACGCGTCCGGCTCATTCACTTCGTAGGAAACGTCTTCGCGGATCCACGTTCCCGCCTCATTCAGCTTCAGCGGGGCGTCTTTCTGCGGCACCTGCTTCATGCACACCAGAATCTTCACGGAGGGACTCCCAAGACCTGCACCTTCAGACAGCACAAGGAAAACTAGCAAGTATAAATGAGCGCAAGTCCGGAAAACGAATCGGCGGATTCCAGGACGGATCGGCTTCAGCCGCGATCGCGCAGGTACGGAAGTAACCTTGACCGTCTTGTTCCCCACTGCAATTCTTCTGGAGGTGTCCTCCAAGCCCGACAAATCGCGCAATAAGACCCGCGCACCACGGATCCGCGTTCCCAACAACGAACGGGCGATCTTCATCGTGGATGAGTCCAAGTTTTTGGGTGTCATTCAGCGTCTGTCGCTGACGGGAGGATCGGCCGTCCTCGCCAAAGGCCCAATCGCGCGGGGTGCCATGGGGAAAATGATTCTGAATACGGTGTTCGGGAAGGTCACCGCCCAAATCGAATTCCTGCAAACTGGCGCCGACGGCATTCCGCTCGCGCAGGCATTTCGCTTCCTCGCCATGGACGATGACAGCTCAAGAAGGTTTACCGCAGCCGCCAGCCAAATGGAAAAAGAGGGCTTCAGCGATGCCCCTGAAACAAGCCCTCTCTCCGCGAAGGCGCCTCTTGGCCAACTACTGAACAGCGTGCGCCGCCTGGCCGCAACCCTCTCACATACGCGCTCCTAACCAAGCCGCGTCTCGCACTGGGAGCCGATCATTGAGGCGGACGATTCGTGACCTGCTTCTCTGTCCGGTCCGCAGGGTTCTCTACCGCTCTTGATTCCGCCGGCCTCTGCGTGGAACGGTAAGTGGAACTCTCTTCCCGGGCGCCTGAATTTACCGGTTGCATCGAGATCACCTGGTACTCGCGCGCTTTCTTGTCTTCATCCGGCACCCTGAGAACCATCCGGTCTTTCTTCATCTTGAATTCACCTTCATGGCCGACCGGCAACAGGACCGCATGCTTCGTGTCCACCGGACGGATGTGATATTCCATCTCGTCCGTTCGAAGCAGGTATTGAGTGCACAATTTCTCATTCGAATTCACATGCTGAACGCCGACCGATCCGAAGATACTGCCAAAACCGCTGAGCCCTCGTTCTTTCAGCCCGCAGGGTACCGATTGCATACTCTCCAGCATGCCCCTTTGCCCGTGCTTCTTCTTGTCCTTGGCGGCAGCACTCGACGGTACCAGCAGCACGAGCGCCAACGCGGCAATGAGTGATATCCCGATCTTCATAACACCTCCATTCGGATTAGTTCAACGTGATGTCCCGCCTTACGCGATCGTCAAAAGAAAAAGCAGAATTGGAGGACGGCGACGCGTCCCCCAATTCTCCTCAGTCCCGCTCCCCTACTGTTTAGGCTTGGGTTGCAACTTCGGATCCAGGACCGTGCTGGGCGGCGGTGTCACCGTCGAGATCACACCCCGCGGATTCGTCGCCAGCTGCTGCTGCACTTCAGGATGAGCCTTCAGATAATCCTGAAGCTCCGTGTGGTTCGCCAGGAATTCCTTGTTGTTCGCCAATGAAGGATCCTTGGAGAGTTGCTGCGCAAGCGTCGAGTGCCCGCCCAGAAACTGACCGAAGCTGGCCAGATCATCCCGGTCCCGGTCGCGAAAGGTCGTCGTCCGATCGCGAGAATCCTCGCGCTGGTCGAAGCGTCTTTCCTGACGCATAAAACCGTTTGGATTTTCGCGAAACTCCTCCCGAACTTCAGGGTGAGTTTGCAGAAACTCCTGCAAGGCCGGATGATTCTCAACAAACTCCTTGTTTTTTATCAGCGAAGGATCTTTGCGTAGCTGTTCCGCGATTTCCGGATGAGTGTCCAGGAACCGGTCCGTAGTCGCCAGCTCCTCACGAGTAACGTCCCGATCTCCAGCAATGCTCCGCCGATCGTCGCGATCGCCTGCTATGCTTCGATGATCGTCGCGATCGTCCTCACGCCGGTCGAACCGCTCTTCCCGGCGCATGAATGCGTTCGGGTTCTCGTTGACCTCCTCGCGAACTCCAGGGTGGTTTTGCAGAAACTCCTGCAACGCCGGGTGGTTCTCCACGAACTCCCTGTTCTTGATCAGCGAAGGATCTTTGCGTAGCTGTTCCGCGATTTCCGGATGGCTATCCATAAACCGATCCATGTCCGCGAGCTGCTCGCGGGTTATGTCGCGATCCCCGTTCCGATTGCGACCGTCGGAGTCTTCCCGCCGCTCGTAACGCTGTTCCTGCCGCATGAATGCATTGGGGTTCTCAGTGAACTCCTCCCGGATTCCCGGATGCTCCTGCAAGTACTGCTGCAACGCCGGATGCTGCTCGACAAACTCATCGTTCCTGATCAGCGAAGGATCCTTGCGCAGCTGCTCCTCAATTTCCGGATGGCTGTCGAGGAATTTGTCCATGTTGGCGATTTGCCAGCCCTTGGTATCGTTGTCCTGGAATGGCACGCTGTCTTGGGAGGGCACGCTACTCGGGGGTAACGTGCTCTGTCCACTAGCCGGCGTAACGATCCAGAGCAGCAGACCCAGCGTCATGAACGCTATGGAGCGTAGAACGTACAGTCGTGTGTGATTGCTTCTGTTCATATTCAAACGAAGCCTCCTGCGGAGAAAATTCCTGCCTTGGTAGGTGCACCCACCCTGCCAAACGGGGGCCTCAGGGCGTTATCTCGACTAGGTTCAGAGGCTTGCAAACATGTCTCTCGGCGCGCAGCAACTCGCCGGACGCAAATTCGACACGGACGGGACACAAATCGCCATACCGGACCATCCCTAGGGAGGAACCTGCATTCAGCGTCAATTGAGGACCAGGAGAAAGTTCCTGATGCTTTGGATCCCGCAGGGGGAATCAGCAACTCCGGCGAATGGCAGATTGTGGCGGCACCACTTTCGCCAATGGCGTTATCGCTTCGGGTTGAGGCTCTCCAAGAACGCCCAGAAGTCCTTGTTGTTGCGATAGGGTAGGAACGAGTCATCTTTCGTCGGATCAGGCATGCTTTCGCCGGGTATCACGTTTGCCTTCCGGGCGAACGCCTCTTGCAGGTGACTTCGTGCCCCCGTCAGGTTTTTCTCTTCAGCATCCGCGCACGCAAGGTTGTAGTAGTACATCGGATAATCTGAATCTTCTGCGATTGCTCTCTCGAAAATCACGCGGGCCTTCGGAATGTCTCCCAACATCCCGTACGCCATTCCCGCCTGGTCGGTTACCACTCGCCTCATAGTTTTCGTATCGGTTCCAGGATTCTCTCGCAGTTTTCGCAATGCAATCTCAAATATTGGAGCCGCTCCCTTATACATCTGCCCCTTGTACAGAATCTGCGCGTAAAGCAACACATCACTGAACTTCGGATCGTAGCTTTCATCGAGCTGATAGCTACCCAGAATCCTCTTTAAATCACTATCGCCAGCACTGATAGATGTGTCGCTGTAAAACTCTAGATCGCCGCAGATGTCACCCGTTGCTACGAAGCCCCGGACCATGTACACCGTCTTACCAGTTCGATCCCGCGCCGTGTAGTTCACGAGAGAAACGGGTAGAGTGCCGGACTGGACACTATCCGAGACTCCCAAAATCCTCAACGTCGGGTTGCCTTTCTTTTCGGGCTCAAGAGCGCTGTCACGGCATTTGGCGCTGGTCAGAGATGCTTGGTCAGGAACGAGAAACAAGAAAGCGAGAAAAGTGAGCCGACCCGACTGATCTTTGCCGCGAATTCCGATTTCATGCCCATTTGGTTTGGCGGAGGATTCAACAACCGCGAATCCGTCCGCAGTCCACCGCAATTGCCCTCGGTGATCAGGCAATGCAAGTTTGAAGTTGCTGTCGGGTGTGGTCTGTGCGAGCGCAGAGACGCCGACTACCGCTATCAGTATTAGAACCGCTCCGACTCTTCCCATGGCAGGAAGTCTATCTGGTAGAGCGGGTAGTCCCAAAGACGAATCGTTGAGGTAAGCAGGCCGACATTGTCATCGAATTAATTACACCAGCTACTTCAACTCGCCTCACTCCCGTAGGCCGCAGACAGTCACCCCGGAATCGCATTCACTCCGGCAGCGGCGGATGTCGCCTAGCCCAGAAACGCCACGCTCTGCACGCCTGTGATCTCGAACCGCTTCCGGCAGCGGATATTCTTGCAGACCATCACGTCATCGCGACGCAGCATGTACGACTGGGCTTTGGCGAACTTTGCGCGGTCGCGGTCGTCGGCTCGGGGCGGCAGATTCTTCTTCTTGGTGCGCACCAGCCACTGGATCTCATACTCCAAAGCCGTCCGCGAATTGGCCCGCGAACGAGTCGGGAGTCCGAAGCCCTCGCACCTCGTCCCGGCGAAAAAATCCAAACCCGAAAAGTACAAGCCGACGCTCGGCAAGCTGCTCGAGGAAGAATAACTGTCACGGAGCCAAGTCGAACTTCACGGTCACCGTGGTGCTTCCGGTCGCTACCAACACCGAGCATGTTGGTTCGTCGATCGGGGCGCAGCCTGTCCACCCTGCGAAGGTGGACCCAGCGTTAGGTGTAGCCGTGAGTACGACGGTATCTCCGACGTTGAACTGGGCGCCGCAGGTTCCGGGACAAGTAATTCCGGCGGGGACGCTCGTCACCATTCCTGTTCCATTTCCCGTCGGATTGACTATTAAAATGCCTTTCGTCTGACTGCCCCCGGGACAAAGCGGGTTGGTAGGATCGTTCACGGTCACAGTCGCGTAGGCGATAACAAGGTTTCCCCCATCCTGCATACTGGCAGAGACGTCCGCGATTCCGCATACATTGCCCGGCTGCGGAGATACCACACCACCGTTGATCTGGAGCAGTTGCGGGACATCCGTCTTCCACGTGACTTTGTCCGTAATGTC
>WNFO01007519.1_pt1 | contig 14856 bp, 18 predicted proteins | sample 5400251 | NCBI WGS metagenome assembly WNFO01 (sample SAMN13153354, study PRJNA577476) | soil metagenome | isolation source: 100 cm saprolite under Madrone tree | place: USA:California | collected 2016-06-14 | reverse complement strand
TGCTGGTCACGCCGGGCCAACCGCTCTCCGTTGAGCCCATTCGCTCCTTTTCTTCCTCCCGCCATGGACAAAATCGACCAGCTGGCCCGGCGTGACCAGCAGGACCGTCTCGACAAGCTGCCCTCGCAAGACCACCAACTCTCCTCATACCCGGCCCAACCAGCGCAGCCTCTCCTAGCCTCACGGAACTGTCCCATCGCAGCTCGGCCTGACGGACCACCCAGCGGATACTCCCTTCTGGTCGCCGGACAGGCAACTGGAAAAACTGCCTTCCTCCGCCTCCTCCTAGACACCAGCGACATTGCGTCAACCACCTCTCAGGACCAGCTCGCGTCCGTCGCCAAGTTCGTCCAAGGATGTGCCGGCCACACCTCTCACATCCGCACCGTCTCCTTCGACGTTGATTTGGACCTTCCTGAAACTGGCCAGCATCAAACTATTTCCCTCACCCTTACGGACACACCGTCCCTGGATGCCAGGGACGAGGTAGCCTCCGAGAGAATAGTTGGTGACATTCTCCGGCACGTCGAGACCAAGTTCACAGAAAGCCTGGAAGAAGTGTGTTGCACCCACACTTTGTCTCGGCTCGTTCACTAACTTGCCCGTTCTCATAGGAGTACAAGGCTCGGACGGGCGACCACCACATCCACTTGTAGGTTGCTAAACCACGCCCGCGGGCGTCTCCGTCTTGTCCCTTCCCATAAACTCACTATCCCATTTTCCCCCAACAGGTGTATCTATTTCTTGGATCCTGATGCTATTATTCCCCCTTCCGCCATCCGTCCGCCTGCCCCCCTCCTTCCACGCACGCACACCAACAGTGTCTCTCAGTCCGATGCCGAGCCTGTCATCCTCGAGCCCCCGGTCACCACTAATCCGCTCCTCCGTCGACCGGTTCTACCTCAAGCGGAGATCAACATAATTCGCACGCTATCTTCCCGAGTTAATGTCTTGCCCGTCATCGCCCGAGCGGATACTCTTACCAACGAACGATTAGCGGCCATAAAATTGGCCGTGAGACGAGATTTGGCGGAAGCAGGTATCGGGTTCGGAATATTTGACCTTGATACACACTCATCATCCAATGGTGACAACAAAGCGTTCAACGGCTTGTCCAATGGATCTTCGTCTTCGCCTAGCAGTTCTTCTCCCACCTCTCCCGTGGCCCCTTCCTTCCTGCGGCTTCCGTATGCGCTGATCTCCCCAGACTGCTACTCCCATAGTGATGGTGTCAATCGCCCAGCTCTACCACGTCATGAGCTTGTGCTACAATACACTCCTGGTCACCCCTCGTCTCCCAACAACCCCTCAACCAAGCTCGTCCACGGAAAGTTTACTCGTAGCTATCGCTGGGGTTCTCTAGACGTGCTTGATCCTAACCATTCAGACTTCCTTCCTCTTCGACAAGCGATTTATCATCATATGCAGGTGAGTGCGACTCAAATAGAGCCGTTTCGTCTAGATGTGACACTATATCTTTAGACGCTGCAGAAGTATACACGCGAATATTTGTATGATAAGTTCAGGGTAGAGTATGTGATGCAGCATCACCCTGGCGAGACCCGGGCTCTACAAGTTACCGGACCATTACCATCAATCTCCTGTAGCCGGCCAATCCTGACAATAGATGCTCCTCACATGCACCCTGGCATATCTCGCCATTCCGCAATTCCCGGTTCTCGTCAAATGCCCGTGGCGGATGCCCACGTGCCTCCCATCAATTCGGCTTTGTCTGATTCGGGTCAGGAAAATAGCAGAGCATCTACAAGTCAGTAGACTCTCACAGGTCATCGCAGGCCGAGTTTATGACTAATTCGGTCGCGTCTTCTCCAGAAGCAAACCGGCAGCGCGCCAAAAAGATAACCGTGGCATGCAATTTTTGTCGCTGTAGGATGCCTGTCAACTCATTGCATGATATTCTTTTTTTGCTGATGTTCCATGCCTACACAGCACGCAAGCTAAAATGTGACGGCGGACGACCCGCCTGTCATCAATGCCTCAAAAGGTCGAATGCATGCGATTACATGGTACCCCAAAAACGACGCGGTGGCATGCGTCAGAGGCGAAATATGAACAATAGTGACAGTGAAGGCGCAAGTGGCGATGAACCTTCGGTCGAAATAGAACCGTCAGCGTCTCCAGAGACTGTACCCAAGCCTCTAGCTCGTGTCGGATCAGATCGCGAACTTCCACCCTTGGACGTCATTCAACAGCAGGCAACCTTTGCAAAGCATGAGGACATGCCAACCTTGAAACTTCAGCAATTTCCTCGACACCAGTCGGAGATGGCGCTGCCCGCGTCCTTGGAGAGGCGGGGAGCGCCGTTCATTGATGGTGATCGCTCCGGCCAGTTGCCACCGATTGCGCTGTCACCTCCGTCCGGTATCAACGCGAATGCGCCACCGTTACTGCCCTCGATCAGGGCGCCGGAAGAGCTGCTATCGTCGGCGCTTCCTCCTGGGCACGAGGTGACGACACAACGGAAGCGCGCACCACCGGTTTCTGCGAGAGGGAATAGATCGTCGTCAAATTATGGTCCAAAAGTGGTTGCGTGCAATCACTGCCGGGGTACGTAACTAGAAGTCTCGTGACAAGAGTATTTATCGAAAGAAACATTCCAGCGAGGAAGACAAAATGCGACGGTGGTCATCCAACGTGCTCAAGTTGCGCGCGACGGTCGCTGACCTGCAACTACGTTAACGACCCGAACGCCCCGGGCGGGCCGCGACGGAAGGGCAGCGCGGCAGGGTCCGAGCCAGCCTCCGCAGTGTCAAGCGGGCCGGGGTCAGCGGGACCGTCATCAGCGCCCGCGTCGGTGTCTGTGAGTGCGTCGGCGTCCGGGTACAATATGCACGAGGACGATCGGGGGGAGCGAGAGCGGGATAGGGAACGAGTGGAAAATCTACCGCCGTCGAAGCGGATTCGAGTAGAAGGGAGGTCGATGGCCTCCGCGGTGGCAGTTCTTGGGATTCCCTGAATGTTTTGGCTGTAGTTCAGGTTATAAGGCGGTGTTACGTAATTAGTGTACGACTAAATCAAGGTTTTTTGCCGTTTTCCTTTTTCCACAATCCGCTCGTTATTCTCCTCCGTATAATCCTCTCTCTTTCTTTATTTCTCCTTCACTCCTTTCTCTCTTTCTCCATGTTCCGCACCTTCCGCAAGAAACAAGTAAGGGAGCCCGTCGAAGAGCCTCTCCGCAAGACTTCGCTCCCAGATATCACTTCACAGGATGTTCAGTGGCCCGAAGACCTTGTTGATGTCGCCGCCATCCGTCACACCCCTCCTCCAGAACCCCAGTATCAAGGTGCAGCTCCTATCTCCTTCCAGCCACATGTACCCGGCACCACGTCATATCACAAACCCTTTCGTCGCTTTCTAGGGCGTTCTCATGATGGCGGCGACCGTTCCATCTCTTCAATCTACATGTCCCACCCCCCCACCTCTTTTCCCTCATCTTCGGGCCCAACGACCCGTGTAGGTCAACGCCGTACTCGTGTGCCACCTAAATTCAACCTTATGGTGAGTTTGTGGTGGCGTCTAGGTCGCGTTCCCACAGACACACTGACCCGCCCTAGGTTGCTGGCGCTCAGGGTACCGGCAAGACCTCCCTCCTGCGCCTTCTACTTGACACTGCGGACATCTCCCCCACCGCTACCGCGGAACAACGCGCGTCTTTCGACCGCTTCATGCGCGGTGGCGTCAAGGCTACCCCTCGCATCCAATCAGCTACGATAGATATTCACGAGTCCCGTTTCGACCGTGTTTTACTTTCTGTGATCGATACACCTGGTTTGGATTTCCAGGACGGTCGTGAGCTCAAATTGGAGAGGCAAGTATCTAGCATCATGAAGTATCTTGATGGTCTTTACGCCGATACCATGAGTGAGGTCCGTAACTCCGATCTCTTGGGTGAGTGAAGTAAATGAACCAATTGCTCCCAGGAATCCAAAGTCGTGCGACAGAGTAAGGGTGACGAGCATGTGCACCTGTGGGTGGTAATCACCTTCCCATACCTCATGCTGAGCCGAACGTTTCACAGATGCATCTACCTTGTGGACCCTGCGTCTATTGTATCATCTAACGGTCGTCGTCACCTCTTTCCTCACAAGACACGTTCCAAAACAACGATATCTGCTCTGCATCCAGACGAGACGCCGCCACTGACCGATGACGACGGCGACTCGGACTTGGACAACGACAGCAACCCAGGTGGTTTGTCCATGTTGCCTGCAGAGCTCCGCGTCATTCGACGACTTGCAGACCGCGTTAATGTCCTTCCCGTCATCGGCTGTGCAGATTCCCTCACTGATGACAAATTACGTGCTGTCAAGGCAACACTTAAACGGGAGCTTTATGAAGCTGACCTCGGTTTTGGTGTCTTCACACCTGAACCCGTGAAGTTTTCCGAGCGTTCGTCTTCCAAGGAAGACGGTGGTTTGGCAGCCGATGGGAAATACGCCGCTGATATGAATGGGGAAATTAGTGGCGATACCGCCGAGACGGACTCTGAGTCAGATGACGAGGACGACACACACTCCTCCCGGAATGTCATCAGACTGCGCACTGGTAGACAAAGTGTCCCGCCCCGCCGTTCACGTTCACGCTCGCGACTCGAACTCACCGAGGAAGCACGCGAACCACAATCCCCTGACCCTTTAGACCCTGAAAGTGTCGCTAATGTGCGTTTCTCCGCTTCAACTGTCGCACGGTCAGATCTCTCTCCCCTGCTGCCTTTTGCGATTATCGCACCCGAGAAGTATCGCTGGCAGAAGCCCAAGCCCGCGGCCGAGGCGAACGTTAAGGGCGGCACATCTGAAAATGCCCACTCGCCAACATCAATCTCTGACTCACCTATCACGCCTGCTGGGAAGGGGCAATCATTGCCGCACGCGACTTCGGTTCCGGACAATCTAAAGGGGGTATTTGTAAGGCGATTTCGATGGGGTACGGTGGATGTACTGGACCCTACACACTGCGATTTTGCGGCGCTGCGCACTGCGGTACTATCCACTCATATGAAGGTGAGTACCTTGTCCGCTGGTGCTTACATCTATGACTTATGTATCGTCGTCAGGTGCTCAAGACGCACACGCGCGAAGTGTTGTACGAAAAATTCCGTACAGAAAAACTGCTTGCACGACGCGCTACTCGGAAAATTGGCGAAGAACAAACAAAAAAACTTCTCAAAGGTGTGTTCTTCCCCCATCTTCTCACGCTCTGCTCAGCACTAACTCCACATTCAGATTTAGGGTTGTGAAATTTCACTCTGACTGGTTCAGAACATGGTCCTGGTCGAATTTGGATACCGTTACTACTTACCCCTACTTGTGTATGCTTACCCACTTTCTCTACGCCTCCCCGTACTATCATCTCTTGTTCTGGGTTCATTCTCGTTGCCCCTTGTTTACCTGGCTTGTTCGCCTTATCCTGACTTCATTTTCACACTCAAGCCACCTCATGCCCCTGCTTCCATGCCGATGCTGTATTCACTTACCTTCAGACGTTTGGCACTGACGTTACTCATTCTCGATGCTGGAACTCATTTACTAATAATTATCGCATCACCGATGGGATTAGAATCTTCACGTCCTCCCCGGAGCTTGATGCCATCAGAGGATATTGTGTCCCCACGCTTTTGCGTAACAAATAAACCTGCATACAGTTAACTCTAGTGGTCATACCTATTACCCAGCCCTTGTACGGCGTTGGTGTGGTAAAAAATGACCATGCAAGTGATGAATGATTGGCAAACACTACTGCCTCGAGTTCATGAATTGCTCTATCTCTTCCTGTGATAACCCGTCCAACCTCTTGAGTAAATATTCAACCTAGGACGCTAGTCACTTGTTGAAACATGGCTGCAATATGACCACAAACCTCGACTTCCTTCGTTAGTGGGATAATGTAACTTTCGTATAGATCTACCACGCAGTCGACATCGATTTTTCCTTTGCTTGAGCAGTTGGGCAACGGCTCGCCATCATTGGCAAAGTCTTGTGCGTAAAGCATGGCCTTCTTCCGGAGGCGCACTAGCAGCCGGCGCTCAACCTCGGGATTCGTAACGAGAGCGGCGAGCGCCTCAGCATCGCCTTGTTGAATATGCGGAATAAAGGCGGCTGGGTCCTGCCTGAACTTCGACTCGGACACAAATTTTCCTAAGGGATGATATAAAGGGGCGTGATGGATACGAGGGCAGACGGTGAGATAAGGAGAGAGATAACGGACCGTAGTGTACACGTTTGGAGATGGCTTGGAGGACCTCGACGTCAACGGTGGCAGCTGAGCCATAGTTCCCATCGTCCTCGAGTTCCTCGTCGCCGACGATGCCTTTTGAACGCTTGAGGCATGCAAGAGCGAGGGTCGCCTGGATGGAGATGCGCGGGACAATCGAACGGATGTAGAAGGAGAGGATGGACGCGTTCACGTTTATCTTGTTCGGGTGGATGATGGCAGGGTATTCCGGTCCGTGAAGGATAGGATCTGGAAGCCCAGAAGTGAAGGGATACTCATCCGGGCTGTTTCATCGTACATCAGACGAGGGAAGCTTTTACGAGAGAACAGGTACTGGCCTTGTGTACCTCCGCGCTTTCGCTATGATCCCGGTAAGGGTGATTGATACGTGGCGCAAACTAGCGACAGCTGTGGCGCACCATGGAAAATCTCGGTCTCCCTCAAGAACCACTCGAGCCAACTCCCACTAAACTGGAGAGCCTTGAGTTCCTCGAAAACACCACGCTCGTAAATATTGGGATTGTGAGCAAACTGAGCACGTTCTATGAGAGAAAATATGATGGTGTCCTCGAGGCGGGTAAGGATGGACCTAATCCTCTCCAGGGAGAGAGGGTTTCTTGAGAGGGTGTAATTCGCTTGCATGATACGATGTTACTAGTGAGTGATTCACGACTGGTTGGGGGTGACTGTGTTGGGCAACAGCCTACTGTACCTTCTTGTATCGCTGTGAGTAGGACAATTATGGTAATTTTGGGCGCACTGCTAGCCGAATGACGGCCGAATCTGAGCGACCCGAGGGAGCCTTAAGCCCTCGTAAAAAATCGGCGCATCTTCGACAAAGTGGCAGCCTGGCTCTCTTCAAGTTACCACAAGTTAGTTAGTATTTCCCCGCGGAGCGCCAGGGCCCTTGTGGAGCCTGTACAGCCTGAGTGACGAGCATCACAAAGTGACGTACAATCAAGTTGCACACGGGAGTCATGCCCTTTTCTCGCCCCACCTTCGTCTTTACTTGTTTCAAACGCATAGAACGCTGCGGAGACAGAGTCACAGGAGCCGCGGGGCCACTTTTTGTCGCTGTCGCGATCCTGCTTTTCGTCCTCGGGACGTTCTGCTTCCGTACGTCCGTCAGTCATTTTCTACCCAGCTAACCGTAATCTTCCCCAACGATTAGTCGATGTCATTCTCCCGACTCTCCCATGGCCATGGCTATCCACATTACCGTGTTTTCTAATCATCATCAACTTGTTCACCCACTATTACTTTGCCTGCACTGTATCCCCGGGCTTCGCAGGCGAACCCCCACAGCGCGAGGGTCACAGCTTTATATGGGCAGAGAAACGACGCACATATAGAATATCTCGGACTAATGACGTGTATTGGTCGCCGCACCTGAACATTACCCCTGCGTCTACAACAACGTGTCTAAAGTGCGGCGAGACCAAGCCCGAGGTGAGGTAAGACGCTGTTATTCGGATTATTCCCTCACACTCTCGCTCTGCGAATACGTTTCAGAGGGCACATCATTGTCGAGTGTGTAATCGTTGCGTGTTGAAGTATGACCACCATTGTCCCGTGCGTAGATGCCCATATATATATTCCGTCCGTTCCTTACTTGGTCCGCTTAGTGTGCGTTTTATGTACATTCGGCTCTGCACAATACTCAACATTCACAGGGATAAACCAATGTGTCGGCCTTTATAATGAACGTCATTTTGCCTTGTTTATGTCCGTGCTCACCATTTAGCTCTCCGTATCCCCTCTGAGAGATATCTTCCAGGGCATACGTCACAATAGCTAGCTTCTGGTTTGTTGTCTTTGGCTGGCCCCATCTAGCCACAGCTCTGGGCTTTTATTTCGATGTGATTTGAGCCCTTATGTCCTTTGTGCTCTCAAGCTTACATTGTTTTAGGACTCATGGGAGCATCGGACGTCGCCTATCCACTTCACCATCATCTACCTCTTGTGTATCGTGATGTGTCTGGCTATTAGTACGATGCTCGCTTGGCAACTATGGAGCGTCGCCTCAGGGGAGACAGCCGTAGAAAATTATGACCATGAGTATTATCGGAAGGTTGCCTCATCACGAGGAGAGGTTTGCCTTGAATATAGCTAGCTCCTGAACTCATCTGACACTCTCGCAGACCTTCCAAAATTCCTATGACCTTGGGTTCGTTCTTTATTGCTCCGAAAACAATCTTTCCTCCAATCTCTCTCTACAGAAAGATGAATAATCTCCGGCTCTTCTTTAATGTTGGGATAGATGGATAGTGCGTATCCCTCCTGTCACCATTGATCCTTTGACTTACGGATAGTAGCCCTATCTACACGCTATTTTTCCCCTTGCGGGTACCGCCATACACGGATGGTCACTCTTGGGCTCGCAGGCAGGGACTGGAACGACATCATGGGGTTCGCGTAAACGAGGAGCTTACTGACGAGGAAGATAATTGAGGGGGCATACTTGAAAACAGCCACGCATCTGTGATATCACAGACACCCAAGAGTCAATCTGGTAAGCCCTCCACCCCATCTATCTCATACCTGTAGCATGTTTTCTTGTGATGATAGTCTGCCGGGGCCAGATGACCCTTTGAGAACTGCTTCTGGCAGTTTTGGAAAGAGGGTTGATATATGTCCGGCTTATCCGTTGAGTTCACGTTCAAGTGATCTCAGTTACCTGACCTTCTTTCACTACGCGAATTCAAACAACGAGGGCAATTACTGACTTGACTTATTAAATAGGATCGTGCTTAAGTTATACACCATTTTATTTGGGGGGAAAGCGTTATATTTGGCATTTTGCAAACTAATACTAAATAATGAGTGAAGTAACACTCAGACAGCCGCCTAACCCGGGTGAGGAGAAAATGCTCTTTACGCACATCCACAGTACTAGAGTTAGCCTATTCATGATGAAAGTGCATTCACATAGGCTGCGTGATATTAAGATGCGCAATTTGCTTGATAATTGCTGGCATTGCGTTAGGCGCTAGGATCAGGGAGCACCTCCACGTGAGCGGCCCGAGCCAGCCGCGAATGCATCACTTCGACAGTCCCTGACTTTGAACGCAGGTTTATCCCATGGGCTACATACTTCCTTCCCCAGACAGTCCCTCAGAGCATGCACGTTCCCTCATTGCGCGTAAGGACGCGCTAGAGGCAGAGCTCGAGGCGCAAGGCTTGATACTAAAAGCGAACAACACAGACATGCGTCAACCGCTCGTCGATCGCGAAGGTTTCCCGCGTGACGATCTTGACGTCTGGGCCGTACGCCACGCGCGCGTACGCATCATCGAGCTAAGGAATGATCTGGCAGCGCTCATGGACGAAATTGCCAAGACGCTCGAGACGGTCTACCGACGATCACCGCCACCACAACCATAGTGCCATTCGCTAGGGTAAACGGTGTTGCGCCAGGTAGCCCTGCTGCCGATGCGGTCCGTCCATCTCTGTGTCTCTTCGGTGAGACAGTTATCTAAACCGTCTGTTGTGCTAGGGCATGCAAAGAGAGGATCTGGTTGTAAAATTTGGTGGGCTGCGACACCCACAACCGGACTTACAAGCTCTCGCTGCCGTTGTTGCCGAAAATGAGAATGTATGGGCCGGTTTGCTTCACGAGAATTGAAATCGTATCCTAATGGCGTATTCGACGCTCCTACAGAAGGCGATCGGTGTGCTCGTACGGCGATCTGGGACAGATGGTATCACCGCTTTGAGGCTGATACCGAGGCAGGGTTGGGGCGGACGCGGTTCATTAGGGTATGTTTGATGGTTTGCAGTGCACACACATGTGTCTTACAGCCATTACAGTTGTCACCTCGTGCCATTCGGACCATCGTAATATCCCGCCGATGATCGGAGAAATAAACTCGACATGGGCTCGAAACCACGTGTCGTACGAGATTAGGATGGCGTTTCCGTTGCGAAGTTCTCATGAACTGTATCACAAAATAATGATATCAGAGAGCCCATTAAGTTGTATCATAATTGTCTAAAGTCATAAGGAACGCGCTAGTGAACAACAAACCCGCCAGAGCGGTGATATTAACTTAGTTTTCAGTCTGATCTGGAGAGTGGAGGGACATCCCGGCTGATAATCTCTACAGCCGCAGCAACCAGGGAATATTGTGATCCGCTAACGCAAATATGCACCTTGTGAATTCGCGGGTTATGATCGAAGAAAGTCGTCAGTTATGTTATGTAGCTTCATTACATCCCACGTTAACAGATGGAATTAATTTCATCATGAGAAGAGAGTGGTTCAATGACTCAGACTCAAGACTCGACGCTTGACAGAGCCGATGAGCCGATGACTGCGTCATCCATTTTCCGTCGTTAGCGAAGGACACGTGATATGGATTGTCAGCACTGAAACTCCCGGTTTGTCATCCTTGCCCGAGTCCCTCAAAAGGCCCCAGCTCGCCCTCCATCCATCTCCCAAACCCACCTCTACGACATGTGAGTACTTTTCACAACCCTCACATCTTGGTTTCCCCACCGTTGTAATTGTGGCGAAAAATCGTCTTGTCAAGGGGTGGATTGCTTTGCTGGGTGGAGGATGACGCGTCCAGATTGACTGACTTCTTCATGTAGAATTCATTATGGGTCGTCGTCCTGCTCGCTGCTACCGCTATTGCAAGAATAAGCCCTATCCCAAGTCAAGATATAACCGTGGTGTCCCCGACTCGAAGGTGCGCCTATCCTCGAAGTGGTGCTCACCACCAGTGCTGATGCAATTCCTCAGATCCGCATCTTTGACCTCGGCCGGAAGCGTGCTTCGGTCGATGAATTTCCTTTCTGTTGTCATCTTGTCTCAGACGAGTATGAGCAGCTCTCTAGCGAAGCACTAGAGGCTGCGCGTATCTGCGCCAATAAATATGTAACGAAGACAGCTGGCAAAGACTCATTCCACTTGAGGGTTCGTGTGCACCCGTTCCACGTCCTTCGCATCAACAAGATGTTGTCTTGTGCTGGCGCAGATAGGCACGTTCAGCATTACGTCTAGAATGCGGGTTTGCCATAACACTTATTTAAATGCAGGCTGCAGACCGGCATGCGTGGTGCATGGGGCAAGCCCTACGGCACGGTTGCGCGCGTCAACATCGGTCAGATCATCCTCTCCATTCGCTGCAAAGACTCGAATGCCCCAGTTATTCAAGAAGCCCTTCGTCGCGCCCGCTATAAGTTCCCTGGCCGCCAAAAGATCATTGTTTCGCGCAAGTGGGGATTCACCAATGTCAACCGTGAGGATTACGCGAAGTTGAAGGAGGAGAAGCGTGTCCTCCAGTGGGTTTACTTCTTTGTCTATATCATCATTTTCTGATACACCTATCCAGGGACGGTGCATACGTCCAGTTCATCCGCCCCAGGGGTCCGCTGGAGAATAACCTCCGCGCGCAATTGAAGGCATGATAGTCAGACCATTGTATCTACCGATTCCCGCCAATGCAATGCTTTGGTCGTCTTTTGTCTGAGGCTACTGTAAACAATGATGCCCTATATTCACTACATCATCCGAAATCCATGGACGGTGGTTAGGGGAAACGGGGCAGAGATTGAACATCATCTACCTAGACCGCGATCTCTGTAAATGTAGTGATGTGTGGGAATGGTGTTTGCAACGATGCGATGAATGATGATGACACTTTACTAGCTTTACTGCGTGTCTGACGTTTGTTACCTTCTCCGACCCATGTCCGCTTGCCTTCGCTTTACACGCAGAGTGAGCCTTGAAGACACCGAGCGATCTCACTGAGAAGTCTAATACCTGTGCAGGTCTGGAAATCATTCCTTGACAATGGCGGTATGATCTTTTGATCCCTTTAACGTTCGATGTTGCCCACCCTTGCCCCCTTTCGAATTAGGCCACGACGCACGATGCTTTCCCAATGTACGTCGAGCTGCCTGAATCAAGTCTGAACTTTTCCCATCTTAAATCAGTTGAATATATTGAACGCCAGACCGGGCGTCGTTGTAGCCTCTCTTCGGATTGAACCTTACAACGGTGAACTCTACACCCTTATTCATGTCCCATGACTCACCTCACCCCCCACAAGTAAAGTTAATCGCGTTGGCGTACGTCTCCAGTACCTACCACGGCACATACCTCCCTTTCCCACTGACGCGGAGCTTGCTAGACGGTGCATGGTGGCTTGATTATGTCGCTTGCCGACACGCTTGGCTCCCTTGCGGTGGCGAGCCAGGGCCAGTACATGACTGGCGTATCTACGGATATTTCGACGTCCTTCGTGAAGCCCGCAGGCAAGCCGGGCGATGAGCTAAAAATGACAGCGACACTTACGGCCATGGGTATGTTCATACATTCTAACACTCGGCAACGCCTTACTCTTTCGTTTTCTCAGGGAAATCGCTGGCATACACACGGATTGACTTCATCAACCCCGCGGGACAGTTGGTCGCTTATGGGAGTGGGTTCTTCCCTTTATGTCGCATCTACCGTATTGCTAACAAAAGGCTGGGACTAGCCCATACGAAGTACATTGGCAGGTCAATTGGGCATGCGGTACGTCATTTCTCAAGAGATTCTTATGCACCCCCTTGAACCTGCTAAACGTAGGAGAACGTCAAATTCTCTCAAGATGGGGAGAATGTTATCGAAGGAAAAGACGTTCACTAGATGTCACTGCCGTACAACCCGTGGTGGGCGTGGACAAACATTGGGTCACCCAGCGAGCCTTGTATATAGAAGAGGCATTATTCGTCTTCACCAATCCAATATAACATTCTCGAGTCCAACGACGCACAGGGCCCTTCGCAATAGCCGCTCCTACGCCTCTATATCTGATTCTTATGCACGTGACCTCCCTGCGAGAAGTCCTGCGCTTCGGTTCATCGTAATGGTTTTAGACAGGTAGGTCATACCGAGCTCTACACTACCATCCTCGTAAGACAGCACTCCAGGAAGCACGACTGGGGACAGCCAATACCATAAGTTGTATCGCGATGTGAGTATTGCGATGTGAACATTACCACCCACATCCATGTATACGTCTCAGTACGTGGACTTTCTTCGCCTGAATAACAACCGCTTGGATCCTGCATGGTCCCGTGCTAGGGCATGTCGGAATGAGGAGCGAAATCGGTGAAGATGACGTGTTTCGACTGGTGCGCCGTTTCGGGTGATCAAGTTCAGATTGGGTTGTGTTGGAAGTTGACCAGCACGAGGGCGATGAATGAGTACGATGAGTTTAGGAGGCAAGGACTGAAGCGAAAGGTACCGTACTCAAAGTAGGTAACTATATATGTGGGCGCGCATGTACCTTCAAGTACGGCGTCCGAGGCCGCCCTGCCGGCCCGGGTTCTAGCACGTACTACTAGGTCCCACAACTTCCAACCAACAGGTTGTAATCACGGTTTTGCAATGGCAAGTACTGGCTCTTTGTGCGGAAGATACGTTTCTCTCGCAATGGTTGCGATGAACGATTTGCATTGTTCGCGCACTCTCCGGGTCAGGCTACTAGTATAGGTATAGGAAGCTTCGTTCCGAGTCAGCGATTCAGTTCACTGGTTCATTGAGTCATGGACCTCAATGTCACACGCATTTGTCTTTGAATGTCGTTACTCAGTGCGTGGGAGCCGAGGAGCAAGATCGACGAAAATTTAACCACGACCGTCCTTGGTAACTGTCATGACCATATATACTGCTGGGACTTTCCGCCCGCCATGATGGCTGCCCTCAGTGCCTGGGTTCCTGGGAGCGAGCCACAACTGTACTGTCCTTGTTATCCTATGGACCTGCCTTACCGAGTTATCGATCCCGCGCAATCGCAGATTAATGTCCACTGCGCAGCAAGCCCGGCGCTCAATACGCTCAATGCCCATATCACATTGCCGAACTTGTACGTCGAACTCCGTGATCTTGCGGAAATTTTCGGAATGGAACGGAAATGACGACATTAGCAGTAATGCATTTAATGCATTGTCTCTGGTCGTCGTGGATGGGCATGCAGTATCTCAAGACAATATCGTTTGGACTGCGTAGAGGAGGGGGGGAGAAGGGGGAGAAACAGTCTATACTACGTGTCAGGGAAACATTCGCTTTCTACCCCTTTGAATGTCCCATTCTTCCCGAGCTATCCCCATGCAAATGATAAGTTTCTGTTGGCTATTGCTCCGATTCCCCTCTCTTCTCCGTCCCTCATCGATGAACCCGCTACATGCCCCCATGATCAGTCAGCGTGTCTTATTATGCGCAAAAAGGCCATAACTCACATTTTTTTGTACATCCTCAAAGCGGGTATATTGTCTTCCAACACGTTCAACGATATATGGCGCAAGCCAAATTCACGAAAGCCATATGTGATTAGCCAGTGCATAAGTTCCGTCCCAAACCCGCGTCCTCGGTATATCCCCTTCAACGCGATCCCTACGGTAGCATCCGAGTCGCGCTCGGGGGGAGGCTTGAAATTGAGGCTGATGTGTCCCAAGAACTCGTGTCTTTCTTTCTCCTCGACCACCAGAAAGAAGACAGCACCCCTGGACATCGATTCTATTGTCCTCTGTAAGAACTGTTCCGTCCGCGTGGGTGAGAGGTCCTCGATGAAAGAAAACCGTTGGACGAGCGGGTCGCCCCAGAGGTTCAAGAACTCCCCCTCGTCGGTTGGG
>WNFO01002759.1_pt1 | contig 14863 bp, 18 predicted proteins | sample 5400251 | NCBI WGS metagenome assembly WNFO01 (sample SAMN13153354, study PRJNA577476) | soil metagenome | isolation source: 100 cm saprolite under Madrone tree | place: USA:California | collected 2016-06-14 | reverse complement strand
AAATTCAGCCTGGTTGGCCTGTGGGTAGAATCGGCCTGTAGGCGGAAAACTGCAAGGTCGGACGGAAGCGGAATTGACGTCGGTTGCTTTCTTTGATTCATTCTTTTGGATGATTCGAGAGCGAACCCTGCGAGCGCGCCAAAAGCTGGTTAGCAAATTGCCGGTCACCGGCGAAATACTCCGTGGCTCGCTGCTGGAGCGCACGGTCCGACATACCAAAGATTGCCCGAAATGCGCGCGCGGCGAAGGGCACCGGGTCTTCGTTCTGACGGTGAGCTACGCCGGCGGACGCACCCGGCAAATCAGTGTGCGTCGCGAACGGGTTCCCGAGGTTCGCCGGTGGCTGGATAATTATCAGAAACTGAAGGAGACGATCGAGACGATCTGCGAGATCAACCACGATTTGCTGCGTCCGGAGAAAACCGCGGCAAAGCGCGAGAGGAAGAGCCGTGATTAAGATGCGACGCGCGCAGCTCAGCTTCGGCGATGGATTGATCGCTGAGGAAGTGAGCGATCTCCGCGAAAGCTGGATGACACACGCCGATCAGGTGCTGGCGGACGAGCAAATAGTAGCCGCCGTGTACGAAGCGCTGATGAAACGGCATCCCAAGAGCCGCAGCCGCGGCCGGCCGGGTGCTCCGGCCGAAGTGGTGCTGCGCTTGTTGATCCTCAAGCACATCCGTAACTGGAGCTATGGCGTGCTAGAGCGCGAGGTGCGCGCCAATCTGGTGTACCGCGACTTTACCCGCGTGGGCGCCGCCAAGATGCCCGATGCCAAGACTATGGGCCGCTGGGGAGTGGCGGTGGGGCCGGACGTGGTCAAACAGATACACGAAAGACTTGTAAGGCTCGCACGGGACAAGGGGGCGACGGAAGGACGCAGAATGCGCGTGGATACGACGGTGGTGGAGACCAACATCCACTATCCGACCGACTCGAGCTTGTTGGGAGACGGGGTTAGGGTGCTGACCCGTACCATGAAGAAGATCACAACGATCGCTGGCAAGACTGGAGCCAGACTGTGCGACCGTAGTCGGACGGTGAAGCTGCGGGTGCTGGACATCGCGCGCGCGGCGCGCTCCAAAGCCAAGCAGAGCCGGGAGAAGCTCACGCAGGCGTACGGCAAATTGCTCAACTCGACCAGCCGGGTGGTAGGACAGGCGAAGCGGTTCTCCAAAGAGATCGCCGCAGGAGTGAAGCGCGCTTCGAGCATTCGCAAGCAGTTGGTGCTGGAGGGCCTGGGTCAGGAACTCGATGCGATGGTGCCGCTCATCAAGCAGGTGATGAAGCAGACCAGAGCGCGTATCTTCCGCGGCGATACGCGCGCCGAAGGCAAGATCCTCAGCTTGTTCGAGCCGTCGACAGAAATCATCCGCAAGGGCAAGGCGGGCAAGCCCAACGAGTTCGGCAAGATGGTGAAACTACAGGAGGCCGAAAACCAGATTGTGATCGACTATGAAGTCTACGCACAGCGACCGCACGATTCGGAGCTGCTGATCGCAGCCATCGAAACGCATCAAGCGATGCTCGGACGCGCGCCGCGCCTGGTAGCGGCAGATGCCGCTTTCTATTCCGCAAAGAATGAGGCAGCCGCGAAAGCAAAAGGCGTCAAACGCGTTTGCATTCCCAACCGCTCGACCAAGAGCATTGAACGCAGGCGCGAGCAGAAGAAGCGCTGGTTCCGCAATGGCCAGAAATGGCGGACCGGATGCGAGGGGCGCATCAGCGTTGCGAAGCGGCGGCATGGGCTTAACCGTTGCCGCTACAAAGGCGATGCCGGGATGAAGCGTTGGGTTGGCCTCGGCGTCATTGCCGACAACCTCATCAACATCGGCCGCGCAATGGAAAAGCGGGCTGCCCGGTAAATCCGCCCGCCCTCACCATCAGGCCCTGTAAAACCCCCGCCGGTCGCTCCCGGCGGGTCTTGCGTTGCTGCGCGCCCTTGACCACTCTTCCCAAAGCACCAATTTTGCGCCGGAAAGTAGCTAGCACGTCCGTTGTTCCAAACGTGGCGAAATCAGTGTGCGCTTGATCGTGCTCACCCGGCGTATAGGCCGTATTCCTCTTCTTTATTTTTTCTTCTCGATCGCAGGCAGTTCTGTCGGCGCCGCGCTCGTCGTGGCTTCCATTGCCGCGCGAACATCCTCGACGGTCACGTTGGCGTAAAATTCGGCTGTGATCGCGATGGTGCTGTGGCCGAGCAGCGTCTGCACTACCTTGAGGTTTCCGGTCTTGCGCAGCGTGCGCGATCCCGTGGTGTGGCGCAGGGCATGGATCCGCGCGTCGACGCCGGCATATATCCATTTGCGCTTGTTCGAACCGATCCCGTAATATTCGAACCGATCCCGTAATAGGTGATCGGATAACGCTCGCCCTTTTTTTTTGCCGGTCTTTGGGCACGACCTGGTGCGCTGCGCGACGAATGTGAAAAAGCGGGTTTCATGGTGGTTCTGGTGCCGCCACAGAATCTGATAGGCCTCGCTCGACAATGGCAGAATTGGCGTCGTGCCGAATCCGGGGCAGGAGAGGGGTATTCGATCAATCCTGAGGGTTTTAAAGCACTTCGTGGATTGGCGTATGATGACGACGACGGGCTATAGCCGGCGAGCCACGCTACTTGGGCGTTGCTTGGCGATTGCTCGCCGATCTGCTTCCAGTCGCCAGCGAATTTAGAACGCGCTGTTGCGGGCCGGAAAGAGTGACGTCCAAGCCGCCGCCGTTTTGGCGCCGGTGAGGGCTGGCGACGCCGCTGCGTCGGGATCGGCGAAGGGGTGGGACCAATCAGCCGTGATGTAACCATGGCGGGCTGACATCGGCGCCACGATGATCACACACTGTGCAGACCATGCGTGACTGCAGGTCGTTGCCAGGGTCATGGCGTGCATATCACAAAGGCCCGCGCCATTTCGTAGACACAGCAGTTATGAACACCTTGATACCGAACGAGCGGATGAAGAAACGCGCCTGATCCCACGCACACGCAGGAGGCGATGACCGAAGGTCATACAATCGCTGCAATCGTGTGGTAGTTTGAGAAGGTTGGCCCGGCATCCCTGGCAACGGTCCTGCCGTTGTCGCTGGGTCGGCAACCCCCCAACATTAGCCGCTGATCAACCAGCTTTCGATTCGGCCTTCAGCGCTCGATAGCGGATGCACTCTCGGGAGCCGGTTGCCAAGGCAACGTCTCGGAAAATCTGTCGAGCGAACTTGCAACAACATTGCAATCTCTGTCAGTCAGGATTTTCCCGGGCGGCCAGACGATGCCGCCGCTAGTGGGCCAGATGCGCCTCAGGGGCTCTGTAAGATTACCATCAAACCGAACGCCGATCCCCGGTGGAGTAGCTACCGCGTAGAGCAAAAGCTCTCCAATCCCCATAGTTACCGCCTTGGCGTTCTTGGCATAGTCTCCGTCGGGGGGGATTAGCGGGCCATCGTCCATGGCAATACCAAGGGTCATGGCCGATCGGGTATATTTGACTCGCCAATCTGGGCCTCGTTTATGACCGATCCAGATTTGCCAATTGGATGGTGGCTCGTCCTTAAACATTAGATGGTCGCGCTCGGATTGTTGTGTTGCCAAAGCTTCCGGTTCTGAAAATTCAGCAACCATCACCTTGAGAGTGAACCATCTTGCCAAAGTGCGCTGATTTTCGGGGGCCAAAACGAGCGGTTCCCCAAGCATCAATGGGATTAGTATCGGTTTGGCTCTCGTTTCAAGGATACTCATCCAGCCGCTATTGCAGCGTGTCCTACAGACCACGCGAAGCTGGATAGTGTTAACGGGGCCGTTATGTTGTTTGATCCTTCGGACGCCCTTTATTCTTGGAGACCCCTTCGAACTTTGAACGAGGCCCCTAACGTGTGTTGTGTTTGGGCCTTTCGGCACGTACTTGAATGACCACTGGGGCCAAATATGCTCTTTCGTGAGTCCGTAGCTGCCGCAGAAGATGCAGCGACCGGGCCCTTTCAAATTGGATCGCTTCGGCATCGGCATGGTAGATCACGTTGAAGAGTTAAGCGAAGGCGCGGTTTGAAGCCACCGCCCTAAGGAGCGGAATGAACATGCCGCACAAGCCGCTGAAGGAAACGCCTAAGATGAAGAAAGCGGCTAAGGCGGCGAAGAAGAAGCCCGGCAAGTAGGCCGGGATTCTCATTTTTAAGGCTCGCTCCTCACGACATGCTCGCTACCTGCACTCGGGAAGGCTCAAAAGATTGTTCGGTAGGAAATTATCGTTCTGAGTTTTCAGATAGTCCCGGCCAGCATGTTGCTTGACGATGACCCAGACAGATTTTCCCTGTTCGACAACCCAATAATATTCTGCGTTCCTTTTGACGTTTGCGATCGCCGTGTCTTCGGAGTCGCGAAAGCCGTCCCCGGCCACGGCCTGAATGCGTTGGTGGCGGTCTTGGTGGTTCGGTAGTTTGGTAATGCACTTGATTTGACGAGCGGCCATGTATGGCCCCTTTCTAAATGCGGGGCCGATCTTGACTGCGCAGGAGAATCTGGAGTCTACTCCAGTTGTGAATACCCCTATCGACCGCGATCGACCCCATAAGTTGACTGCGGGATCGGCAAGGCCGCCCCGCACGGGCGGCCTTTTCCGACTCAAGGTTGTATATTGGGGCGATTCGCCATCGGGAGTCGAACGATTGTTCTCGATTTGTGCGGTTATGCACAATCAGCACTTCCGCCAGTATTTGACGAATCAAGGCCTCGCTTTTGGCGGCTTGAGCGCCAGCGCCGTTTAGCGGTCACGTCGACCGTCACGCACGCCTGCTTCAAAATCGGAGAGTCAACAGCAGAGCGAACACGAGCACGATCAGCAGTGCTGCCGCGATTGCGACGATACCGTCTGCGGCTAGATGCAATCCCCAGAAGCTGACCTGAAGTCGATTGCGCATGACACGGCTCTCCATTTGAAAAAACTGAGAGCCTTTGGGGGACAATCTATCTGCCCGCCGATTTGCAGGTCCGTCAACAGGGAATACGCCACCATGTTTCCTACATAGGGAACATGGTGATTGCAGCGACAGCTTGATGCCACGCAGCAATCGGCGGTGCTAACCGAGCCTGTGTCAGTGGTGTGCCAAATGGCTGGTTGCGTTGTCCACAGTTGATTTCAGGACGCCACGCTCGCCGTCCGGCATCGCGGCCGGGCTTCGTCATTCAACCTTTATCGAGGCAAACAAGTCCACTGGATAGCCAAGACCGCGATCAGCAGATTTACTCCAGGACCTCATACTCGAATGCCACGCCTTCCGGCTCATTCTCCTTGAACCACTCGTCGGCAAGCTCTGGCGTCGCGAATACCTTGAGATGGTCGACGTCGCCAACCTCCTTGGTGGTGTCGACATAAATCCAGACCGTTGTCATTCGTCCCTCTTAAGCTTCCGCGTCCCCAATGCCGTTCCTTCGATGAAGCTGATTTATCCGGCCCCCGGCCGGTAGATGTTTTCCGTCTCGGCGGGACGGATAAATCATCAAACATCGCATATTCGGGGATCGGCTTGGCCCCGTGTAAGGCCAGCATCATTCCCACATGGGTATGCATTAAAGGTCCGCGATCTTCTGCCGCCATCAACAGGGCTTCAGTCGCCGCCTGCCATTCCGGGGCCTGCTGTTTCGACTTGGGCAGGGCCATGATGTACGCCGCTGCATCCTTCAGCGTTATGAGTTTCTTGCCCTTCGGTGGTTGAATTGGTTTATCGAAGGGCCGGGACCACGGCATTACTTGAGAAGGTCTCTGAGCCGCTTCATCGTAAACTCGATATTCCGAGACTGTAGCTCTCGCCAGCTTTCAACCTCGGTCTGATATCGATCCTTGGGATAGCGCTCGAAATATTCCTTGGCGTGTTGTCTCGCGTGGGATTGTTCCTTGGTGAACTTCTCTCGGATAAACGGGTCCTTTATGATGGTGCGGGTGTCTGCCATGACAGCATCAAAGCCGAGTCCGTCACCAACGGCCACCCCTTTGCTATGGCCGCATGTAGGCGGGTTTGCCGACACAGCGCCGACACGTCCCGCTCGATAATCCCAACCAACTGATTTGATGGCGGAAATCAAACCCGCCCAGCAGAGACCTTGTCATAGGTGCGGATCGAAAGGCCTGCCAGGTCTGACGGCGTCTTCAGCGGGCTCTTCGACCAGATACCGGATGGCGGCCATGGTGTCAGATAGAGCAGTCGTTGGCCTTTGTTCTGCAAGGCGGTCGCCAGAAACGGCCGCGCGAGGTCGGCAAGCCGCCTTGCATCCGCAATCGACGTCACCAGAAACGGCAGCGAGGGCAGGGCAAAGATCGCATCCTCGGCTTCCAGCGCGCCGGCGAACGCGTCGCCAGCCTCAACCCGGCCTTGCGCGATCTCGGTGAGCATGCCGACCGATCGAATTCCTCCGGAAGCATCGAAGCTCGGCCTGATCTGGAGTTTTCCCGCGCTCTTTTCGGCGACGTGTTTTGCGAAGGTCGTTACGCCAAGTCCCGGCATGGCGCTCTGCGGATACTCCGTCGCCATATCCCAGACAGCCTGGGCACGGGCCGCAGCCGGAAGCAGCAGCAGGAGCGCACCGGTCAGGGTCAGCACACGAAAAAGCAGCATGGTTTCTCCCGATCCCAACGAGCCGTTCACCTGGCCGGCATTGCTAGCAGATCAAACAGGAGACGGTGAGAATTTCATGCGCCGATATTTGCAGATAAAATTTGCAGCTTTCCGCCAAAGGCCGCGGCGATGCTGATCAACGCGAAGTGAGCGTTCTCAAGCCCAATCGAGTGGCGCGGTGAAATCAGCGACCTAGATAGGGTGTATGCGGCATCGGAAAATGCAGAATGCGGCTTCGGAAAACGTCGCGTTTTCGAAAATCCTGCGGGCCTGGATGCAAGTCCGGATTTTATGGGAGCCGCGAGTCTCGCTATCGATCAATAGACGGAGAAAACAGAACCATGACCAGCTTCAAGATTCTCAGCGCGGCGGCAATTCTCTCGATGATGACCGCGCCGCCGCTGTTCGCGCAAGCCGCAATCGGGGAGCCGGGCGCGTACGCATTCTATCATCCCAACGCGGATGTTCTCAACGCCGGCCGGCCCCTGCCACGTGAAACGGCAGGCGCCATGGCATCGGTACCGTTCCGCGGCAGCAACGCTTATGTTGGCACGGACAGCGGCGCAAACGCCTCCTGCGCTCAGCGTTACCGTTCCTACGATCCGGGGTCAGGCACTTTCCTTGGCCATGATGGCCATCGGCACCCGTGCGGGTAACGCGGCATCGGAAGGCGAAAGAGGCGGCCAAACGGACCGCCTCTTTTGATTCCACATTTGGGGGACAACGTGCGGATGTTTCGGAGGTCGTTCGGGACGGCCACTCTGGTGGAATAGCGACCAGTCATCCAAAACAAAAGCCGGTCGCGGTGTGCGACCGGCTTCCGTTCAACCCGACGGTTCAGTGTCCGGCGGGCGCTGACCCCGCACCGTATTGGTAGCGCGACACGTCCGGCTGCGCCCACGGCGATGGGGCGTAAGCGTTGGAGTTGCGGAACGGCTCACTTGCCGGTGCGCGTTCCGCCTTTCGGACCCTGTGGTGCTCCGCGGCCGCGGCGATCTGGATGGTCGACGCAGCCAGCAAGGCCGAACCGAGAATTGTCAAAATTGTCCTTCGCATCTTGAATCTCCTTTTTCAGGGCGCTTGGTTGCGAGGCGAATGGCCTCTCGTATGTCAGCGCCTTGTCGCCCTAGATGGCGATGGTCATGGCGATTCATACGATCCCGCCCATCACGAAGCGGCGAGCAAATTTATTGGTCAAAAATTTTTTGGACCAAATATTCGGCAGGCGAACAGGCTCAACCGCTTTCGCGAAGCCAAATATGCTTTATGGACTTCTTTTGGCCGATCCGGTTCAATGGGCCGAACGACGCATGGCGAGAGAACCCGATGAAGAAGCTTGTATTTGCAATTCTGCTGATCGCATCGCCGGCCTGGGCGCAAACCAAATTGCTGCCCAAGAGCGTGACGGCGCGTGCCGATCCCTGTGCGCCCATTGGCCGGACCGCGGACGGCAAGCTGGTCTATTCGATGAAGTGCGAGAATTTGCCGGCCCCGCCGCCATCGCCTCCGCAGGCTGAAGTCAGTGCGCCCCCGGCGCCGGAGCCGGAAGTGCAACGAAGCGGGTTTTTCGGTCTGTCTTACGAAAGAAAGAGACCGGGCGAATAGGCGCGGCTTTTTCCAGAGCGAACATCAACTCACAGAGCATTCATGACCGGATCGGCCTTTGCTGACACGGCAAAAGGCCCTAGAATCCCGCGGTTGGCTGGAATGTTCCTTGCTTCTGGGATCTTCCGCTGCAATCTGTTTCGTCAACGTCCTGCTTCGCAAGGCCATCACGGGTTATTTGCATGAGCCAACTCATCGTCCACGCCGGCGACTTCACGTTCCAGGCTCGTTTCGAGGAACAATTGGCGCCCAAGACCTGCGCCGCCTTTCGCAAGGCGATGCCGTTCGAGAGCCAGGCGATCCATGTGCGCTGGAGCGGCGAGGGGGTCTGGATGCCGCTCGGCGATCTCGATTTCGGCGTTTCCTACGAGAACCACACCAGCTATCCCGCGCCCGGCCAGATCATTCTTTATCCCGGCGGCATCAGCGAAACCGAGATTCTGCTGGCCTATGGCGGCGTGCATTTCGCCAGCAAGATGGGACAGCTCGCCGGAAATCATTTTGTCACCCTGACCTCCGGCCTGGAGAATTTGGCCGCGTTCGGCAAGACCGTGCTCTGGAAGGGCGCGCAGAAGATTCGCTTCGAGGAAGTCTAAGTGGCCGAAGCCGGTTACCCCAGGGATCTCCACGGCTACGGCCGCAATCCGCCGGATCCGCGCTGGCCCGGCAAGGCGCGGGTCGCCGTGCAGTTCGTGGTGAATTTCGAAGAGGGCGGCGAGAACAACATTCTGCACGGCGACCGTGCGTCGGAAGCATTTCTCTCCGACGTGCTCGGTGCACAGCCCTGGCCCGGACAGCGCCACGCCAATATCGAATCGATGTTCGAATACGGCTCGCGCGCGGGCTTCTGGCGGCTATGGCGGATGTTCACCGAGCGCAAGCTGCCGACGACGGTGTTCGGTGTCGCGACGGCGCTGAAACGAAATCCGCAAATTGTCGACGCCATGAAGGAAGCAGGCTGGGACATTGCCAGCCACGGTCTGAAGTGGGTCGAGCACAAGGACATGTCGGAGGCGGAGGAGCGCGCGGAGATTGCGGATGCGATCCGTATCCATACCGAGGTTACCGGCCAGCGCCCGTTCGGCTGGTACACCGGGCGGACATCCATCAACACCGTGAGGCTGGTGATGGAAGCCGGTGGCTTCCTGTATTCCAGCGACTCCTATGCCGATGATCTGCCGTACTGGATCAAGGGACCGGCCGGGCCGCATCTGATCATTCCCTACAGCCTCGATGTCAATGACATGCGCTTCGTCAACGCGCAGGGGTTCGGCGGCGGCGATCAGTTCTTCACCTATCTCAAGGACAGCTTTGACGTGCTCTATGCCGAGGGCGAGACGTCGCCCCGGATGATGTCGGTGGGCCTGCACTGTCGCGTGGTCGGACGTCCGGGCCGCGCGGCGTCGCTCATGCGGTTTCTCGACTACATCATGAGCCATGAACGGGTCTGGGTGCCGACGCGGCTGCAGATCGCGCAGCATTGGCATGCCAATCTGGCGCATCTCGCCGCAAACGCGCCTGATATCGGGTAAGGCGCGAGCATGTCGCAGAAAACGCTCTCCGATTTGAACGCGAGCAGCAAGGACGATTTTGTCGCGGCACTCTCGAATGTCTTCGAATATTCGCCGTGGATCGCCGAACAGGCCGCATCCATGCGGCCGTTCGCCGGCGTGAAGCAGTTGTTTGAGGCGATGAAGCTGGCTGTGCATCGTGCGGCGCCGGAGCTTCGCGTGGCTTTGATCAAGGCGCATCCGGATCTCGCCAACAAGACCCAGCGCGCGGCCGGGCTTACCGCGGAATCCAGCGCCGAGCAGAATAGCGTCGGCCTCGATCGGTTGTCGGATGCCGAATATGACGCGTTCGAGGGTGTCAACAACGCCTACCGCGCCAAGTTCGGTTTCCCCTATATCGTCTGCGTCCGGCGCCACACCAAGGATTCCATCCTGCGTGATTTCGAACGTCGGCTGCCGAACGATGCGACGACCGAGGCGCAAAGGTCGATCGAGGAAATCTGCCGGATCGCGGCATTGCGCGTCGATCAGCTGGTGGCGTCGGACGATCGGCTTTCCGTCCACGGCCGCCTGTCGACCCATGTGCTCGACACCCACAGCGGCAGACCGGCGGCGGGGATAGCAGTTGAGCTGGTCGAACTGTCCGAGCTCGGCCATAGCCGCGTCGTGACGCGCGCGGTCACCAACGCGGATGGCCGGACCGATCAACCATTGATTCACGGCCGGCCGGTGCCGATCGGCCGTTACGAACTGACTTTTGGCGTCGGGGACTACTTTGCCGGGCGGCAAGTCGCGGTGTCGGATCCGCCGTTTCTCGATTCCATTCCATTGCGGTTTTCGGTGAGCGACCCCGAAGGCCACCTCCATGTACCGCTGTTGGTCACGCCCTGGAGCTATGCGACCTATCGGGGGAGTTGATCCTCATCCCAGGGCCGCATCCCAAGGCCGCATCCAAAGGCCGCGTCGAAGCGGCCATGCTTCCGGACAGCGGTTGCCCGGTGGCACGAACGTTGCTCATTATTGGGCCGGACCGGGGCGAAGCGAGACCCGTGCGAAATTGCCGGCTGAACTGGAGGCTCTCACATGCCGCTCATCAAGAACAAATATGGCAAAGGCCGGGTCCGCGTCATGCGGATTAATCGTGATGGCGACAAGCACGAGGTCAGCCAGCTCAACGTCAAGGCGATGATCGAGGGCGACTTTGCGCGCGCCTATACCCATGCCGACAATTCCACGGCGGTCTCGACCGACACCATCAAGAATGTGGTCAATATCGTCGCGCGCCAGAACACCGGCCTCTGCACCGAGGAATTCTGCCAGGTGCTGGCGAAGAAATATCTCGATACCTATCCGCAGGTGGCCTCGGTTAGCGTGACGGCGCATGAGACAAAATGGAGCCGCCTGAGTTTCGGCGGCAAGCCGCACCCCCACAGTTTCGTGCTCGACAGCAACGGCAAGCCGTCAGTCGAGGTGACCGCAACCCGTGAGGGATCGACGCTCACCTCGGGTATCGACGGCTTCACGTTCATGAAGTCGACCCAGTCGGGCTGGGAGAATTACGTCAAGGATCCCTATACGACGATCCCCGAGACCCACGACCGGATGTGCGCGACCAGCATGGTGGCGTCGTGGAAATGGTCGTCGAAGCCGGCGAACTATCCGGCCACCAACGCGAAAATTCTCGCGACCTTGCTGGAGGTGTTTGGCACCACCTACAGTGCAAGCGTGCAGGACAGTCTGTACCGGATGGGTGAGGCGGCGCTGGCTGCCGTGCCGGAAATTTCCGAGATCAGCATGGCGTGCCCGAACATGCATTTCATCCTGATGAACCTGTCGGCGTTCGGGCTGGATAACAACAACGACGTGTTCCTGCCGACCGACGAGCCGCACGGCCAGATCGAATGCACGGTGGGGCGGGGGTGATGCGAGCAGACGCCGCGTCGAGTTCGTCGTCATTGCCGGGCTTGACCCGGCAATCCATCTGCCAGGGAAAACACCCTTTTTGATGGATGCGCGGGTCAAGCCCGCGCATGACGAGTGCTATTTCCCAAACTTCTCATGCAGCATCGGCCATAGCCGGTCGGGCTTGAACGGCACTGCCGTGAAGCGGATGCCGGTGGCATCGGCAAGGGCATTGCCGAGGGCTGCGGCGACCGGATTGTAGGGACTTTCGCTCATCGATTTCGCGCCCATCGGCCCCAGGCTATCGGTGGTATCCGCGAAAAACACTTCGGTGCGCGGGATATCGGCGAATGACGGCAAATGATAGTCGCGGAATTTCGGATTGACCACGCGGCCCCGATCATCGATCACCATCTCCTCATAGAGCGTAGCGCCGAGCGACTGCGCGACCCCGCCCTCGACCTGTCCGCGGCACTGCATCGGATTGGCGACCCGGCCGGCATCCGCGGCGTGCACGCTTTTGAGGATCCTGATTTCGCCGGTGAACTTGTTCACGGCGACGCGAAAGCCCTGGACGTTGAACGCGACCGACCGCGGCGTGCCTGCCGAGGTGCCGGTCGCGCTGAGCGCGTGTCCCTGCGCGCGGGCGGCTTCGGCGAGCGCGGAAAACGACAGTCGTTGCCTGCCGCAGACCGCGGAATCGTTTTCCAGCACGCAAGCATCGGGATTGGTTTTCGTCGCGGTGGAAGCAAAAACCCTTAGATCGTCGGCCAGATTTTCCGCCGCGGCCTGCGTCGCGCGGCCGGCGACGAAGGTGCCGGCGCTGCCATAGGCGCCGGTGTCGTGGCCGCCATGCGCGGTGTCGGACTGCAGCAGGCGGATTTGATCGACCGTGGTCGCCAGCGCGGTCGCGGCGATCTGGCGATGCACCGTGGCGGTGCCGTTGCCGAACTCCGCCGTTCCCACGGTCAGTTCGAAGCCACCGTCGTCCTGCAGCGAAATTCTGGCGTCGGCCAAATGCCCGCCTGGCGGCACGGTGTCGATCATGGTCAGGGCGATGCCGTCGCCGGTCAGCCAGTCGGCGGAGAGCTCTGGGTTCGGGCCATCGGCCTGCATCGCGCGCTCGACCAGATCGAGGCACTGATCGAGCCCATAGCTGCCATAGAACACGTCGGTATGTTCGGGGCCGGGAGGCGACAGCATCGGATCGCCCGGTTTCACGATGTTGCGGCGGCGGATTTCGTAAGGGCTGATGCCGAGCCCCCTGGCCAGTTCGTCGATCGCGGCTTCCACCGCCAACAGCGTCTGCGGCAGACCGTAACCCCGGAACGCGCCCGATGGCACGGTGTTGGTATAGGCGACGACGGCATCGACCTTCTTGTTGGCGCAGTTATAGACGCCAAGCGACTCGCCGCACGAATGAAACAGCACCGGCCCGGCATGATTGCCATAGGCCCCGGTGTTCGAGAGCACGTCGAGCTGCAATGCCGTCAGTTTTCCATGGCTGTCGGCGCCGGCCTTGACGGTGACGCGCATCGGATGCCGCGTCGAGGTCGAGATGAATTGTTCTTCGCGGGTGAGTTCAAGTTTTACCGGCCGTCCTGTCTTGATGGCGGCCAGGGCAAGAACATCTTCAACGAACATTTCCTGCTTGCCGCCAAAACCGCCGCCGACGCGTTCGCAGAACACCCGGACCTTGTCCGGCGGAAGGTCAAAAATTTCCGTCAGCGCGCGCCGCGTCAGGAACGGTACTTGCGTGCTGGAGCGCACGTTCAGGATGCCGGTCGGATCGATCCAGGCGAGCCCGCCATGGGTTTCCAGGGCGGCGTGCTGGACGCGCTGGGTGGTGAAGGTTCCCTCATAGCTGACCGCTGCTTGGGCCAGGGCGCTGGCGACATCGCCATACTCGCCATGGGTTTCCGCCACGATGTTGCGTTGCGCATTGGCGACGCGATGCTCCCTGGTCTTGTCGGGGTGGAGCCGGGGCGCGCCCGCTGCGATCGCCTGCGCCGGATCGATCACGTCAGGCAGAACGTCGTAGTCGACCTTGAGGCGGCGGCAGCCTTCCTCCGCGGCGGCCTCGGTTTCCGCGACCACGGCGGCGACCTTTTGGCCGACGAAGCGGACGATGTTGTCCAGCACCCTAGTGTCGTCCGGATCCATCCAGGCCTTCTCGTGCCGCGCGGTCGAGAACAGCCTGTCCGGCGCGTCTTCGAAGGTCAGCACCGCATGCACGCCGGCAACGGCCAGTGCCGCAGTCTTGTCGATCGATATGATTTTTGCGTGCGGATGCGGCGAGCGCAGCATCTTGATATGCAGCAATCCCTCGATCACCATGTCGAAGGTGTAGCGCGCCGCGCCGCGCACCAGCTGCGGTCCGGTGGGTGCGGGCAGGCTGCGGCCGAAGGCGGTGCCGGCGGCAGCGCCTTCGATATTGGTCTTGCCGTTGAGCGCGTCCTCGATCGCGCGATAGCCAGTGCAGCGGCATAGATTGCCTTTCAGCGAGGCGCCAAGCTCCTGCCGCTGCGCCTGGTTCAGGGATGCGCAGGTCAGGATCATGCCGGAGGTGCAGAAGCCGCACTGGAATGCCTGCGCATCGAGAAACGCCTGCTGCATCGGGTGGGTGCCGCTGTCCGGCGCGAGGCCCTCGATGGTGGTGACGGCATGGCCCTCGGCGCGGAACGCCGGGACGATGCAGCTATGCACCGGCTCGCCATCGATCAGCACCGTGCAGGCGCCGCAATCGCCGGCGTCGCAGCCCTGATAGCTCATGGCAATGCGCCGCCCAGCAATTCGGCGCGAATTTCCTGCGCCAGGCGCAGCGTCATGTGCTTGCGCCAGGCCGGCTTGCCGTGGACGTCGTTGTGGTAGAGCGCATCGGGGATGCGATGCAGGATCGTTTCGCGCAGTTCAGTCGCGGCTGCAATTTCGGGAAACGAGAGCTGGACCGGCCGCGTCGTGGATGCCGTTACCGTCAAGGCCATGTCGCCGGCACTGGAGACGCTGCCGATCAGCAGCGCCGCCGACCGGCCGACCGGAGTCAGCGATATCTGGCGAAACGCCGAGCGCCGTTTCAGCGCTGTCAGGGGGATATCGACCTGCCGCAACAGATCTCCCGGAGCCAGCACATTGCTTTGGTTGCCAATGACAAAATCGGCGACGCTGATTTTCCGCTCGCTGCCGTCAGCCTTCCAGATCGTACAGACGCCATCGAGTGCTGCCGTCAGTGCGATCATCGGTCCGGCCGGCAA
>WNFO01010831.1_pt1 | contig 14873 bp, 15 predicted proteins | sample 5400251 | NCBI WGS metagenome assembly WNFO01 (sample SAMN13153354, study PRJNA577476) | soil metagenome | isolation source: 100 cm saprolite under Madrone tree | place: USA:California | collected 2016-06-14 | reverse complement strand
AGCGCACGGGTCTGCGGCTCCATGCCGACGCCGCCGTAGATGGCCGCGGCGCTGACGTCCAGGTGGCGCCCGTACGCCTTGGCGCTCTGCAACACCTGCTCCGCCAGCTCACGCGTGGGGACCAGGATGAGCGCCCGCAGGACGTGCTTGACGCCGTTACGCGACAGGCGCTGCAGAATCGGCAGCATGAACGCCGCCGCTTCGTCGGCCACGGCACGCACCAGCTCGGGCGCGAGCCCGAGAGAGGTAAATGGCATTACTGATTGCTTCCTTTCGCAATACACACACACGCACGCTGCCGGTGGCTGATGCCACCGCGCTGCAGCGTCACTCTCGTTATGAACCTGGGGAATGAGACCGGGCGTGTGTACAGCGCCGGAACCCGCTCCTGAGCGGGACCGTCCTTCGGAAGGATGCCAGCTCGCGGTTCTGTGAACTACGGGGCGTAAGGTAGTGCGGTCGCCCAACTAAGTCAACGACGTCACGCACAGACGTAGCACAGAGGCGTCACGCGGAGGCGTATCCGTGCTACGTCTTCGTGCTACGCCTTTACTTGACGCCTTTTGGCTCTCTATCCCACCACCACATCGGCGGCAGGGCTTTTTGCCGCGGCCACACCTCGTTCAGCGTCTCGCCCTCGTACAGCCGTCCGTTCTTCATCACGTAGCGGATCTTCTCCGTGTTGTGGATGTCCTCGAGCGGATTGGCGTCGAGCACGATCAGGTCGGCCAGCTTACCGGGCTCGAGCGAGCCCAGGTCCTTGTCCATCCCGATGCCGTAGGCACCGTCGGTCGTGGCGACGCGCAGCACCTCACGTGGCGTCATGCCGCCGGCAGCCATCGCCCACAACTCCCAGTGACAGCCCAGTCCGTCCAATTGTCCGTGACACCCCATCCCGACGTTGCCGCCGGCGCGGAGCACGGCCGCCGCGGACGCCGCGATGCGCGGGAACACGTACTGATTCTCACGGAACCAGGGGCGCCGCTCGGCCCGTTGGTCGATCTCATCGTGCGGGAGGAAGCGCCGCATCTTCGCGTTGTCGTGGATATCGTAGCGCTCATAAAAATAGTTCTCGCTGAACGGCCCGCCGTACGATACCAGCAGGGTGGGCGTATACGTGATTCCCGACTTCGCCGCGAGCTGCACGGCGTCGGTGTAGAGCGGCATGATCGGGAAGCTGTGCTCCGATCCGGGGTAGCCGTCGAGCTGGACGGTCTGGTTCATCTTGAAGTCCAGCCCGCCTTCGATGGTGGGCATGAGGCCGAGCTCCTGCGCCGCCATGATCACCCACTGACGCTGCTTCCGGTTCCCCGCCATGTACTGCTTGATCGTGTTCGTGTGGTAGAACTCACTGTAGCGTTTCAGCGTGTTGCGGACGTCGTCCAGGCTGGTCCAGTTCTCTTCGAGGAACGCGCCGAAGACGCCCGGGCCGGTGTGATAGATCCGAGGACCGATCAGATCGCCCGTCTCGACCTGGTCGGCGTAGGTGAGCACGTCGGTGGTGGAGGTCTGCGGATCGCGCGTCGTGGTGACGCCCCACGCCAGGTTCGCGAGATACTTCCACACCGCGGTCTCGTGAATGCCCCACGTGGGCCACGGATGCGCGTGGATGTCGATCAGTCCGGGGATGATCGTCTTGCCCACCACGTCGATGACGCGGGCCCCACCAGGTGCCGTGCACGTCGCAGCCACGCACCCGATGCGGTTGTCGGTCACGACCAGGTCGCCCTTCTCGATCAGCTCGTCGCCCTTCATCGAGACGATGCGCGCCCCGCGCAGCACGACCGACCCCCGCGGCACGTCGCGCGGCACCCGCACCGTCACGTCGACGCGCTCGGCCTCGTACGCCGGCAGTTTGGCGAGCGAGTCGACGCGGGCCTTGGCCACGGAATCGGGCTTTTCCTTGGTCGCACGCTTGAGCGAGTCGGCGCGGATCGAGTCGGTGTGCGCCTTGGCCTTGGCGAGCGAGTCGCCCAGGGCGGGGCTGTAGCGGAAGAAGCTGCGTCCCACGGACCAGTGCACGGTCTTCCCGTCGGGCGCCCAGCCGATGAAGTCACCGCCGACGCGGGTGAGCCGATGTACGGGAAACGAAGCGGCGGCCGTGTCCGCCACGTTGATCGCCGGCGGTGTGGCACCCACCAGCGGCAGCGTGACCAGGTACACGTAATTGCTCGAAGTCGCGAGCACCCGGCCCGAGTCCGGAGCGATCAGGATCTCGTCCGCGGGGAACGGCTCGGGGTTGGGCGCAAAGTTGGGCGTGAAGCCCGTGACCTTGATGTGCACGCGCCGGTCGGTGCCGTCGTAACGCATCGAGACCAGGCCTTCATTGGCCTCGTAGATGTAGACGCGGTTCGGGTCGCGGCTGAAGTGGGGACGGCCGCCGCCCGAAATCGGCGTGATGCGGGTGGGCGCGCCGCCCGCGGCGGGCAGCCAGTCGAGCTCGTAGCCCGGCCCTGAGTGCTCCGCCACCCGGGGGCCGCGCGGCCCCTTGATCGCCACGATGCGCTGCCCGTCCGGCGACCACACGGGGTGGTCATAGAAGGCGGCCTCGGGCGTGAGGCGCTGTCCTTTGCCGCGGCCGTCCGCGCGGATCTTCTGGACATAACCCCCCTGATCCGACCACGTGACGTAGGCGATCCACTGCCCGTCGGGCGACCAGGCCGGCACCTGCTCGTGCGCGCTGTCGGTGGTGAGACGGCGAGGCGTGCCCCGCGGCAGGTCCATCACGTACAGCTTGTCGAGGGCGCTGAACGCCAGGCGCCCTCCGTCGGGCGCGGGACTCGCGTCCCGGATCTGTTTCACGAGGACGTCGCCCGTATCCACCCGCGTGTCGAACCGGACCAGGGGTCCCAGGTCCTGATGCACCTTTGCCGTGAACGGGATGGCCGTCGCCTGACCCGATGGCACCTCGACGCGCCAGATCTTGCCGCCGTACGACACGACGAGGGCCTTCGAATCGGGGGTGAAGGACGATCCCGGCATGAGGTCGCGCGTGAAGCGCGACTCCTGGTCGTCGCGTTGCACCGGGTAGACCAGCCACTGCTCGTCGCCCGACGAGAGGTTGCGCAGCCGCAGGCCCGTTTCCGCGTCGTAGCGCGTCGCGTAGACGAGCCACTTGCCGTCGGGTGAGAGCACGGGACGCATCGCGCTGCCGTACAGATCGGTCTGGTTGAACACCTTGCCGGTCTGGCGGTCGTAGATCGCGAGCTCCCACTCCGGCAGATCCAGGTTGTACCCGAATCCGCCCCGATGGCGGGCGTACCACATATACCGCGCGTCGGGCCCGAACGCCGCGCCCAATGCGTTGTTCAGAGGACCCCGCCCCGGCGGGCCAGGCGCCGGCCCCTTATCGTCCTTCGTCAGGCTCACACCGCTACCGCCGTCCTTGTGGTACAACCAGATCTCGTACGTGCTGCCGATCGGCATCGACGTCTTGGACGCGACGACGTACTGCCCGTCGGGCGTCCAATCGGGCGACGCGTAGAGATTCCGGTCGCCCTTGGTGAGGGCGCGCGGGTGCGAGCCGTCGGCATCGCACAACCACACGTTCTCGGAGCCCGAGCGATCGGTGAGGAACACGATGGTCTTGCCATCGGGGGAATAGCGCGGCTGCGAGTCGAACGCGGGTCCCGAAGTGATCCGCTTCGCCTCCCCCCCCGCGAGCGGGAGCGTGTACAAGTCGCCCAGCAGCTCGAACACGATCGTCTGTCCGTCGGGCGACACATCGAGCGATATCCAGGTCCCTTCGGACGTGGTGAAGTCGACGGCGCGCGTCGGCTTCAAGGGCAGCGAGTCGGGACCTTGGGCGGAAAGGGGCAGTAACGGGATAACGGCGGCGAGCAGCGTCGCGGTGAAAGGCCTTCGCATCACTGGACTCCGGGGTGGAAAGCGACGGCGTGCCGGGAACGGAGGCGTAAACCTGGAGGCCCTGAGCACACGCGTCAAGCAAGGGTGTTGACAAATCAGGCCCTCCCGGCGATCATCCACCCCGAGCGATAACGATCCAGAGACTGTTTATTAGGACCTGGGCTACCGCCCAGGTCGTTTCGTTTCTGGGGCCACTGAAGGAGATACCGCGTGGAAGTGACCGTAGGCGACGGCGACCGGTTGGAATACGTGTTGAAGAAGTTCCGCCGCCAGATCACCAAAGCCGGACTGTTTCAGGACATGAAGCGGAAACGCTTTTATGAGAGCCCTGGCGCTCTACGGCGACGGAAAGACAAGGCCGCGGCACGCCGCAAGGTGAAGTCCGCACGACGTCGCGAACAACATTAAGTCAGGAGTACAGCAAGATGGCACGCATCACCGGTATCGTGAAGTGGTTCAACGACGCGAAGGGCTTTGGTTTCATCACGCCCGAGAACGGCGAGAAGGACTGCTTCGTGCACCACACCGCGATCCAGGCACAGGGGTTCAAGTCGCTCGCCGAGGGTGAGCGGGTCGAGTTCGACGTCGTGCAGGGACAAAAGGGTCCGGCGGCGCAGAATGTCGTGAAGCTCTAAACAAGCCGCACGACCGACAGCAAAACGAGCGGCGCCGTCCCGAGGGACGGCGCCGTTTGCATTATTTGAGCACGATTCGCATCGCGTGCGTATCGAGATCGATGTCCCACGTGGTGATGCGCGGCCGCAGGAACTCGTCACAGTCGCGCGGCGTGAGCGATGCGGCATCGGCATCGAGGAACTCGAGGAGCCGCATCCGGGCCTGGAGGTAGGTGCAGCCCTCCCGCACCGCCGCCATCCGCAGCCCCACCTCGTCTTCGAGCTTGCGGTTCACGAACCCTTGCGCCACGAGCAGCAACCGGCCCACGATCACCCGCTCGAGCTCGGCGCCCTCCGGCCGTGCGAACCGCCGCTGCAGCACGCGCTGACGCTCGGGTGCGCACAGCTCCAGCACCTGGCGGCACACCTCGGAATCGGGCCGCCCGGCAGCCTCCGCCGCCGCGCGCTCGGCGCGAGCGCAGGTCGGCAGGTCGTTGCGGTGCAGCCGCAGGAACTTGGTCATGGGAGCGTACAGGTCGCTCCGGCCTGGAGCCGGTGGGCGGCGCCGGCCGGCCACCAGATCCGCCATATAGTCTTCCGTAACCTGAACCGCCTCAGCGAGCTCACGCGGCGTGCGCTTGAGCTCCCGCAGGCGACGCCGGAGCAGTTGACCCACCTTCACAGGATCCTTGAGCGGGAGAGCTGCAGGCATCTCGAGCGAACTCCTTTCGAACGGCACAAGAAAAGGCCCACGGGTGCACAAAGCGGCCTACAGCACACCGCGGGTCGAATGTCGCTAAATATAACTAGGACAGGGCGTTAATGGTACCCCGTCCCCTCCCAGAAAGCTCCAATTCAGCTTCGGCGGCCCGTTTCCGGGCCAGCGCCAGCGACCCGACCACGCTGATCAGCGCGAAACTGAACCACTGAATGGCATAGGAGAGGTGGGGACCGTCGGAGAGCTCTGGGCTGGGCCAGCGGATAAGACCGGGCGGCAGCGAACGGTAAGCGGCGGCAGAGGGCGGCAGCTGCTGGATGACGAAGGGCAATAGCCGGTACGGAACCGAGTCGCGGAGCGCCGCCGGGTCTACGTCCCCTCGGGTTCGGGGGGCGAGCATACCGAGCCCGAGGACACGCGCGCTGTCCGCCTCCCGGTACGCCGGTTGGTCCAGGTGATACGCGTCCGGCGACGGCGCCCAGCCCCGATCCACCAGCACCGCCGAGCCGTCCGCGAGCCGGAGCGGCGTCACCAGGTCCACTCCGGGCACTCCTTCGAAGCTGCGGGCGCGCCACAGCCGTTCGTGCCCGTAGTCGTAGACCCCCCGCGCCTGTAAGCGACGGTCGCGGGCCGAGTCGCCTGAGACCGATCCGGTGACCTCGAGCGGCGGACGCGCGCGGGCAGCGAGGAGCGTGGCGTTGCGCTCGCGCCGCTGGTGCAGGCGATCGAGCTGCCACACGCCGAGCCGGACACAGACGGCCGCGACGAGGAACGCGACGACCAAACCGACCCGATCGCGCCCGTCCAGTCTCATTGCCTGTCCCGCGCCAGGGCGAGCTTCTCGGCGCGGGACAGCCGCCGAACCGCGGCCTCGCGCCGCAGGGCCGCCGATCGGTCGAGCTGGCGCTCCTGAAATACCAAACGCAGGGGCCGGCGGGTGCGGGTGTATGCGCTCGCGCTACCGGCGTTATGCCGCGCCAGGCGCTTCGGGAGGTCGTTGGTGATGCCCGTGTAAAGAGAGCCATCCCGGCAGCGCAGCATGTATACCGTCCACACGCGCTATTCGAGCTTTGCCTCGAGCGTGATCTGCGGGATGCCGGCGAGGGCTTTCGACACCGGGCACCCGCGCTTGGCCTCCTCGGCGGCCTTTTGGAATCCGGGCTGGTCGAGGCCCGGTACCCGTCCGCGCACTTTCAACTCCATCTTGGTGATCTTGGGCGCCCCGTCCACCATTTCGAGGGTGCACGCGGCGCTGGTCTCCACCCGGGTGACCGGCTTCCCGGCCTTCTCGAGACCAGCCGATAGGGCCATGCTGAAGCAGGCGGCGTGCGCCGCGGCAATGAGCTCCTCGGGGTTCGTGCCCTTTTTCCCCTCGAACCGGGTTGCAAACGAGTACGGGCCGCTGAATGAACGAGCTGCTGCCGGCCTTGAAGGTCCCGTTCCCATCTTTGAGTTTCCCCTCCCAGACCGCCATCGCTTGACTCGTGGGCATCGTGCCGACTCCGCTGAAGGTGAGAGTCGGAAATCTGGCGGAACCGCCGAGGGGACGCTACGCTTGGGGCTCGCGTCGCCCGCGACAGAGAGGAAACCCGAAGATGGCCACGCAAAAGAAGAAAAAGAAGGCCGCGCGTCCCGCCCGGAAACGCCCGGCGCCTCGGCCCGAACGCCAGCAGCCCGAGTCGCTGCGGCTCCGCTCCATGGCCGCGTCGTTCACCGTGAACGACCTGGACAAGAGCGTCGCCTGGTACCGCGATGTCCTGGGGTTCGTCGTGGGCGAGCACTGGGAACAAGGGGGCAGCGTCCGCGGCATCCAGATGAAGGCCGGCGCCTGCGACATCATGCTGGGCCAGGACGACTTCGCGAAGGGGCGGGATCGCAAGAAGGGTGACGGCTTCCGCCTGTGGGTGGCGACGGTCCAAGACATCACGGCGCTGGCGGCCCGGATCAAGGCGAACGGCTGGGCGCTCGACCGCGAGCCGTCCGAGACGCCGTGGGGTGACTGGGTGTTCGCCGTGACCGACCCGGACGGGTTCAAGATAACGGTCGTCCAGGAGTAACCGATGCTGCCATTCGCCGCCGTCCTCCTGGCGCTGCAAGGGCCGGTCGTGAGCGACACCTCCCCATTCCGAGCGCTCCCGCTGCCCGCTCCGAACCGGGTGCGCGGACCGTCGGGCGCCCCCGGCCCCGACTACTGGCAGCAGCGCGCGGACTATGTGATCCGCGCGACGCTCGACACGGCGGGCTCTCTCCTCCACGGCACCGGGCGGATCCACTACGAAAACCATTCTCCCGACACGCTGCGGTTCGTATGGGTGCAGATCGAGCAGAACATTTTCTCCAAGAACAGCGTGACCTACGCCCTGAACCAGCCGCCGCTGCACTTCGCCGGCGGCGCGGTGTTCGACTTCACCGGCAAGGGCTTCATCGGCGGGATCACGATCGAGCGGTTTCGGTCGGCGGGCCGGGAGCTCGAGCGAACGGAGTATGGGACGATGATGCGGGTGGAGCTGCCGCGCCCGCTCGCCCCCAAGGGGACGATCGACTTCGACGTCGCGTGGCACTTCCCGGTGCCGCCGTACGGCGGCGGCCGCATGGGACGGATCGGCACGCGGCTGTACGAGATGGGTCAGTGGTACCCGCGCATGGTGGTGTACGACGACGTACACGGTTGGAATCCCCTACCCTACATCGGCGCCGGAGAGTTTTACCTCGAGTACGGTGACTTCGATGTAACGCTCACACTGCCCGCGGGCTTCGTCGTGGCAGCCACGGGTACGGTGCAGAACCCGCTCGCCGTGTGGTTGCCGGCCACCCGGGCGCGCCTCGCCCGGGCGAGGAGATCGGCCGAGCGGGTACAGATCATCACCAAAGACGAGGCCGTGACGAGCGGCACGGCGCGGCGGCCCGGCACCAAGACCTGGCACTTCGCGGCCAGGCGCGTGCGCGATTTCGCTTGGGCCGCTTCGCCGGACTACCGCTGGGATGCGTCCGCCTGGAACGGCGTCCTGATCGAAACGTTCTACCGTCCGAGCGCCGCGCCGTGGGAAGAGGCGAACCGGATGGCGTGGTTCACCATCAAGCACTTCAGCGAGACGTGGGGGATGTACCCGTGGCCGCACGCGACCACGGTCGAAGGGCTCGTCGAGGGGATGGAGTATCCCATGCTGACGTTCGTGCCCGCCATCGAAAAGCGCGAGGATCAGTACTGGGTACTGACGCACGAATTCGGCCACGAGTGGTTTCCGATGATGGTCGGCTCGGACGAGCGCCGCTATCCCTGGATGGACGAGGGGTTCAACAGCTTCATCGATTACGGCTCGGCCGAGGGTTACTTCAAGGGCACGGCGTACGGCGATACGGTGCGGCGGGAGCTCCTCACCGCATACGGGGTCTCGGCCGTACCCGGGAACGAGCAGCCCCTGATCACGAACCCGGTCGAGTCGCGCGATCTGGCTTGGACCGCGTACCAGAAGCCCGCGCTGATGCTCACGGTGCTGCGGGACGCGGTCCTGGGAAAGGAGACATTCGAGCGCGCGCTGCGCGAGTACGTGCGGCGCTGGATGTTCAAGCATCCGCAGCCCGCGGACTTCTTCCGGACCATCGAGAATGTGTCGGGACGAAACCTCGACTGGTTCTGGCGCGCCTGGGTGTACACCACGGCCCGCCTCGACCAGGCGGTCGATTCCGTCGGCGCCGCGGGCGACACGACGTTCGTGTTCCTGTCGAATCGCGGACAGATGGTCTTGCCGGTGACGCTCGAGCTGCGCTACGCCGATGGGTCGAGCGAGCGCCGCGAGCTCCCGATCGAGATGTGGAATCTGGGCAGCCGGTTCACGTCGCGGATCCGAACGGGCGGGAAAACCATTGCCGGGGTCGTGGTGGACCCGCAAGCTATCTACCCGGACATCGATCGCGCGAACAACCGGTGGCCGCGCTAGCCAGGCGCCCCCGCCCCCTGCGCATTGCCCTCTTGACCTCGAGCCGCTTCTGGCGGGGCTCGAGCACGGTCTTCGCCGTCCTCGGGCGCGGCCTCGCCGAGCGTGGTCATGGCACCACGGCACTCGTAGCCTATGAGCCGCTCGCGACGGGCTTCGAGGCCCGCGGCCTCAAGGTGCAGACGCTGCCGGTCGGCCACACCACGCTCTCAGGCGCCAGGGCGCTTCGACACGCGCTCGGTCGTGAGGGACTCACCGCCGACATGGTGCTGGTGGACCGGGCCCGCGACATCCGACTGGCCGCGTACGCCTCGCTCGGCACAGCGCTCGTGATCGTGTACTGCATCAGCACGCCCCGGCCGCCGCGCGACCTGCTGACCCGGCTCGCGTTCAGTCGCGTGACCTTCACCGTGTTCCTCACGCAGCAGCTCGAGCAGCGCGCGCTCGCCGAGGCGCCGTTCATGGGGCGGGCCGGACATCGTGCAATCCCAAACGGCGTGGACTGCGAGCTGTTCCACCCGGACGCGGCCGCGGGGCTCGCGTTTCGGCGGCGTCACGGGCTGGGCGACGGCCCGGTCCTGCTGGGCGTGGGGGCCCTGGAGATCGAAAAGCGCTGGGACCTGCTGCTCGAAAGCGTGGCGCTGCTCGCGTCTCCCGCTCTGCCGCTCGTGTTGTGCGGTACGGGCGCCCTAGAGGGGTCCCTGCGGGCGCACGCCGAACGGCTCGGCCTGGAGGTGCGGTTCGTGGGTCAACTCGATCCCGTGGAGCTGATGGGCGCCTACAATGCGGCGACGTGCGTCGTGCACACGCGCCCCGATGAGGTGTTCGCGCTGGCGCTGATCGAGGCCCTGGCGTGCGGGCGGCCGGTGCTCGCGTCGGGCGGCGGCGGAACGCCCGAGCTGGTGGGCGAGGCCGGTGTGCTGGCACCACCCGAAGATCCGGCCGCCTTCGCCCGGCTGTTGCAAGACTTGCTCGGCGACGAGGGGCGCCGCGCGGCCCTTGGGGTCGCGGCGCGGCTACGCGCCGTTGCCCGCTACTCGACCGGGCGCATGGTGCGGGACTACGCGGAGGTACTGGAATCTCTCGTCTAGGGGAGGGACGGTCATGAGAGGCGAAGTGAGCCGGCCTAGTGCAGGCCGCTGCCCCCCGCGAGCTGCTTGACCAGGTCGCCGATCACCGCCTTGGCGTCACCGAACAACATCCACGTGTTGTCCTGCACGTACAGCTCGTTGTCCATGCCAGCGAAACCCGGATTCTTGCTGCGCTTGATGGCGAGGACGGTCTTGGCCTTGTCGGCGTCGATGATCGGCATGCCGTAGATGGGACTGCCCTTGGCGTAGCGGGCGGCCGGGTTCACGACGTCGTTCGCCCCGATCACGAGCGCCACGTCGCACTGCGGCATGTCGGGATTGATCTCTTCCATCTCGACGAGCGCGGTGTACGGGATGTTCGCTTCCGCGAGCAGCACGTTCATGTGGCCCGGCATCCGGCCGGCCACCGGGTGAATGGCGAACTTGACCGTGATGCCCCGCTTGGTCAGCTGGTCGTACAGCTCGCGTACCTTGTGCTGGGCCTGGGCGACGGCCATGCCATACCCGGGGATGACCACCACGAGGCTCGCCTGCTCGAGCAGCTGGGCCGCACCCTCGACCGTCTCCTGTTTCCAGGCTTTTTGCTCTCCGATGGCAGCGGTCTTCTGGACCGTCCCGAACGCGCCGAACAGCACGTTGGTGAACGAGCGGTTCATCGCGCGGCACATGATGATCGACAGAATCAAGCCGCTCGAGCCGTCCAGCGCGCCCGCGGTGACCAGCAGCTTGTTGTTGAGCACAAAGCCCATGGCGACGGCCGAGAGCCCGGCGTAGGAGTTCAGAATGGAAATCACCGTCGGCATGTCCGCGCCGCCGATCGGGATGATGAGCAGCACGCCGAACAGCACGGCGAGCCCGACGATGCCGTAGAACACCTGTGCCGACCACGCCGCCGTCGGGTGCATCACGACGACCACGCCCAACGCCGCGGCGACCACCAGGACGCCGATGTTGACGACGTTTTGACCGGGATACGTCACGGGACGCTGCGGAATCCATTTGACTTCCTGCAGCTTGCCGGCGGCCATGAGGCTGCCGGTGAACGTCAGGAATCCGAGGATCACCTCGGCGACGATGGCGCTCATCCGGAAGGCCGTGAGCTGCGCCGGATGCTCGCTCACCCCGAGCAGGTACTCCGCGGTCCCGACCAGCCCCGCGGCAAGCCCGCCGAACGCGTGGGACAGCGCAGTCCGCTGCGGCACGGCGGTGAGCGGGACGAGGGAGAGCGGCACGCCCACGACGAATCCGGCCACGATCGCCAGCACGATCCAGCCGTGGTGCACGATCTCGGGCTGGAACCAGGTCGCCAGCACGGCCACGACCATTCCCGTGACGCCCGCCACTACGGCGTGGCGCGCGGTCTTCGGGTCGTTCATCCAATAGAGCGAAAAGATGAACAGTGCCGTCGCGAGGATGGCGGCGGCTTGGGCGACGGCGTACGTCATTGCTTCTTGAACATCTTGAGCATCCGGTCCGTGATGAGAAATCCGCTCACGATGTTCGTCATGGAGGCGAACAGGGCGATCCCCCCGAGGAGGCGGATGAGCTTCGGGTACTCGCCGCCCGTGACCGCGATGGACCCGACCACGGCGATCGCGGAGATCGCGTTGGTGAGCGACATGAGCGGGGTGTAGAGCAGACGGGACACTCGGCGGATCACGCCCAGGCCGATGAAGGTGGCGAGGACGAACACGAACAGCATGGACCAGTAGTCGGGCGGCGCGGCCTGAGCCGTTACAGGGTCGATCACGTCTTGCGCACCTCCCCAGCGTGGGTCACGCAGGTTTCACGAATGATCTCGTCGTCGAAATCCACGACCAGCTTGCCGTCACGGGTAACGTGCAGCAGGAAACTCGAGGCGTTCCTCGCATACATCTGACTCGCGTGCAGCGGCACCGTGCTGGGCAGGTTGAGGGGCCCGAGCACCAGGGCGTTGCCTTCCCGCACCTCGGTCCCGGGCTTCGTCACCTCGCAGTTGCCGCCGGTCTCCGCGGCCAGATCCACGATAACCGCGCCCGATTTCATGCCCCGCACGGCCTCGGCGGTGATCAGGACCGGCGCGCGCTTTCCGGGGATAGCCGCGGTCGTGATCACCACGTCCGCGTCCCGCACGTGCTCCGCGATGAACGCCAGCTCGCGGCGGTGGGTCTCCTCGGACAGTTGCTTCGCGTAGCCGCCCGCCGCCTCCGCCTGTTCGCCCAGCTGCATCTCCAGAAACTTCGCGCCCAGGCTCTCGACCTGTTCTTTCACTGCGGCGCGCACGTCGAAGGCCGAGACGACGGCGCCGAGGCGGCGCGCGGTGGCGATGGCCTGGAGTCCCGCCACCCCCGCGCCCAGCACGAGGACGCGGGCCGGCGTCAGCGTTCCGGCCGCAGTCACGAGCATCGGAAAGAACCGGCTGGTGGCGACGGCGGCGAGCAGGACGGCCTTGTATCCCGCGACGGTGGCCTGGGACGACAGCACGTCCATCGGCTGCGCCCGGGTAATCCGGGGGAGCAACGCCAGGCTAAACGCCGTCACCTTGCGAGCCGCGAGCTGCGACACGGTCTCGCGCTCAGCCGACGGCTGGAACAGCGCTACCAGGGCACTTGCTTCGCGACACACGCGCGCTTCCTGTGCCGAGGGCGGCTGCACCTTGAGGACGACATCGCTCTGCCCGAGCACCTCCGCCGCGGAGGCGACCAGCCTGGCCCCGGCGGCGCCGTACGCCTCGTCGCCGAACGACGCCGCCTCCCCCGCCCCGCGCTCGACCAGCAACGAGAACCCAGACTTCACGAGCTTCCCGGCGACGTCCGGTGTGACCGCTACACGACGCTCGTTGGCGGCGGTCTCCTTCGGGACCCCGATATTCATCCCTGCTCCTTGGAGGTACTGGTACCGGTCGGCGAAGGCCAGTGAGAGGCCGGTCAGAGGCCCGGGAAGGGTCCCCGCACCACCCTTCCCCGGCTGCTCACCGGTTTTTCACCGGCCCCTTACGTTTTGGGTAAGCTTCCCCGCTCGCGCGCCTGCGCAAGGAGCCGCTCCGCGAAGTCGAGCCGCTCCGCCAGCTCGCCGACCTGCGATTCGAGGCCGAGCATGCGGTCTTCGAGGTCCGACACACGACGCTCCGACGTCGTGGGCCTGATCACGGCATCTCTCACGGCGTCGGAGACCTCCCACCGCGACACGCGCCGCCCATCGCCGTCACGGAAGTCCCCCGCGGCCACCACGATGATGTCGCACACGTACCAGATCCCCATGCCGCCGAACGTGAGGCACATCCAGATGCCGCTCTGGACGCGCCCGGCGTAGAACCGGTGCACCCCAAACAAGCCGCCCACGATGGCCAGCCCGAGCGCTACACCGCGCGAGCGCTCAGACACCTCCGTCCGCGCGCCGCGCGGTTCGGGCGGCTCCAATGGCTCGTAGGGCGACAGCGAGCCGGAGGTCACGCGCCGGGCGCCGAGAGTCCCGCCAGGGCTTCCAATCGCTGGCGCGGGATCACGCCCGTCTGCCGGCCCACTTCCTGGCCCTGCCGGAACACCAGCAGCGTCGGAATGGCGCGGATGCCGAAGCGATGTGTGGTCAGAGGGTTGCGGTCGGTGTCGAGCTTCAGCACGAGTACCTCACCCTGGCGGTCGCGCGCGAAATCGTCGAGCACCGGCGCCATGATCTTGCAGGGGCCGCACCAGTCGGCATAGCCGTCCAGGACGACCGGCACCTCGGTGCCCTTGAGGACGGCATCGAGCGTCGCGTCCGTGACCGCGATGGGGCGATCGAGCAGGATCGGCCGCCCGCAGCTGCCGCACTTGGGACGATCGGCGATCCGGGTGAGATCCAACCGGTTGAGCGTCCCGCAGAACGGGCAGGCGACCGTCGCGCGCTTACTGACCTCTGTAACCGACACGGTTTACCTCCGTTGGAATCTACTCGTCGCCCTGCAGGATCGCTTCCGCCTCGATCTCCACCAGCATCTCGGGGGCCACGAGCCGGCTCACCGCCACGAGTGTGCTGGCGGGCCGGATGTCCCGAAACACTTCGCCATGCGCCCGCCCCACCCGCTCCCAGTCCGCGATGTCGGTGACGTACATGCGCGTCCGGACGACATCCGCGAGCGACGCGCCGGCCTGGGCGAGCGCCCACTCGATGTTCTTGAGCGCCTGGACCGCCTGCAGGTAGGCGTCTCCGATACCGACGATGCCGCCGTCCGGACCGGTGGCCGTAGTGCCCGCGACATGCACGGTGGCGCCGACCCGTACGGCGCGCGAGTACCCGACGACCGGCTCCCACGGGGCCCCGCTCGAGATGTTCTGACGCGTCATAACTGAACCTACACGCGGCGCTAACACAGCGCGATCTGGTCAGGAGGACCGGCGGGATAGCGCAGCCGCACGCCCGTGAGCACCTGGGCGTGCGGCGACAGGCGATGCGGGTCCACCCGCGCGGCACTCAGGATGTGCCCCACCTCCTCCCCCCGAGCGACCAGCGCGTCGGCAATCAGCTGCCGGTGGCAGCGCCACGGCACGGCTTCCGCGCACAGGATCGCCGTCGGCCGGGCGCGCGCCAGCTCGCGCAGCCGCTCCAAGGCATCCTCGAACTCAGGCGTCTCCATGTAGTCCGCGTAGCCGCGAAAGGCGGCGCTGCGCCACGCGGTGTTGGCCGAGTCCCG
>WNFO01002636.1_pt1 | contig 14875 bp, 14 predicted proteins | sample 5400251 | NCBI WGS metagenome assembly WNFO01 (sample SAMN13153354, study PRJNA577476) | soil metagenome | isolation source: 100 cm saprolite under Madrone tree | place: USA:California | collected 2016-06-14 | reverse complement strand
AGATTACGCCGACAATCCAGCAGAGCGTGGTGAGTATCATATACACGACGGCTCCCATCATGAAAACCTGGAACGTGCTGAGCCGGTTGCTGAGCCCGTGAAAAATTACGCACAGCGCGCGATAGCTTAAGCTGAAAATGAGCCAGCCAAGAAGGCTCGATGCCAGGAGATGGCCCGGCAAGCGCAGAAACCGAAAAACGGGAACCGCAGCAAGAAAGCAGAGGATCGCCGCTGCGGCGATATTGCGCTCCATCGCAAAGCGATTCAGGAACGGGGCGTGATTTGCAATCACCAGCCATGCGGTGAAAACCAAACTCAGACAAACACCCACGTAAACGCCAGTGCGGATGGCGGCGTTGGGGAAGACGTGGAACCAACGATAACCCGGCAGATGCGGACGTACCAACATGAAAAGCTCGCCTCCCGAGATGCGAGCAATTGTCTAACCCGGAGTTACGGCGATGGTTGCGTGACGTCGACGACTACGGGCGCGCTTGGTGGACTTTCATTCCCCGCGCGGTCGACGGCGGTCACGGTGTACCAATAGCGGCGGCCGGGCTCTACAGAGGTATCACGAACCGAAGGCGTGGGCAATAAATCGGGAGTAACAAGCTGGCCCCTTGTGCCCTCCTGCTCACTCCTATAGACGTGGTACCCGGCCAGGTCGGTTTCAAGATTAATGGACCAGGAGAGGTCAACAACAAACGTGCCTGGAGCCGAACCGGGAAGCACGGCGGCCACGAGGCCCTGCGGGGTCGCAGGAGGAAACGTGTCGCGCGGAGTGACTGTTACCGGCTGAGAGTCAGACGATTCCAGCTCGTTGCCTTCAACCTGAATAACACTGCGCACGATATAAACATAGGTATGGTCGAAAACAAAGGAAGTGTCGCGAAAACTTTCGGTTTCTGAGGAAGCGAGGAATACAGCGTTTAATTCCGGTTTTCCCTGCGGAAATTCTTGCGTTTGCGCCGGCGACGACGTAGCCGAAGGTTGAATTTCCGCGCGGTAGATTCGATAGCTGGTGATCTTGTTTATCGGCTCTCCGGGGGCAGTCCCACTTGGTGCTGTCCAGCTCAATTCAAGTGCTGACTCGGTGACGCGAGCCTGAACGGAAGTGATCGGAGCGGGAACCGGAAACACGCGCAGGGAGACGACATTCGAATCGCCAGAAGCGCGTTTCTGCGAAGCGCGCGTTCGAACCACGTAGCCGACCGTACCGCCCGGATGCGCTTTGGTTTCTTCTGGCGCGATTGGATCGGTGAAGATTATGCGGCCATCGGCAGCGCGGTAATTCTCCACCAGAGCGCCGGGAATCTTGTAAACAACGCGGAACGATTTTACGTCGGGCGAGCCGTCAGGTTTTACAAGCCCGCGAAGGATTTCGACCGCCGGCGGTTCGGAGAGCCGGTCGCCGGTAACAGAGTTCGTGGGAAGGGTGAAGGCCAGTTGCACGCCATCGCCCGCCTGGTGTGCCGCGAGGTCCTTGATCGCGACAGGAACCAGCGGCGCAGGCGGAACGGGTTCGCCGGGCGCGCCACATCCACCGGCCATCAAGAAAATGAAAAACAGAAAATAGAAAATGGCAAAGAGTTGCGCGGGGCGTATTGAAATGTGAAATGCCGTCCCTTTTCTAATTTCCATTTTCCATTTTCAAGAATCAGAGAATGTAGCGGCTCAGGTCCTGGTTCTTGACGATGTCCGCCAGCTGCTTGCTGACGTAAGCGGCGTCAACCTTCACGTTCTTTTTCTTCAGGTCGGGGGCTTCAAACGAGATTTCGTCGAGAACTTTTTCGAGGATAGTGTGCAGGCGCCGGGCGCCGATGTTTTCGGTCTGCTCGTTCACGTTGGTGGCGAAGCGCGCGACCGCGGCGACAGCGTCCTCCGTAATGTTGAGTTTGACGCCTTCCGTCTCCAGCAGCGCGACGTACTGCTTGATGAGCGCATTCTTCGGCTCCGTCAGAATGCGGATGAAATCCTCTTCCTTCAGGGATTGCAGTTCGACGCGGATGGGCAGCCGTCCTTGAAGCTCGGGGATCAAATCGGATGGCTTGGTAACGTGAAACGCTCCCGCCGCGATGAAAAGAATATGATCGGTGCGGATCATCCCGTAGCGCGTGTTGACGGTAGTGCCTTCGATAATCGGAAGAATGTCGCGCTGCACGCCTTCGCGCGAAACATCGGGCCCATGTCCGGATTCGCGCCCGGCCACTTTATCGATTTCATCGATAAAGATGATGCCCATCTGCTCGGCGCGCTCCACGGCCACGCGCGTCACCTGGTCCATGTCCAGGAGCTTGTTTTCTTCTTCCTGAATCAGGTATTCGAAAGCGTCCGCCACGCTCATTTTACGTTTTTTCTTTTGCTGTCCGAACATGCCGGAGAACATGTCCTGGAGCTTGCCCATATCCATCTCATCAACGCCCTGGTTGGAAACGATTTCGAACGAGGGTATGGCACGCTCGCGGACTTCCAGGTCCACCATGCGCTGGTCCAGCTTGCCCTCGCGGAGCTGGACGCGAAGCTTTTCCCGCGTCCGCTGGGTCTGTTCGCGCTGCGCTGCAACCTCGGCTTCCGGAGTGCCCACCGCGGGAGGAGGCGGAGGCGGAAGCAGCAGATCGAGCACGCGTTCTTCCGCGGCCTGCTCGGCGCGGTCCGCGACTTCATCCAGTTTTTCCTCGCGGATCATGTCGATAGCAGTCTCGACAAGATCGCGCACCATCGATTCCACATCGCGGCCGACGTATCCAACTTCCGTGTACTTGGAAGCCTCCACCTTGACAAACGGGCAGCCGGCAAGCCGCGCCAGCCGGCGAGCGATTTCCGTTTTTCCGACGCCGGTGGGCCCTATCATTAAAATGTTTTTCGGCAAAACGTCTTCGGCGATTTCCGGCGGTAGCTTCTGGCGGCGGACGCGGTTGCGCAGGGCCACGGCCACGGCGCGCTTGGCGGCATTCTGCCCGACGATGTACTTGTCGAGCTCCGCTACGATTTCGCGCGGGGTCATATCATCGAGCGCAGGGAGCAGCTCCTGTCCCTCGACGGGCTCGGCGCCGTTGCCTCCCGGCGCGTAGATAATTTCTTTTTCAGTCTTACTGGTCATGAGTTGCTCAGTTCCTTTGATGCGCTAAAACAGCTTCGCGCGTTCTCTAGCTCCTAGCCGGTCGTTGAAAAGGCCCCCTCGACTGGGGGTCGGAGCTTCAGCTCCGACATAATAAACAGGCTTCAGTCGGCTTTAGCCCCTGAGGATATGCTCCTTTTTTTAGGCACGTTCCTAGAGCTCTTCGACTGTAAAGTTAGCATTGGTGAAAATGCAAATCTCGCTGGCGATGCGCATGGCCTCCATCGCCAGATCTTTCGCTGTGAGTTTCGAATGCTTCAGCAGGGCGCGCGCAGCCGCCAGCGCGTACGTGCCGCCTGATCCGATAGCCACAAGCCCGTCGTCCGGCTCGATCACGTCGCCTGTCCCGGAAAGAATGAATGTGCCCTTGGTATCCGCTACGATCAGCAGCGCTTCCAGGTGGCGAAGCGCGCGGTCCTTGCGCCATTCCTTAGCCAGCTCGACCGCGGCTTTCTGCAGATTGCCCGAAAACTCCTGAAGTTTCCCTTCGAACCGCTCAAAAAGCGTAATCGCATCGGCCGTCGAGCCAGCAAAACCAGCTACGACCTTGTCGTTGTAAAGACGGCGGGTCTTTCGCGCCGTGTGCTTCATCACGTGGTCGCCCATGGTCACCTGGCCATCGGCGATCAGCACCACTCTGTTGTCCTTGCGCACGCATAGCACCGTCGTGCCGTGCATCTGTGAGCTTTTCTGGCGATTCCGCATCCGGTCATTATAGCGCCCCGCGACTCCGCGCGCCAAAAATGGAGAAGCGCCAGAAGCTCCATCGGCAGAACACTGAGGCCACAGGAAAATGCCACGGGAGGGATTGAGCCGGGAATGCTCATAAGAAAAAATCCTACTGCGAGATTTCGTGGAAAGAAAGGATCTTGTAGCTGCCCGTAGGTTGTGCCTTCTGGACCCAGCAAGAGCTGTATCGAATGCCGTTGCCTTGCATGTCGGGGTCGAATTGCACGAATGCCCCTCCTATTCTCCCGCTCACCAGACTTCCATCGGGGTTCCGCGTTTTCGCCACAAACATCGCCCCATTGATTTGTTTATACTGACCGTTCTGCGAATTGTTTACGACTCCCTGCCCAATCACCAGAACGATTCCATTCCAAGTGGTATCCGGATCGTAAGTAAATGTACCGGTGACCAGCAGAAGTCCGTATCCATCGCTGCTCCAGTTGCTGATATCCAGATTCCCGTTGACGACGACCGTGAGAGGATTGGTGGGCGACATTCCCAACGACGTCAGGTAGGCCGTCTGAGTTGAGTTGCTGCCTGCTGGGACGAAAACGGCATCAGCATTCTGTATGATGTTCTGCGCGATCGCATCGACCTGGCCCGGCGTTTCGAAACTCGCTGGAAACGAGCTGAGGTATTCCACGTCCGGCAATGGATGCGGGTTCCCGGTATAGTTCTGTTGGGGGTTAGTAGGTGGAGGTCCGCCTACGGAAAATGGAATCCCCCCAATAATACCATTAATGTCCGAACTGGAACTGTTCCCGCTGTAATCGCCGAAAAGACCGATCGCTGCAACAGGAGTGCCGGCAGGATTCCCGGAACAATCCCAATTGTTTCCCTTCACCGCATAGACCGCGTTATTGCCCGGAGCGTGAAACGTGGGGCTATTGCCCGGACTGCCAGAAACGCTGAGCGCGGCAAGCGGAGCAGAACTAAGAAAAGGAGGCAGCGTCAACGGGCCAGAGGCCACAAGGTACTGAACGAGTTTCTGGCTGCTCTGCCCGCTGGGGTTGGGTAGGACGGCAAGGGCAGTGATCTCGAACACCTGCCTTCCTGAGTTGGTATCGTTCAGGTGCTGGCCATCGTAATAGAGAGGAGTGGGATCTTGCGTTCCGTCGAGAAAGGGATAGGTGTCCGCCAACTTTAGAGATATCTCGGAGACAGCGTTAATGCGCACCCACTTGAACGGCGGCCCTGGAATTCCCTGGGCGTTATTCGGCGAGACCGAAGCGATCACCCTGGTGCTGTTAGGAGCGGCAGTAAACTCGCTCCCATATTCGTTGTCTGGATAAAGCGTCAACATGTTCCCCATGTTCTCATTCAGCGCTGCGTTAGGATTAAGGATGTAGCGCACGTCCCCAATCGCAAGGGGAGTGCCGGGCGGCGGGAGAAAATTTGCGTCCGCCTTAAGCAGATAATCAGGGTTACCTCTCAAAAGCCGCCCGCGTGCTTCCTCAAGGCCGGAGAGCGCCGCGTAGTAAACGCCTGTCGCCGACCGATAGTTGCCCGCTATTGCCGTTTCCGTGCCGGAAGAAACGACCAAAGCAATCGCCACTACGCTGATCAGCAGCAGAACGAAAATCGAGATGAGCAGGGCGATGCCGTTTTCCTTCCGTCGCTTTTGCATTGATCTTCCCGCGCTCATCTAATTCTCCGGCCTCACTGACTTGGATTGATGCGGCGGCCACGCCCCGTCAGCTGCACAAGGCGAGGCTGGCCCGTTTTGGGGTCCGGAAGAGGAGCAGCAACGATCAGGTTGACGATCACATCCCGAATGTTCGCGGCTGAGTTGTCCGCAGCAGCCGCATTAGGGCAGGGAAGAGGAGGCGACTGAGGTGGGGACGTCGTGTCGCAGGTATACGAAAAGATAGGCTGTGCCGGACTGTTTACAACGTTTTGCACGAATGGGACAAGCACACTTGCTGCAGTCGTAGCTGCATCGGGGTCACCAGGGCCCGGAGTCTTCGGGACCATCCCACGCATGAGCGTCGGGACCTGCACCTGCGGGGGGACCTGCAGTTGGTAGCGAATCCACTGAACCGGGCAGGGAGTGAGAGCGCAGGCGGGGTCCTGCGGATTAGGATTGGTCTCGATGATGAGATCGAAATTGCTCGGTGTGGTGCAGACGGGCTTCCCGCTACTGGCAACGATGTTGCAGGAACTGTTGGTGAGGTAGCCGGGGCTCCAGGCAAAAGGGGTAATTGCGAAGAGTGTAGGGTCAGTGCCCGCAAAGCTCGGCGGCGGATAGCCCGCATCGTTGACGTCGCGCACGATCTGGTCCATGCCGAGCCGGGCTTCCTGGAAGGAGCTTAACACTTGTGTTTCGACCTGGTAGTGCTGTTGTGAGGAGCCCAGCAGAGTGAATGCCGCTCCCGTGATTACAAGAAATATACCGAGAGCGACTAGCAGTTCAATGAGCGTAAATCCTTCTTGCTGGATAGTGCTGATGGCCCGGGTCATTTTTCCACCAAAGTGTCGAGAGTAATCGGTTGAAAATAGCCGTTGCCGCCCTGCTGCCGTATTCCGAGGATAAAGCGTTTACTGGAAATGGTTGACCCGTTTCCAGTAACGATCACCGCCCAGCGAACGTCATACGCGGCTCCGTTGGGATCGTTGGGATCCGGGTAGGTGAAACTCCAGTTGGGGATACCCGTGGGATTGCTGAAATCAATCAGAGCCTGATTATTGATTACCACTACCGGGCTGCCCTGGACCTGATTGGGTGGGTTTGGGCTTCCCAGATTGCATGTGTTTCCGGCTGGGTAGCAGTAGACGCCGAGTGGATCGGTGAAGCTCGTCTGAATGAGCGGCTGGTCAAGTATGAAATCCAATTCGCGTTGTGCAAAAACGAGAGCCGACGAGTCCGTGCGATTCCGGGAGTTCATGAGGATCGAAGCCGGCACGAGCTGCGCGATCGCCACCAGGCCAACCAATAAAATGATGGTGGCGAACATCATTTCGAGGATGCTGAAGCCCCGTTCGCTTCTGCGGCGTTTTGTGAATGCCGAAAGCATTACTGTTTGTCAGTTCTCGTATCTCAAGCGAACCGCTGCCAAGGTCCGCCTTGAGGACCGGTCCACATTTGCGTGACACCTGAAGGAAGCAAAACGACCGCGCGATAGCCAAACTCCTGATCCGTCGCGCTACCGAAATAAAACACAAAAACACTGGGCGACACGTTCCCGCCGACGCGAATCGCGCCACGTGCATCAAACCGGACCGTGGCATTATTAGCGCCCGACAAAGTAGCATCCATGCAGGGTCCGGCATTGTTCACAAGCTGGTTGCAAATGGCGGCTTGACCAGGCAATCCAGCGGTATTGGCAGGCAGAGGCGTCGCAAACCCGGCGATCAGCTGCTGCTTCCCGTTGGCGTCGAAAGCTGCGCCGCAGTTGGAGCTTGTCCCAACGGTCCAACCGAGTCCGGCCCCGTTCTGTTGCATCAGGAAACACACTTGCGTGTTCCGGCGCACCGCTTCGAATCGCGTAAATTTCAGCATGTCGGAGAAGCGCCCGGCCGCGTCGTTGAGCTGGTACGCTCGAAACGAGCGCATAAGCGAAGGAATCGCAATGGCCGTCAGGACCATTAGCACGGTCATGGAAACCACCAATTCGACCATGCTGAAGCCACCAATGCGGCTGCTGGGAGTGCGGGGGTGTGGGGCACTCTTCCTCAAGATCGTTTCCTCGTTCAGCGTCCGGGACCAGTGGCCCGGCCCGTAAGGACGCCTAAGAGACTAAAATGATGCAGTTGCCGTACCAAGGGACAGTGGGGCGCAACTACTGCTAAACATAGTACTTTCCATCGCTGGACCGTTACATTCTATTACATGAGTCAAGGAATGGGTAGAAATGTAACAAATCGAAACGGGTGACAGCACGTAGATTAGATTAAGTAACTATTGAACTCTAGTAAACTTGCGCAGCTGCTCCCAGGAGCGCAAAACAAGAATGCAAATGTGCTGTCGATCACTAGCGCTAACCCTTAGTTTTTATTCTTTTTCGCGAGGTTTTGGGAACCTTGCTTGGAAAGCGATGTTTTGTTGAAGAGTTCGTCGGAGAATCCGGGATTGTATCTGCAATTATCGTAGAAGACTTGGACGGAGCGGCGCCCATTGTGTTCCCGGGAAATCTGCAGCGGGGTCCAGGCGCTGTCTTTCAGCTGATATTTTGAATAGATGGAGACGTCCTCGTTGATTTGCTGATTCTCTTCGTCTTTTGTGATCACCACGCTGCGAACCAAGAGGTGAGTGGAACGATCGACGGCCAGGCGAAACTTGCGCTCTTGGCTGTCGGTAATCTCGACCCAATCCACTTGCTTGAGGTCCACCGTGTCATTGCCACCGAAGCGGATGGCGATGCCCGGCTCATTGAGCCGCAGCCGCAAAAGATTGTCGATATTGCGCTTGACCTGCTCCTGAAAGTCGGCGATGGAGGCGGCCGGCAATTCGTTGATGCCGCTGCGATCGAAAGTCCAGCCATGGTCGCCGTTATACAGCGTGATGACCACGCCGCCGTGCGCAAGATCCAAGCCGTCGATGCCGATCAGATAGGGGAGAATATTGTGATGGCTCTTCCCGAGGTATTCCGTGCGGACTTTGTCCGGAAAGCGGCGGAACTCGGTAAACCCGATATTGCCGATCACATCGCCACTGTGACCAAAAAGCACGCGGCGTCCCTCGCACTGGCTTTCGCGGATTTCCGTGTAGCCCGGCCCGCCCAGCGCGTTGATGAGATCGCTTAGGATTTGCTTGGCCTTGGCGACGCTCTGCTCCGGCATCAAGGTGTCGGGATTCTGCGCGGAAGCGCGTGAAGCGAAGATCGCTACGGCAAGGAGAGAGACGCCCGCAAGATAAATGGGTTTTAACCGCACAAGACCGAACCTCCATTTACATTGATGACTTCGCCGGTCATGAAGTTGGCTAAATCCGAAGCGACAAAGAGGATCGGGCCGGCAACTTCTTCGGCAGTCGCGGCGCGCCCAAGGGGGATGACGGTTGAAGCCATCTTCTGGCCCGCTTTGGATTCGAGAACGGCATTGGACATATCGGTGGCGACCCAGCCGGGAGCAACCGAGTTCACGAGGATGTTGTGGCGGGCGAGTTCGGTGGCGAGACCTTTGGTGAGGCTGATAATGCCGCCTTTGGATGCGCCGTAGTGCGTGTGGAAGGATTCGCCGCGCTGGCCGGCGGTAGAGCTGATGGGAATGATTTTGCCGGACTTCTGTTTGATCATGTGGGGGACGGTGAAGTGAACGATGGAATAGACGCTTTTGAGGTTGATGCGGATCATGTCGTCCCACTGCTTTTCGGTCATTTTTTCGATGGGGAGATCATCGAAGTTCCAGACGCCGGCGTTGGCGACGAGAATGTCCAGGCGGCCGAGCCGGGCGATGGTGTGCTCGACGAGTTTCTGGTTGTCCGCGTGCTTCCCGACATCGGCTTTGAACGCTTCCACGCGAGTGCCGTGTTTCCCGGCTTCTTGCTGGACCTGGAGCGCGGCGTCCTTGGCCTTGGCATAGTTGAAGACCACGTCGGCGCCGGCTTGCGCGAAGAGTTTGACCGCTGCCGCGCCGATGCCGCGTGAACCGCCGGTGATGAGTGCCGCCTTGCCTGCGAGAGAAATCATGAACCCCCCGGAATTGGAAATTCGAAATTAGAAACTTGGAAAACCGTAGGGCCTAGCGGTGCGCCGCCGCTGCACGCGTAGCTTGGACCAGCGCGCGGAAAAGCGCGGCAGCTAGCGCGTCGCCCTTCATGCGCTCCGGATGCCACTGCACGCCGACCACCCAATGCTTGTGCGGCTCATGCTCGACGGCCTCGATCACACCATCGGGTGCGATTGCGGCGACGCGCAAGCCGCGGCCCAAATCGCGGACGGATTGGTGATGCGAAGTATTGATTTGGACGTCGAACGCGCCGTTTTGATTGGTGTGGCCGGAAATGGCTGCAAGTTGATCGATTTCGCCCCCCGGCTCGATCCGCGCGGGATGTATGGGGTCGGGCGCATCGGAGGGCAGGCCTTCCCGGCTGTGCTCAATTTTAGTGTGCAGCTCGCTGGTGACGTCCTGGTAGAGACTTCCGCCGAGGCAAACGTTGAGGCTCTGGCAGCCATAGCAAATGGCAAGAACAGGTTTGCCTGAGGCGAAGGCGTGCTCGAGAATGGCGAAATCGGTTTTTTCGCGGTTCGTGTCGGCGTCGTGCGTCTTTTCATGGCGCGCGGCGCCGTAAAGCGCGGGATCCACGTCCGTGGGGGCGCCGGGGAGAACGAAGGCGTCCAAATCTTTGATTTGTGCGGCGAGCTCGTTTGGCGAAAGTTGGAGAGACACGTGGACAGGTTCGCCTTCGGCGGCGGTGACGGCCGCGAAGTAATACTGAAGCTTGTTCGTGATGCGGTTGGCCTCTTCGTGAGAAGTCCGCCAGGGGATGCCCACACGGGGGCGGGAGGCGGTGCTAGGTTGCGAATTAGCAGGGGTCATGGAACACCAAATCGTAGCATCCGGAGGGGAGAGCGGCAACCGGGGGAAAAAGCGACCATTGAACCATGCAAGGTTCGCTCGCTGCCGCCAGGCCTTCGAAAGGCTAAGAAGCCGGTTCAGGCGCGGAGGGAGGCGGAGGGAGCGGGAATTAGGGCGGCGTCGAGGCAGAAGTCGGGGCGATGGAAAAAGGCGGGGAGTTCGGAGAGGCGAAGAGCGAGGCGTTCGGGGGAGGCGGCGCGGAGGGTGAGGTGGCCGAGTTTGCGGCCGCGACGCGGGGATTTGCCGTAGAGGTGGAGGTGGACGTCGGGGAGAGCGAGGACCTCAGCAGATTCGGGAAGGTCGCTAATCAGGTTGAGCATGGCGCAGTGGCCGGTGAGCCCTGTAGAGCCGAGCGGGAGGCCGAGGACAGCGCGGAGATGGTTCTCAAACTGGCTGGTGACGGCGCCTTCGATGGTCCAGTGTCCGGAATTGTGGACGCGCGGGGCCATTTCGTTAACGAGAAGCTTTCCTTGGTGTTCAAAAAATTCAAGGGCGAGGACGCCAACGTATTTCAGGGATTCGAGGACGGAGCGTGCGGCATGCTCCGCGGCGCGCTGGACGGGGGGATCGAGGCGCTGGGCGGGCGCAAGAGACAGGCGGAGGATGCCGCTGCGATGGTGATTTTCCACGAGCGGGTAGATGGCGGTTTCCGCGTTACGGGAGCGAACCGCGAGAACGGAGAGTTCGCGAGTGAAGGGGACGAAACGCTCGAGTATGAGTGTGACGCGAGGCAACTCCGACTTGGCCTTGGCGACTTCTTGTTCGGTGCGCAGAATCCACTGGCCTTTGCCATCGTAGCCCATGCGCGAAGTTTTCAGGACGGCGGGAAGCCCGATTGCTTTTACGGCGGTGTCGAGCTCACTGGAATTCGAGACCGGGGCGAATTCGGTAGTGGCAATGCCGAGTTTGCAGAAGAGAGACTTCTCGGCGAGGCGGTCCTGCGCGGCTTCGAGAGCAGCAGGGGAAGGATACACGGGAACACGTTCGGCCAAAAAATTGGCGGCTTCGACGGGAACGTTTTCGAATTCGTAAGTGACCAGCTCGAGGCCGCTGGCGAATTTTTCGAGCGCCGCTTGATCGGTGTAATCGGCGGTGACGCGCTGGGCGATGCGTCCCACGGGAGCTTCGGGCGAAGGATCGAGAAAACGGAAATGCAAACCGAGCGGGTAGCCCGCGAGAGCGAGCATGTAGCCGAGCTGTCCGCCGCCGAGGATGCCGATGGTCACGCGTGCTTGCCTTTCTTCTTCGCTAGGGGCGGAGCTGCGGAGGGATCCGGATTGGCGAGGACGCGGCCGGTCTGCTCGGCGCGGAATTTACGGAAGGCTTCGCGGATGGCGCGATGCTTCGCGCCGAGGATGGAAGCCGCGAGAAGCGCGGCATTGACCGCGCCGGACCTGCCAATGGCGAGCGTGCCGACGGGAATGCCGGCCGGCATTTGCGCGATGGAGAGGAGCGAGTCGAGGCCCTTGAGGGCTCTTGATTCGACGGGAACGCCAAGAACAGGGAGAACGGTTTTTGAGGCGGTCATGCCGGGAAGATGGGCGGCGCCGCCTGCTCCAGCGATGATGACTTCAATGCCGCGCTTCTCAGCGGTAGCAGCGTATTCAAAAAGAAGATCGGGCGTGCGATGCGCGGAGACAACACGTGTTTCATGTGGAACACGGAGTTCGCCGAGCGTTTTAGAGGCGAACTTCATGGTGTCCCAGTCCGAGCCGGAACCCATGATGATGCCGACGAGCGGGTGGGCGCCGTCTCTGACTTGCTTGCTTCCGCTAATGAATCCTTTGGGTTTCTTGCTCGCCATACCCATCCGTCTTGCTAAAGAAAGAATGCCGGCTGGGAAGCCGGCGCTACAGAGACTCTATGGAACCTGAAGCGATATTCTATCGTCGATGTTAAACGTGTGCATGATCGAAAAGCAAAAAAAGACCACAGGCCTGAAGCCGCGCCACAGCTCGATTTCAGCGGGCGGCGACTTGCGCGCGGTGTTTCCAATAGTGGCGGAGTTGGCCGACCAAATAAAGCGAGCCAGTGATGAAAATGGCGTCTTCAGGCGCGGCTTCTGCGAGGGCGTGTTCGAAGGCGCGCTCGGCGTCGGGGATTACGGAAAAATGGGCGGCATGGTGGCCAGCGATTTCCGAGAGTTGCGTGGCGGAAACGGCGCGCGAGGTTCGGGGCGCGGTGAAAATGACTTCTGCGGCGCGCGGGAAAAGAAGGCCGGCGACTTCGTCGACGGCTTTGTCCCGAAGGGCGGCGTAGATCAAGAAGATTTTGCGGCCGGAGAAATTCTGTTCGAGGAAATAGGCGAGTTCGCGGGCAGCGCCGGGATTGTGCGCGCCATCGCAATAAACGTCAGGCGTGGATTGCAGTTTTTCGAGACGGCCGGGCCAGACGGTGTCGGCGATCCCCTGGGTAATGGCTTCATCGGGAATTCTAAAATCGCGTTGTTGGAGAAGGCGCGCGGCGGCGACGGCGTTCAAAGAGTTCTGGAGCTGGAAACGTCCGGGAAGGCTTGGGGCGATTTCGAAGATTTTGCCGGAGTCGACTTCGATGATGCGTGAGCGGGCGCGGCCGTTTTGCATGGATTCCTGATCGATGCGAAAGATTGTTGCTGGCTCGATGACCGGGCAGCCAAGTGACCTAGCGCGAGCGAGAATCACTTCACGGGCTTCCGGAGGTTGTTCGGCGAGGATGAGGGGCATTCCATGTTTCAGGATTCCGGCTTTCTCGCGGGCGATTTCGGCGAGGGAGTGGCCTAGGAAATTTTCGTGGTCGAAGTCGATGCGCGTGATGATGGCGACGACCGGAGAAAGAATGTTGGTCGCATCGAGGCGGCCGCCGAGGCCGACTTCGAAGACGGCGCAGTCCACGCGCTCGCGGGCAAAATAATCGAAGGCCATGGCCGTGACGCATTCGAAATAAGTGGGATGGGCGCGGAGCTTGCCGGCGGCGAGGAGTTCTTCGATCAAGAGTTGAATGCGAGTGAAAGTTTCGGCGAAGACTTCGTCGTCGATCTCCTCGCCGTTGATGCGGATGCGTTCGTTGATTTTTTCCAGGTGCGGCGAGGTGTTCAGGCCGGTGCGAAAGCCCGTGTGGCGAAGGATGGATTCGAGGAATGCGGCCGTCGAGCCTTTGCCGTTGGTGCCAGCGATGTGGGCGCTGGGATAAGCACGCTCCGGGTGGCCGAGGCGCTCGGCGAGAACGGTGATGTTTTCGAGATCGAACTTCGCAGCGGCAGCTTGCGTTGGCGCGGCAAGTTCGCGGCCAAGGGAAAGCAAGTAGCGGACCGAGGCGTCGTAATTCATCTCAACTCAAGAGCAAATCGAGGGAGCTGGCGATGAAGGATTTGAGGTCTTTGCGATGGACAACGGCGTCGAGGAAGCCGTGTTCAAGCAAGAATTCGGAGCGCTGAAAACCTTCGGGGAGTTTCTGGCGAATGGTCTGCTCGATGACGCGCGGGCCGGCGAAACCGATAAGCGCTCCGGGTTCGCCAATATTGAGGTCGCCGAGCATGGCGAAGCTGGCCGTGACGCCGCCGGTGGTGGGGTCGGTGAGCACGGAAATGTAGGGCAGCTTTTCGTCGTCAAGACGCGCGAGTGCGGCGGAAACTTTGGCAAGCTGCATGAGGCTGATGGTGCCTTCCATCATGCGCGCGCCGCCGGAGCAGGAGATGGCGATGAACGGCTGGCGGGTTTCCATGGCTAGTTCAATGCCGCGAGTGACTTTTTCGCCGACTACCGCGCCCATCGAGCCGCCGATGAATCCGAACTCCATGGCGCAGATGACGACGGGGCGGCCGTTGAGCTGGCCTTCGGCGGTGATGACGGCGTCGTTCATCCCAAGTTTTTTCTTGGCGTCTTTCAGCCGCGAGGCGTAGGACTTGGTGTCGACGAACTTGAGCGGGTCGGTGGAGGTCATGCCGGCGTCGTGCTCGGTCCAGCGCCCGTCGAGAAGCATTTCCAGGCGCTGCTTGGAGTTCATTTTGAAATGGAACTGGCATTTGGGGCAGACGAAAAGATTCGCCTCGAGGTCCTTGCGGAAGACGATGGTGCGGCAGGATTCGCACTTGACCCACAGGCCTTCGGTGCGCACGCGGCGCTCCTCGGGCGGAGTGGATTGCTCGATCGATTTTTTGTCGCGCTTGAACCAGGCCATGGAAGAAAGTTGTCAGTTTTCAGTTATTAGTTTTCAGTGGAATCCAGAAAAACGAGACCGCGCTGGTTGCTGGGTTCGCCTCTTCAAACTTCTGCCCTCGAGCTCCTACTCCCAAACTTCTAGCTACTAGTAGTCGATACCCCGCTGAGCCAGTATACCCTTGGTGTAGGGGTGTTTCACTTCGCGCATCTCGGTGACGAGGTCGGCGAGCTCAACGAGCTGGGGATGGGCGCTGCGGCCGGTGCAGATGACGTGGACGCGCTCGGGACGGTTCTTCAGAGCTTCGACGACTTCAGCAGCGTCGAGCATTTTGTAGCTGATGGTGTAGTTGATCTCGTCGAGGACGACGAGATCGTA
>WNFO01008683.1_pt1 | contig 14882 bp, 30 predicted proteins | sample 5400251 | NCBI WGS metagenome assembly WNFO01 (sample SAMN13153354, study PRJNA577476) | soil metagenome | isolation source: 100 cm saprolite under Madrone tree | place: USA:California | collected 2016-06-14 | reverse complement strand
CTCGCCATCCTGCGCAGGCTCGCACTCAACATCCTTCGATCCCATCCCGGTCCCACATCCATACGCCGAAAAATCAAGCGCGCCGGTTGGGACGACAGCTTCCTCCTCGCCATGCTGGGTCATATGCGATAGCCCTGCCAAAGGGGGGGCCACCCGACCTCGGCCGGCGCACCGACAGGCTTCTCGCGGGCGCCGGGCCTAGTCGTAGGATGGCCTCGCCATGATGAAGTAGACACCCGGCGCAAGTGATGCCGCCGATGTGACTAATCGTGAAGCCGCTATTTGTTGGGACGGCGCGGCCTGAGCCTTACCTAAGCAGGCGCAGCGGGGTCGACTGGAGAAAGCGATGCGTTCTATTTTGGCCTTGAGCCTTTTGATCACCCTGTGTGGCTCTGCGAACGCGGCTACGATGCATCACGCACACCGGCGGCACGCTATTGTTCGTCCCAATCAGGGCATGATCGCCTCAGACCCCGCTTCGGGTTTTGCCTACGCGCCACCTGGGCCGCCGATCCGCTACCGGCCGGCACCGTACAATGATTACAATGAACCGTATCCGGGAGCTTCCCAGGGTTACGCGCCTGGCGAAAAGCAGCGATTTCTCGACAGTGTGAGACAAGGTGGTGGTTAGACACGCGTTCCAGAAACTGACGAGCGGGTCGGCCTCGAAGATCGCGCCGTACAAACGGGCGCCCCGAGCTTCTTACAGAAAAATGGCTGGTCCCGTTGCAATAGGGCGAAGCCTTAAAAGGCGTTATCACAGTGACACTGCCCATGCCAGAGACGTGGGGCACCAAGTCAGACGGGCGCTATGGCGATGTCGGTTATTGTGTAGGTTTCGGACATGGCGCGACGCCTGACTTAGGTCCGTAATGCGCTCTAGAGCAGACATGGAAGGTGCTGATCTTGCGGTAAAGTGCCGGTGCCAGCTTCGGAGTTAATGACGAAGGGGACTTGCACCCGTGTAAAACTGCACCGGCTGTGGGTGTTGTTTTTCCGCGGCACGACCGCCCACTGCGCACAGCCGAAGGTGGACCTCTTGAAGTCCTCGGGTGCCATCACGGCAGTATAGCAGGCCAAGACGACGGCGACGCCGAGCGGGCGGAAAGCCGAAAAGCGTCGGCCAAAAAGTTCGGCGAGGCCGTCCGTCTATGTGGCCCGCAAGAGCTGCCGGCCAGAGCGGGTGAGACCCGCTCTGGCTAGGCTTGGATTACCAGCGAAGCGTTTCACCTTCCTTGCCGAAGTAATTGCGGAAGCATTCGGCACGCTGGCCGGACGCCGTGGCTTCGCACTGCGCTTTGCTGGTGAAGCTGCAGTCGCTGCCGCCGTTGCCGTACTGGAGGCAGTAGTTGACGCTGGCCTGCCTCGTCGCTGCCGACGCGGGTTCGTTGATCGCCATCAACGCCACGCCAGAAACCGCAATCGCCGCAGCCAGCCTGTAGATAGTGCTCAATTTCATTCTCCTTAATTAGGTCACCCTCTGCCTATGTAGGCGGCGGGCTTTCGAACTCGATTATAATTTATGTTAGTCCGACGTCTGCGCTTGCGCGTCGGGCACGCCCTCGGCGGCATCGCCCCGGTCTTCTGATGGTGTCGGCGATCGCCGGCAGGGGGGACGAGCCGCACGCTTCCGGAAATGGTGTGCCCGCCACCGTGACCAGACGCGCGGGCTGTCGGCGGTTTGTTGTTGTCGCGGCACTCAATCCGACTAATCCGCGCCAGAGGTGAAGATAACAAGCCCTCCGGGAACAGTGAGTAGCGGCAGCCCCAACGGAGAAGCACCCTTATTTGCTTGCTGGACGTAGAAAGGATGAAAGACGCTCGGCAGCATTTCGCGAACACGGCAACCACACGCGCTCGCGAATTCGAAATCATCTCCGCTGTAACTCCGAGCCACTGGTGGATGAAGTGTTCGGCCGATGTGCCGCTGTATAGGTGCGTCCCGCCAGCGCCTTGTTGTTTGGATCGGCGAAAACCTTCTCAAATTTCCGGCCTTGCTTGGTTGCCATTTCGTTGAGCAATCGGATCGCTTCAGCGCTATCGTCTGATACTGTTGTGCTGCCAGTTTCAACGCTGGTCGGTTTGAGGCTGGCCAGCGACTTGAGATATCCATGCAGATCTTTTTGCATCGGTGAGGGCTGCCCATTCCCGACGAAACGCGATGTCGCCCTCGTATAATATGGTGAAGGCTTTGGCATCGCTCTCGCCGTTGCGCTGGTCGAGCTTGGCACGGGCCAGCTGGCCATCTTCGACCACGGAAATCAGTTTCAGAACATCAATTTGGGGCATTGCAGTAATCCTTTTGGGTTGTATGTTGTGCGAGCAGGGCTTGGCCTTGTGGCGTATGAAGTAACCAACGGGCGGCGTGCTGTGGGTGGAGTGATGGAACTGCGGCGATCATAGCGGCGACGGCTTCGCGAAGTTTTTCGGACAACTTCTTGTCATCGTCCTTTTCACGCGGCCCACGCAACGGGTCTGATAGGTCGGCCTTGGTAAACTTGTGAAACGGAATGCTTTCAAACATTTTCCGCAGTGGCCATCCGCTGTGATCTTCGTTGTCATCCCATTCGGCATCACGTCACCGCCTTCACTGACGGTTGTTTTATTTTCTCCAAAAACTCGCGACGTCGCTCGCCATCGGGCTTTTCAGTTTCAGGGCGCGGCGGCAGCAATCGCTGCATCGCGGCGGCTATCCGATCGGTCGGTTGCTTGGTGGTGGCTGGGATTAGCCATTCGAGAATGGTGATGATGTCGCGCTGGTTTGCTTCCAATTGTTCAATGGTCATCATGATGATGTTGATCCTTTCGTCAGGTTCTTGAGGCGTCCGAGCATTGCTGCTACCGCTGCCGGCGGCGTCTTGCCGGAAAATGTGTATTCAAATAATGAAACGATGTCGGTGAGGTCGCTGACCGTGAGCGTGACCGGCAGCACCCTGGTACTGCTCCGGGAGGCGTTCCTCGTGCTCAAGCGCGACGCCGCCCCTGGGATGGACGGGCTGACGTGGCAGGCCTATGCGGCAGACCTTGAGCAAAACCTCACTGATCTGCATGCACGGGTCCATCGAGGAGCCAGTTCGGCAAGGCGGGTTTCAATGTCGGCCAATGCACTATCGACCAGCTTGCGATCGGCGGCGATCTTGGCGGTCCGTAGGTTGGTTTCCTCAACTGTGATGCCACCATAGGTGGGGTACAGACGGGCGAGCTTGAGAACCCGCGATTTGGCCTCGTCAAGGTCGATTTGACGAAGCAGCAGGGTTTGGCGTTGGTCTTCGAGATCGTGGATGGTGTCGGTGTCAGTCATAGCGCGGTAACTCTTTGTCCTTTAATCATGTGAATGCTGGCCTTGCGATCGCTGCTCTTGCTGTCACCGATCATGCCCACCACGAATAACATCACCTGCGCTACATCAATGGCATTCTGGATAGCGGACTGCCCGGCGACGATCGCGTTTCTGCTGTTCGCCCAATTCGCGGGTGTGCTGCGCCGCCTGCTGTATTTCATCATTGATGGCGTCGGCGCGTTTGGTCAGTACCTGCTTCCTATCTTCGAGCTGGGCGATGGCAGCGGTGAGGTCGGTGGTGTTCATGGCGGTCTCCATCGTGGCCGCGCGATGGCTTCGGCGAGTCAGGATTTCTGATGCGGCGGTGCGGCTTGATGGCAGGTGATCATCCGCCTAATTCTTTTGGAATGGGAGCGATATTGACCAATAAGTGGGCCTTGCGTCGCTCCATGCTGGCTCCATTACCGACCCGTCCTCGGCAGTTTCGGTGACAGAGAGTTCGGTAGCGCTCCCGCCCGGCGTAGCAGAGTTACGCACATGCTCGACACACAACCAAGGCCCGCAATGCACGGCTTGCGGTTCTCCAATGAAGTTGTCGGCGATTGAGCCGAGCGCGTTGGGCCACGACTTGCGAACGTTTAGTTGCCCAAGATGCTACAGGGTTGAGCGGCACATCATCGAAAGTACCGTGACTGTGGCTTGGTTAGCGCCAAAGGAGTAACGCCGCCATCAGTTGGCGGCCCGCTGGCCTTTGGTGAGGCCCTCATCCGGGACCTGCAACGCGGCGATGTTGCAGCCTATGTTTCTCGATACGGGCCGCTGCTCAGATTTGCTCAAGTGCACAAGTGTTTTAAAACCAACACGCTGGGAGCCGTCTTGTTTACTCATGCTCTCTTAGCTGCGGCTTGTCATGCAAGACTGCACTCAACAGCGAATTGTGAACCTCGATGTGCCCGTTGTAATCGATCAGGCCAAGCTTGCGAAACTTGTTCATGAAATGGCTGACGCGGGACCGGGTGGTGCCGACCATTTCCGCCAGTGCTTCCTGACTGATGTTCGGACTGATCGGCCGCGGGCTGCCCACCTTCCCGAAATTCGCGAGTAGCAACAGCATGCGCGCAAGCCGCCTCTCGCTCGAATTGAATAGTTGATCGATCAGGTCCTCCTCGATCCGGCTGTTGCGGGTCAGGAGATACGCCATGAACATCTCGGAGAATTGCGGCTCGTCATGAAGGGCGGCCAACATCGCGCCTTTCTTGATGGCGGCAATCGTCCCTCGCCATTGCCGTCGAAATGCGAAGCTTGTGGCCATTCATGCAGCCTTCACCAAGAACTGTCCGGGTCCCACTATCCCGACGACCGCCTCCTTGCCCTGCTCGGACATGACAGTCACCTTGACGTTGCCTTTTTGAATGTAAAACACAGTGTCAGCAACATCGCCCTGCTCGAACACGTGCTGATTCTTGTGGAATTCCAGTACCTGTTTTCCCGTACCCACTTTGGCGAGAAAGTTTTTAGGGTCAAACATGTCCTTGTCTGGCTTCTTCAAGGGAGCCTCCTTTGGCTCGGCCAATTTCATCCAACTTTTAGCGCGCCGAACTGCTAGCGCGCCAGTGGTATCGTACACACGACTTTGAACAGATTGCGGATCGCAGCCCGATTCATGGTAATCGAATAGAGGTTGCACATGACCGAACCTGTAGGGTCGACGCATTTTTTGGTGATGGTATCAGGGACGCAACGATTAGCGCTGAACGTGCCCGCAAATTCACTGTAGAAGCCACCCGTGAGGCAGATCGTGCAGAGGCCCACACCGTTGTTGCTGCGGATGGGAGGGCTTTGGCGGTCCCCAACCATTGCGCGATGTCTGAATGGTGGATATTGCTGGGTCGGTAGGAGACTCGGGTCCGGTTTTCTTCTCGAAGCTAGGTCATGCTTCCCGGCATGAAGCACATGATTGAAATCTGTTCATCAAATCGTATCGGCGATTGGGTCCGGTGATCACCGCTTCATCGGAAACATCGACCCACTTGTTGTCGAGGCGGACACGGTATGTCCTTCCTTTGGTTCCCAATCCGGATCAGCAATGGTTTCACCATCTGCCATGGAACAGCGAAGACCTCTGCCACTTGCGAGATGATTAAATTAGTCGTGCAGCGGAGAGTCGGCATAGCGACCATCGAGGTCGCGGGCCACCACGCCACCAACGTGATACGCAAACAAAATACCAACGGTCAGACCAAGCAAGATGCGTTTCATTGCGCACTCCTGAGTTCCCAGCCAGTCCACCTAACTTAAATCAATCATGCCGCACTCTGCGGGAAACCCTCAGGCTTAGAGAAAATCCCGCAGCCGGACAATTTCAAGAATATGTATTGCAGACAAGACGGCGCTGACTAATTCTCCCTGCGGAGCAGTATGTATTTCATACAGGTGATGCTGACTTGTAGGCTTCGCCATGAACTGCCGGATGCAATCGTCCAGAGTGCCGTCAACTATTTGATAAGGTGGTGGACTCCAAACTCTTTCACACAGCCTAGCGGGTTTTGCGGACGGCGAAGAGAGAACTCGTTCCTCGCCAGCCATCAGCGCGTTGTGCCCGCGACAATCCTGCCATCAGATATGGACGCATTTTAATCCGTTTCAGACGTTGCTTACCGATTTGTCACTGGAAGACACCGGTCGCCTGAATTAACGCGGCGCGATGCGCTACTTTTCCTCATTTTTGACGCTTCAGAACTGTTTCTTGACGATGTGGAAAGAACCTGCCGATTCTTGGGTTCGCGAAGCGTCAGGCCGAAGTCGTTGCTGACGAATAAAAAGGGTGGCGATGTTTGCGGATCGAGTCTGGTGTTCCTTGTGCGGACGAGAACGGTAATAAACTCTTTGAGAGCCAAGTTTCATAAATGGACGCGAACAAAGCAAAAGAGTCTGGAGTGTCTCCGTTGGTCAGATTGAACGGGAACGAGTTAGCGCCACGCGGTTGCTTGGTCCGGGTGACATGCGGAACGGATCGATATGCTCCGAGAGAAAGATGGTTTGCGGTCGGAATTTACTTTCAGAAATTGGCCGAAGCCGCCGTATGTAGCCTTCCCCAGATCGAACCGACTGACGTTGTTTTTGCTCGCAGACCGCTCAAGCCAGCCGAGATTGAAACGTTAGGTCTGCGGCGCGGACAGGTCGTACCGTGCAGTATCAATGACGTTGAAATCTCATTTGGAATTGCAGGCCGCGATGGCAACGGGCGGGACCATAGAGAGCCGCACTGACCAGTCGCGGCAACGCATGCCCGCAAACAGCCTGTTGGGGCCGCTGGTGAGGCAGCCGGCGAAGACATTGAGGCTGGCCAATTGGGATTGGAAGGCTTTGGCGGTCATGCGCGGCCGTCTCCGAGCATCGCCCAATGCCTGAACGGCGGATACCCAAGGGAGCCACGTGGCTTGGAACGATTCACGGGCGGGCAGCTTGGATTCGACTGTGCTTGGCGGTGTCGAGCGCAAGGAACACCCGACTGGAACATGCGCTCCCTCCATCGGGAGTTCTAAACAAGCGGCCCCAGCTCCCCGGCTGGGGTCGTTTCTTTGAGTCACGACCACCATTTGGCGCTTCGATGCCGTCAGGGGGCCTATCGACCCATGAGTTGACGGCCTCTTCGATGCTCTTTGGCTGTCAGTTCAGCGGCGTGGCGGTTGGCCGAAGTGACAGGACCTTGGTTTTTTCATAGCCGCAGTCCGCGCATTTGAGCGAGTGAGTGGCCGCATCCCGATTGGTGGGGTGAAAATCGATGACAGCGTGTCTTATTGTGCTGCCGCATATTGGGCAGGTGTTATCGACAACGAAGTTCAATGGCATGTCGGTTCCCATTCGCTCCAGGCGAACGGAGTACCCTCAAGAGGGGCCGCCAAGATTGTGATGTTGCGAGGACGCTCGGACGCGTTGCGATGGCATCTCGGTCGAACTTGAAATTGCAACTTTGCCGTGCAAATTTATCAAGATCAAGTTATCCACAGATTACCCACAACCTCCCAATTCGGCGACAGCGCTAAACCTACTAGTCTAGGTTAAAAAACTGGGGCTTTGAGTTGGGAACCGAACTGACAGAAAGCAATTTTCTGTGCTCAATACATTCTGGGGGGACCGCAAATGGCCGATTATCGAGCGCACATCCTTGACCAGGACGGTCATGTCAGCAGCGCAATCGGGTTTGTATGCCCCGACGACGAGGCCGCGAAAAAATACGCCAGGCAATTCGTCGACGGTCAAGACGCAGAACTTTGGCATGGCGACCTTCAGGTCGCGACCTTTGACCGCGAGCCTGAGTGAGGCCGCCTCAGTTGGTGGAACATTAGTTCGGTGACTGGATTTTTTAAGTCCAGCATACCGAGCGGTCCCAGAGGGAAGACGCTGTTCCGGTATGTTAGGGACCCCGGGCAAACCCTATCCCGGGTCCCGCTCAATCTGGCGGCCTGCCCTTGACGACGGCACATCCGCCTAGCGCGACCTCGTGGTGCCCTCGAACTTAGCATGCGAAATGCCTTCGTCTCATCGCGCCGACGCCTGACGACGCTGCGCTGATGATCCTGCGACGCTACTGCGCTTGATCTCGTGCCGGATGGGGCAGGGGCTCGCCCGTGGTCAACCACCGCGTGGAGATCGCGCATGTCGAACCAGCCTTCAAGGAAATGAAATTGAACCCCTTGGCCTAATTTGAATTTCGCAGTCGCCTGCTTTGAATCAACAGCCCACTGTCGAATGCGGACATAAAGTTCACTATTTCGTATTGTGGCCGGAACAAATTTCCGGCTTGCGGTTTTTTTGTTCGGGTTGGGAGTTCCACGCGAAGGAACTGGCAATGGACAGAGCGTTGCCAGGTTCAATCGGCAGAATGCCTTCGCTTGGCGCTTTATTTTGGTGAAAGGAAAGCCCCCATGAAAAAGGCAGTAGTTGTTTTGTCCGCCGCAGCCGTAATCGCCATGACTACAGTCTCCATACCGACACCGGTTGAAGCGCGTGGAGGTTGGGGTTGGGGTCCGGGTATCGCAGGCGGATTAATTGCCGGTGCCCTTATCGGCGGTCTAGCTTCTAACGCATACGGATACGGCCCGGGATATGGGTATTACGGAGGACCCGGACCCGGCTATGGCTACTACGGCGGAGACGCTCCCGCTTACTACGGTGGATACGGACATCCCTACTACGGTGGATACGGATACAATCGTTTTAAGAACTGGGGTGGGTAAACGCCTAAAGTAACCCCGGATCGTGCGTCAAGAACGTCAAGGCTGGCCACTGGATCAAGCCCCCGATGCGCGAGGCCGACCGATTTCAGCGACGTCAGCTCTGCGGCGGCTACATCGACGTGTTCGATTTGGCGTGGTCAGGATCACGAAGGCCCGTTGCCGCACCCCGCGCAGGATCAAGCTCAATAGGTTGCGCGGTCGATCAGCGCCGCCCGTGTGTGCGTTGGTTCGGTGCAGCCGATGCAGACTAGTGGCGAGCGCAGTGGGCACCACCAGCCAGCGCTGAGGCGACGTCAGTCCTCCAAGGCTTTTCTGTTCGAGGCGGTCAAGTACCAAAGCACCGGTTATTTCTGCCCATTTCCATCGCGGTGGCGACTTGACCGCGTGTTGCGGATGGGTTTGACAAAAGCGCGAAGACTGTTTCGCATTTTGTCATTGGCTTCGTTTCGGCGGTCAGCCGGTTTCCAGCGCATCCGGTCAACATGAAAGCAAATAACAGAGCGATGATCCGCATTCGTGCAATTCCATTCTGTCAGGTCTCCAAACAGGGGATACGTCGCGAAGGATCACCGGAAATGGCGGCGGTACCCCTCGAAGGCGGTCTCTGTCTATCGGCGTCCACCAAACTGAAAAGGCCGCAGACATTTTCGCCCTGCGGCCTCCGGGTAAAAAATTGAATGCTTATGAAATTCACCAGCCCCGGTGGCCAAGAGAATAGTTGAAGCGGTGAAAGCCCGCGAACCAAAACGTCTGTTCCACTTTAGGAACAAAAAACTGTTGTGGATCAGAACAGAAATTCGCGCAGGTGGTCGGCACCGATCACGGTGATGCACAAGGCAATGGTTTCGAAATCGTCGGGCATGTGCGGCTCGCGACGAAATCGCTGACATGTTCGGGGACCGCAACACCTTCAATGTCGCATCGAGCTTGAATTTCGTCAGCGATCTGTTTCGAGATGTCCTCCGGCCGATGTTCCAACGTGTTGAATGCAACGACGCGGACTGGGTCGTTGAACTGCCCTGACACAAGATCGACGATGATCGTTTCGAGGTCTGTTCGCTCGACTTCGATTTCGCGGTAAACGCTGCCGTGCCGTCCGAAGCGATCAACCACGAGATAGATAGTTTGGTCCGCGCCGTAGGGCACGATCCTTGGCGTCCAACCGGTGCTGGGCACACGCACCTCCTACGCAACAAGAGAAACTAGAAATTCAACCCGGTCCCGACATAAGGGTTCCGACCACAGAAAAAGTAGGGGCTTCACGCCCCCTCCGTTAGTATCTGGATACATCTGCCCGCACGGCACGGTGGCATTAGTCCTATCGCAGCAAGGTCAATGGGATATACTCGCGACATTGTGCGTTGCCTGTGAAATCAGGAGATACACGCACAAGCTCTCTGACAATCAGGCGGGCGACCGCCTCCATGCTGCACTGGAAGCCGTTGGCATCGACGAAGGTGAAACCATCCGTGGAAATACCGCGATGGTTGCGGCGCGTCAGACGCTGAGCCTTCTTGAGCAAGGTCTCTTGCTCGCGGCAGAGAGAAATTCAGACGATGTCAGCGTGATGATGAACCAGCCCATTGTCCCGCCGTCCGAATAGTTTACGATTTACGCTGCATGAAAAGAACCAAACCAAAAGAAGTTAATTGCCCCGCCTGTAGAGGCACTGGATTTCAAAAGGTCAAACAACCAAGGCAGCCCGGACGCAAAATCTTCCCCGCGCGCTGCACAAACTGTTTTGGCAAAGGGCGGCAGGTAAAGCCCGACCGTCAGCTACAATGATCTGGATTGGAAACCAAACGGTCTGGAGCCGACTTGCGACATCTCGATGAACTATGGTGCATTCACGAACGATAGTCTCACCACGATGTATGAGGTCGTCCTTGGAGCACTGGACGCTGACGACACACTAAAAGCATGGGGCGAAGAGATTAGGTTTCGGGTCCGCGACCAGCGGCGTCTAGCCATCCCCGCGGCGCACAGGGGGTTCGGAGCCACTGAGATCGCCAAGCGGCTGGGGCATGGGCGAGCGTGTATCGGCCCTCAAGATATTGTGCTGCCTGGTTCACAGGAATAAGCCAGCGCATGACACAAACATGCAGCCCACGATCCGCTGCCAGCGTATCCACTTACCGTGGCACTTCACGAGACATCGACAGTGCCCCGGTAGACAAGTGCCACCTGCAGGTCAACTCGTAATCGAGTTTGTTACTTAGCGTTGCTGCTTCCGCCCTCCGTTGCTCGGATCTTCCTATCCGCCATGTGACTCAAATACGCCAAGATCAGCCCGAGTTCCTCATCGCTCAGGTTCTCTTCGGCAAAGCCGGGCATCCGGATCGCACACGGTGCAAAGCATCCGGGCGCTCACTCAAACCTCGAGATTATTATTGTGGCTTCGCCCGGTTCGTTTTTTCTTTTCGGTCTGTGCCGTTACGAATTTCGCGCCAATTTCTTCGCCGTTGACCCAGGCGAGCTCGCAACGACGGTACGTTAGGCCGGTGGATGACAACAGGAGGAAGAACTCTTTGAGTTTTAAGCCCTCGATCGAGTCGCGGATGTTTAGCCTTGCACCGGTTTCGGACACATCTTGCATGATGCAGTCGCGTCGCCAAGTCCCGTCAATTGCCATGATCGAAACTTCGATGCCTTTTTCAAAAACGACTCTCACACCCTTGCGACGTTCGGAAGTGGCCACGCTGTGCACTCAGCTGAATTGTTCTCGCAAGTTACCAATCAGCGCCTAAGGCTTGTTTAAGCCGTCCGATCGCGGCGGACACGAAAACTCGTATTTCTACGGTTTCGTTCCATCGAACCGATAAACCCAAGGCTGTTTCGCGAGTGGAACGCCCATTCCGGAGACGTTCTCCTTTTGAGCAAGGTCTCTGATCTCGGCGTCGCGCCTCACCTATTCAGCGAGCCATTCTTCCGCTTCAGCCGCGGCCCGAAACGTTCGCCAAGCCAGCATTTCGCCCCGCGTCAGACGCGCTGGCGGCCGCGGGGCAACAGAATCGGATCATCGAAACGCCGTTGCCATCCTTTGTCGGGCATCAGGTTGGGTATTTCATCAGGCGAACAGCTCGGCGCCGGCGTCGGTGAATTTCACGTAGGTCCCGGATTCGTGTCGCCATAGCCAGTCCTTCGCGATCGCGCGCTCGATGCCGGCGCGGTATTTCGGCCGGACTGCCGTCGGCGGCGAGAAAGGGGCCATTGATCCGCTCGATATAGATGCGGGCGTCCTGGACGGCTTCCGCGGCGTTGGCGATCTCGATCAGCTTTCGGACGGCGGCTTCCGGATCACTGAACGGTCTGGGCTCGGCGAACTTCACGGGCTTTGTGCTCGGCGGTGATGTGGGGGACGTGGACCAAGTTTTCCTCCAGGCGGTGACTGTTGAAGATGTTGCCGCACGGGCATTTCAAATAGATGCTGCATGGCTTCCCGGGCTCCCATTCGTTCGACGGCAGCCGCTTTCCCGCGTCCCACAACGCGTACTTCCTCGCGGTCCAATCCCTCTGATCGCGCCACGCCTGGAAATCAGCCTCAGTGCGCTTCGATAGAAACACCCGCCAGGCGCGCTCAAAATCAGCGCGCACTTCGTCGAAGGTGGCGGCCGTGCCGTTCTCCTGGTCGCCCAGATTGGATCCCGGGTAAAACCCGCAATGCCACTCCCACTGATCCTCATCATGGGGATTGCCCGTGCGGATCGCGATCGTGCCGGCGTGGATATCGCCGTAGTAAACGTGCCAGCATTCCTCGCGGGCGTCAGTCGATCTACGGCGGGTGGCCGTGACGCCGTCTGCGCTCTGGGCAGCGTCCTATTCGGAACCTACTCAGAATAGCTTCTGGGCTGGCCTGCAGATCCCGTTGAAGAACCGCTCCCGGGGTGTATTTACGTAGAAGGTGATTATCGTCTGCTGCCCGGTGACCCTATCTACGCTGCCACTCGATACCCCCTGGATCGACCCAATGAAGGACACCTCGTTGTTTTCCGAATCCTGAATCCCGGACTCTGGCGGTGCTGGGAATGCTGGGAGGATTCCCACCGGTTGGTAACCCCCGACTGTCACCGCCCCAGCGCGCAAATCGATTGTGAGCGACAGGACAGAGTTCGTGTCAACCCTCCTGTTTGGGAGCATCGTTACCCGCTGCACGCCATATGGACGGGATCAGCATGCGCCATTGGACTGATGGCCAACACCGCAACAACCACTAGCCATCTGCAGCTAAGGCGAAGGTAACGTTTCTTGCCCTCCATCTCTCGTGAAGTAGCGCTGCGGCCTTCGCTGGCTGGCGCCGCAACGGCCTGTGGTTTCACCGCAGGAACGTATTTGCTGAATTTGTCGAGCATCTGTCCCTTCCCCGCGAATAGGTTGACGAGATTCCATACCGGCTACATGTGAGCTACGAGGTTGGGGCTTTGCTCCCTCCGGCGGAAAGATTGCGCGACGGCACGCCACAGGCAAGTTACTGCATACCGAAGAGGCCCCCTCCCGAACGTTGCTCGTCCGATCGTTTCTCGACCAGGCGGCGGGAGTGCCGCAGCCTGAAATGACGATCTCACAAAACCTCCACAAGTATTCTACCGTGAGGTCCAAGGTACTGCTGATTATATCGCGATGACGCAAGATGCGACCGACCAAGCTAAAAAGAAGATCGAGTCAGCAAACGCGCAAATGGATGGTGTGAGTAATTCGCGGGCGATGGAAAAGGTGATCAGCCATCCGATGCATAAGAATCACTATCCACGGATGGTATGCGCCGGTTGTTGGGAGCGAGGCCGAGTAACCCCGGTAACTTGCAGAACATATGTCCCGCCTGCCGACCGCTAACAATCGGAAATCTTGTTTTGATCGATAGGTTTTGCGACGACGGGAGATGCGGTAATGACAATCGGGAACGCAGTGGAACGAGATCACTTCGTATATGTCTATGATGAAAAGGGCCATCAGCTCGGCACATTATTTGCCGGCAACGGCCCTGACGATGGACTGAAAGGCTACACCTCCACCACGGTCAATGTCAGGCTTGGGGCGGTTATTTACACATATAATGCTGAAGGACGGCAGCTCGGCTCCACACTAGCCTGCTAGATGCTACAAACACTATCGGCACAAAGCAGACGTGCCGCTCTCCTCGACGAATGTCAGTTGCTGGGGGGAACAGCGGACATGTTCTGGAAATCCCACCACTTCCGCTTTGGACCGATTGTGTTGAAAAACTCGAAAATCGCGCGGCTCCGAAAATCTCGCAAATGCAGCGTATTGATGATTTCAGCCGCTGCAATGCCCTGTAGAATCGATACGAGGGCCAGCGATCGTTTTTGCGGCAATTGATGTGGTCCCTCAACTCACAGCGAGGGACACGCACCAGCGGTCCTAAGAATTTTCAGTCATCAGCGAAAAAGGACTTTTTCAACACAATCGGTAGAGTCGGAATGTGGCGCGGTGGCTTTAGGTTCGAACATATCTGTTTTCCGCCTCTTTCGTTTGGCGGTGCCTTACTGGTTCGGCCATGGCTCCGTTTCCACATCCCGCTCATCGAACCGGACATGCAGATCTCCCGCATCCGGCTCTCGGACAAGACTTCACGCCTTCACCCACGACACGTCGTGCCCGAGCCGGCTTAGGCGTACGAGCCCGAAGTGCCCGTAGAGGTGCGAGAGTGGATAGGTCCCGCCCTTGCGTCGCCTGACCTTGTGCTTGATGCGCAACCACCGGCGCAACCGCACAGCGGTGTAGTTGTCGATCGCTCTGTATGCCTTGTTGACGGTGCCTACACTGAAGTAGTTCGCCCATCCGCGCAGCGTGCGGTTCAACTTACCCACCAGCTCTGTGGTTTCTTGCCATGTCCCCGATCGAGCGGTCAGCGCATGAATGTTCTCCACCATGCGCCGGATGCTCTTCCGCGATGGCCGATATCCCAGGCGTGCCTGACCGGTTCTCGCTGAATACATCCGCCCGAACGTGTAGCCCAAGAAGTCGAACTCTCCTTCCGGGATCCTGCAGACTCGTGTCTTCTCCTCGTTGACCGTGAGCTTCAGCTTGCTCATGATCTTGCGCAGTTGCTGCAACGCCTCATCGGTATTGCCCTTCTTGCACAGGATCACGAGATCATCGGCGTAGGTCCCGATACGACTGCCGAGGCGTTGCTCCAGTCCGAGCTTCTTCCATCCCAGTACGAACCGGCGCATGTATATATTCGCCAGCAACGGTGAGATGGGTGAACCCTGCGGAATGCCGCGCCGGTTGTCCCGGGCTTCGGTCGTGCGTGTCTTCCTTCCTCGATCATCGGTTTCTTCTACGGGGCATTCCAGCCACATCTTGATCAGATGCAGCACGCGCCGATCAACGATCCGGCGCGC
>WNFO01002633.1_pt1 | contig 14886 bp, 9 predicted proteins | sample 5400251 | NCBI WGS metagenome assembly WNFO01 (sample SAMN13153354, study PRJNA577476) | soil metagenome | isolation source: 100 cm saprolite under Madrone tree | place: USA:California | collected 2016-06-14 | reverse complement strand
TCACAATTAAATTAATACATCAATATATTAAAATAATTGTGAATTTAGTTTATTTATATTAAATTACTTATCAATGAAGTTTATTAAGTTAAATAATATTTCTAAAAGAGTTCACTATAATTAGCTTACTCGATTATAATTTACAATATGGTTATCATAATGAATTAATAGTTAGATTTGTAATGTTATGTTGGAACGTTGATCACCTAAAAAATGTTAATATTAAACAAACTTATAATGCGGTAACTGGTTTAAAACCTAAAAATATAAAAAATGTTACTAAATCTCAATCAATTAGAACATTTACAACTACTTCTGTGTTAAATAAATGGTATAAAGGAATGATTAATCCAATTTCAGTGTATAATAAAAAAGGTATATTAAAACAAAAATTTGCAAAACCTTTTTATACAATGGATTTAGAAACTATAAACTTTAATAATTCTGAATTAGTTATTGCTATAAGTACTTGTGGATTACACAATGGTGTTATAGAGAATAAAATATTATATTCTTTTAAATATTTATTAATAAAGCATAATGCCAGTATAGATATAAAGTTATAATATTACTTTATACTAACTTATAAACCCTGGACACCTTGGGGAGTGTTAGGATACTAAAATAAAAATATTTTGTAAAATTGTAACAATAATTAACATCAAGTCTACTTGATAAATTAGTAATGCTAAACTAAATACTTCACAGTATATTCATTTGCATCCTATTTAGAAATGATCTATTTCTTATAAACAGTTTTTTCTTTAGTGACCTTACCTAGTCTTAGCTATTGCAAGGTGATTAAAAAAAGTGCTCCACTTTTCGAAGGTGGAGTGTACCTAAGGCAAACAAGAGACTTAGGCAAACTATCGATAGTATCCAGAGGTTAGATTCTTGCTTTATATACATTCAGCGCTTATCTATTATGTTTGTGGCTACCCAACTATGCTTACTGATTTGATCTTATTTAAATTAAACTTCAACAATTGGTACACTAGAGAAACACAGCCTATTGATCCTTTCGTACTAGAAGGTCTGCCTCTTTTTACTATTTTTCCCTCCAGAAGATAGGGACCATACTGACTCACGTCGTATTAACAATTATGTTACCGTAATGATCTTTAATCACTACTTCAATAACTCACGTTATTGTTCAGACTATGTCATCATCCTTACTCTAATTATAGTAAAGAAAGAATGTTGGATATTCGTGTCAGGATTATTGTTAGTGATACTCACCTGTTAGTCGTTGAACCTTCATGAAATATATAATTAGTTAATTATTCACTCTTTCATGCTTGGCTGCAAATTGACTGTATTATACAGTGTTTCTTGCAATTTATCCAATTTTCATCTAATTATTTTAGATGGGGCTTATTTCTCAATATAAATTTATATACCTAATCTATATAACATAGTAGATTGAAGTTCTAATGGTAATATATTTAAATATTTATTTTTCATTAATTTATTAATTATTAATCCTTTAGGATACATTTAATATTATGATTTTGTTAAAAATAAATTAAATAAATTTATATTATTGTTATTAAACCCAACTCACGTACCCTTTTAATCGGCGAACAGCCGAACCCTTCCCAGCTTCTTCCCCAGGAGGATAGGATGAGTCGACATCGAGGTGCCAAACAGCCGGGACAATGTGTACTCTCGCCGGCTATCAGCCTGTTATCCCTAGCGTAACTTTTATCGATTGATCCCCGTCTATTCCATAATATAGCGAAGGGTCACTAAGCCCTACTTACGTATCTGTGCGACTTCTAGGTCTTTCAGTTAGGCATGCTTTCCGCCTTTACACTCTGCATAACCGTTCACTGGTTAATTGATCTCCATTCAATTTCTAGCTATACCTTTTGAAATGATAGTTTTAATTTATATATTAAAATTTGGTTTAATAAATAATTTTCTGTCTGGATATTATTATATTCTTCTTATTAAATTAGAATAAATTAATAATATTTATTATTGAAATTAAATATTTGGATGTACTTTGCTACTTTATTAAAGACGACCGCCCCAGTCAAACTGCCAATTAGTCAACTCTCCCTTTAATTTTAAATTATAAGGTAAACAAAGACCCAACCTAAGTTTTAAGGTTTCCAATATTTGTCTATCGACTACCCTAATTACTATTAACTCAGATTGTTGTAGATCGATGTGATAACTAACTACAGTAAAGCTGCATAGGGTCTTCCCGTCCACCTGGAGGCAATCCGCATCTGCACGGATAATTCAATTTCACTGAGCAAGTTGTAGAGACAGTGAGACCATCGTTACACTATTGATACCAGACCACATTTAATGGCCAACTGATTTTGCTACCTTAGGATCCTCATAGTTAAGACCGCTATTAACCAGACTTTCAATTAGTAACAGTTTCCCATTACCTTTTTTATGTTAATGGCATCGGGCAAATTTCATCCAGAATACTATGATTTACATCATTGCTCTGAATTGTGTTTTTAGTAAACAGTCGGGGCCTCCGATTTTGTGACACCACCATAAATATTTTATATTTAAGTGGTTCCTCTTATTGTCAAACTTATGAGGAGAACTTGCCGAGTTCCTTAACAACTTTTAGCTCTACGCCTTAGTATTCTCTACTTACGAACCTGTGTCGGTTTAGGGTACGGTAGAAATATTTATTTTAATTAAATATTAAAGTTTAATAATAATTAAAAATAAGAAATACATTCTTTTCCTGGTCCTTCAAATAAATGATAAGGACTTCCAGTAAAATACTCATCAGCCAAAACTTTGGTTTTGTACCTTAGAGGCCGCATTAACATGAGACGGTTCAACCTTTTCTCATAACCCTTTCGTATTCGGCGAGAAGTATTATAACTTCTTTTTACGTTACTCATGTCAGCATTATCTCTTCAGTTACCTTAAAACAATGAAACACTGTTCTATCATTAGTATTACTGAATGTTCTACTACCTAGATTAAGAATATATTTAATTAAATTCTTAATCAACACGATATCGGTTGATTATTTAGACCCGTTAAATTTTCGGCGCTACAATCTTATTCATCTATCAATTTATATAATAAATGAAGGGCTGCTACGTTGTTACAACGGTCATTAAAAGATAGCGACTACCAGGCTCACTTTACAGCTGCATTCAATTTGTTACTTCCTTAATTTCACTTAATAATCATTTGGGACCTTGATTTCGTGTTCTCGGCTGTTTCCGTCTTGACTACCCAACTTAGCATGAGCAGTCTGAATATCTACCATCAATTTATGTACTTCCGAGATTCGCTTCCATTGGTAAGATTTTCGAGGTCCCCGCAACCTAAACGCCTCATAAATTTAATTTTATGATTTGTTGGGAATTGCCGTGCTGTACCTCCATAAATTTTGTATAGATGTCATACTTACATATGTTTCGTAGAAAACCAGCTAGCACAAGGTCAGATTGGCATTTCACCGCTTTCCAAAACTCTTCGGAGAATTATGCAACATTCACCCGTTCGATCCATTATAATCTGGTCTTGGAAAGATCACCTTGCTTCGGGTCTAATAGAAGTAACTTATCCATCACTATTTCCTAGGCAATATTAGCTTATTTTATAAGGTAATATCTTATTTCTATTTATATTTTACTTTCCACTTTCACAATAAGATTTGAATCTTCAATGCTAATTATTATAATAAATTATAAATAAAAATTCTTAATTAATTTGATTTAATTAAGCTAGTCAGTCCAGTCGCTTTCGCTAGGGCTTTAAACCTTGCTACTCCTATTAACTTGCTGACCCATTATGCAAAAGGTACGCCGTCATTTTATTATTAAAACTTCGACTGCTTATAGGGTTACTAATTCAAGTCTATTTCACTATGTTAATACAATACTTTTCAAACTTTCCTTTACAGTACTTTGCGCTATTGCTAAATTTATAATACTTAGCCTTAGAGGATGGTTCCCCTTTATTCCGACAAGTTTTCTCTCATCGTACTTATTATTTAGTTTGATTATAAATCTACAGGACTTTCACCTTTTGGAGTTATCTTTTTATTTTATGTGACATAAATATTGATAGATTTTCAATTTATAAATTTTACTTGGCTAATCCGATTTCACTCACCATTACTTTCGGAGTCTCGGTTGATTTCCTTTCCTTTCCTTACTAGAATGATTTGCTTCAGGAAGTTTTTATATAAAGGTTTCCCTTAGGATCGCCACATTATTTTTAATTCAAGCTTATATAATTATTATATTTAATATTTATTAGAAGTTTATTGAATTTGTGGCTTTTGGCTTTAAAACCTCCTTTTTTATAAATTTGCTAGTTATCCTTAATAACCCCTTTAAATTACTTTGATGTTATTACTATATTGTCATCGATACTTTTATATATTTATATTTGAGAATTGAATAATATTGTAATATAATATAAAATGAAAAACAATACAAGAGTAACAAATAAAATGTTGCACGAAAAAATTGAAAGTTTAATTAAAGTTAATAAACACCTTTCTATACCGAAGTCACAAGAAGTAGTCAAAACATCCAAAATTAAGAACTTATATAGACAATCATCAGCATTTTATCTTTGGATAATTACAGGAATATTAGGATACGCTAATAAAATACCAATTGTAAGAAATGTAATTGCTTTATTCTCACTATGGTATGGAAGATCCACTTGGTGGAAAATTCTAGTAAAAATAAGAAAAGCTTTTATTACTTTCAATGCAATTATTGGGATGTACATGGTATATAAGACTACAGGATTCGGATATGAGAACTTATTAGCTGGTTTTTCAGGAATGGGACACACTTATTTCGAAATCTTTATAAATTTCAATAAAAGAATTTTCAATTGGTTATACAATTTAATAGATTCCAAAGTAGTACCTAATGTACCAAGTAATCCACCATCAATAAATCCAACAAATTGGTTGAATGGAACAAATAACTTACCAAATAGTAACAAACCAAATTGGTTTAGTGGACCATATAGTAATAATACTTCTTTAATTATTTATTAATTAAAGTTATAGGAATAAGGGTTTTATGGAGGTAGTGCCTCATAAATATAGATAAGTCTATATCTAGTATTACAAAACAAAATAAATCAAAAACAATAACTAATGATCCAATTAAAATCATATAACCTTAACAATTTAATATTAAGTAATGAAATATTAAATACATATATTAATAACTTCTGGTCTGAAATCTTTAAAAATATTAAAGATAATAAACATTTATTGTTAATGACTAAAGTTTACTTTAGTGATGAAACAGTAGGATACAGAACTTTAGGTCATTTAAGAAAAGTAAACTTTAATGATAGAGAATTATTCATAGATTATTTATCACAAAGATTAACAATTTTAAATGATAGTTATGTAACACTTCCCATATCAGATATTACCTTTTCGTATATTGTTAGAGACGGTATTTGTACAGATGATGATAGAGCTTTATTACATAATTTAAATAATAAAGATTTATCATTCCATAATTTTAATAATTTAAAATTACCAATTTCAATGAATCCATCAGAATATGGAGAAATAAGAAGTAATTCTTATGTACAAATAAATGGTGAATCAATTCAAAGATTTATAGTTAAAAATGGTAACAGATGGTATGAAATTGATGTAAATTCAAATACAAATGTAAATAAAGTAAGTATTACAGGAAATATGAGTTTAAATTGGACAGATACTTTAATTAATGACAGTATAATCATGAGAGATATTAAAAAATCAACTATTTATTTTATGGATGGTGAAATTGTATTAAGAAAACAAATATTATCTGCTAAAGCATTCAAAGTTTTAAGACAAGAAAATAAATTAATTACAGACTTTTTTACAATAGATATAGAAACAATTAGAGATAATTTAGGTAAATTAATACCTTATCTAATTTGTGCTTATAATGGTAAAAATTATATTACATCATATACTCAAGATCAAACTTTATTATTTAAAAACTTCTTTAATCAATTATTGACTCATATTAAAAGTGGAACTACTACATTAATATATGCACATAATTTATCAGGATTTGATGGAATCTTTTTATTAAAACAAATATTAAATCTAGGTAAAGTTGAACCTTTAATATTCCAAGGGAAATTAATTTCTATCAAACTTGTAATATTAGGTAATACTAAATCAGAAAATAAAACAATAATATTTAAAGATTCTTATCTATTACTTCCTCATTCATTAAGAAAATTATGTGAAGCATTTAATATTACTATACCTAAAGGATTCTTTCCATTTAAATTAACTAATATTTTCTATAATGGAATATTACCTAAATTTGAATATTGGACTGGAATATCACTAAGTGAATATGAATTATTAGTTAAAGAATATTTAGGAATAACTTGGAATTTCAAAGATCAAGCAATTAAATATTGTAAATTAGATTGTTCAAGTTTACATGAAATACTTATACAATTTAATCAACTAATATTTAATCACTTTAAAATTAATATTCACAAAACATTAACTTTACCTCAATTAGCTATGAAAATCTATAAAACTCATTTTATGCCTAAAGATACTATTTATCAAATATTAGGAAAACCTGAATATTTTATTAGAGAATCATACACTGGAGGAGCTGTTGATGTATATATTCCACATAATAGAGTAACTACTACTATCATAGGTAATATAAAATCTAAATTCATTAAATTATTTGCTTATGATGTAAATTCATTATATCCTTCAGTTATGGCTAATAATCCAATGCCAATAGGGAGACCAATTGCATTTATAGGTGATATAAGACAAATTGAACCTAATGCATATGGATTCTTCTATTGTAAAATCACTAGTCCAACTTATTTAGAACATCCATTAATTCAAAGAAGAATTAAAACTTCGGATGGAATGAGAACAATTGCTGGTCTAGGACAATGGACAGGTGGACTGGGGTTAAAATTATTTTTTATATCTGAATTTTTAATAGATATAGCACCCGATCCTATTTCAAGTATAAATCCTATAGTTAATACGATGAAGAATAAAAGTGCAACAGAGAAACCGAAAACGCTTACTTGGTACAATGTAACTGCTAAAGGATATAGTAATAGCACTTCTAAATCAAAAATTAAGAATAATAGAGCAACAATGAAGAAATGAATTTGGAATGTAGATCTAGTTTGTCCATATACAGGAGTAAATCCACATTCATATGTAGAAGCTTTAGCTTCATCAGGTTTATGAGCAGCTAATAATATATTTAAACCTAATAATAAAATAGCTAAAATAGGAATAAATATAAATAACATTAATAATGTATTCATTAATAATAATATAAAGCTAATGAGAGTAATTGTGTACTTTTTAATAATATAGTTGGTTTTAAAACAAAGAATAATATTAATAAAGTTAAACTTGATATTAATAAACTATGAATATTACTAATACCTAAGAACACTGTTGTATTTGTTTCATTATTTAATGAAATATTTAATTCAGTGTCTTCAGTATGTAAAATTCTAATTATTCTTAAATAATATGATGCACTAATTATACTTACTAATATTCCTGATATAGCCATAAAGTAATATCCACTTTCTATAGCAGAATATAATACAAACTGTTTAGAGAAAAATCCTAATAAAGGAGGAGTACCAGCCATAGATAATAAGCAAATAGTTAAACTAATAGATAAAATAGGATTAGAGAAGAATAATCCTTTTAATTCAGAAATATATTTTATATCTTTTTCTGAACCATTATTAAATATAGTTTTATTATTTATTATATAACCTATAGCTAATAAAATTAAGAATGTATTTAAATTAGTTATTGTATATTGAATAATATAAAAAATAAATGAATCAATAGATTGTTCACTATTTATAGCTAAAGCTAATAATATAAATCCTATATGTGATATTGTACTATAAGCTAATAATCTTTTTATTTTTGTTTGAGCTAAACCTACTACTGTTCCAATGATTAAAGAAAATAAAGAACTAATTAATAATAAATATTTTATACTATTAAATCCTATTGAATTTAAACTTTCTAAAATTGGACTTACTGTTGTAATTTGAGTAAAGATTTCTAAAATAAAAATTAAAATAGAAATTTTAGGCATAATAGTTAACCATATTGTTACTATTGTTGGACTTTCATCATAAACATCAGGTGCCCAATTATGTAATGGTGCTGCTGCGATTTTGATTAAAAATCCTGCAAATATAAAAATAAATCCTAATGCTATACCTTGAGTAATATTATTATTTAATGTTTCTGTTACTGATATTAAATTATAAATTGATTCTAAATTAGTTAAACCAGTAAAAGTATAAATTAATCCGGAACCTAATAAAATAAAACAAGAAGCTAAACTACCTAATAAGAAATATTTTAATCCTGCACTAGTAGCAAATATAGAATTTCTATATAAAGTTGATAAAATATATACTGCAAATGATTGTAATTCTATACTTAAATACATAGATATTAAATTTGAAGAAGATATTAATAAACTAGCTCCTAATGTACTAAACATTATTAGTAAGCAATATTCTATTGAATTTTTATAATTTACTTCTATTATAGAAGTATTTTTATAATTTACATTTATAGGTAATAGTCTAGCTATTATTATTGCTATTCCTATAATGTATATAAATATATCTAAGAATTGAGATATAAAGGTTACATGGAATAATCCACTATAAATACCTATACCTGATCCAATTGACTGAATATATAAAGCATTTAAAGATAATGCTCCGGCATAAATTAAAATTATAGTAGACAATCTCTGGAATAAATTTGGTGAAATTTGTGTTTTAAGAGAAGGTATGGCCATAACCATAATTAAATATAAGATACTAATAAATAACATTACTCAATACTATAATTTATAGTGTTTAATTTACAAGTAATCAGATTCGAACCGATGATATCTACTTGGAAGGTAGAGGTTATACCATTTAACTATACTCGTTTATTAGATTCTTTTAAATATTCTTTTTTATAATAATATAATAATATAACCTATCTTTTTATTAATGTGCCTACGTCTGCTGTCCTATATTTTATTTGTTCCGTAGTCCTAAATTAATTTATTAACTAACCCAATTTTAGGAATGTATATAAATAATTTCTGGAATGATATATTTACCCCACTTGTTGAATCTGGTGATAAACATTTAATGATTATGGTTAAAGTACAATTTAATGATGAAAGTTTAGGATATAGAACTTTAGGTGATTTAAGAAGAGTTAATTTTAATGATAGAGATTTATTTATTGAATATTTATCAGCAAGATTAGATTTATTAAATGAATCTTACTTTACACATCCAATTTCTAAAATTACATTTACTTATATTATTAAACAAGGTTTAGCAACTGGTGAAAGAAGATTATTACAAGATTTAACACTTAGAAGTAATACTAGTCATAGATATAATAATATAAACTTACCTATTAGTATGAATCCTAGTGACTTTGGTAATGTAATAGTTGATAAGTATATTCAATTAAATGGTAAATCAATACATAGAATTATTATTGATAGTGGTACTAAAACATTCCAGTTTGATATTAATTCTGATAGTACAGTTAATGAAGTAACTATGTTAGGTGCATTTAATCTTAAATGGAAAGATATTAAAATTAGTGATAATACTATCCAAAGAGAAATTGGTAAATCAACTATGTATTTTTTAAATGGTGAAAGAATATTAATTAAAAAACAATTAAATGCTAAACCAATAACAAATCTGCCAGTAGATACTAAATTAGAATCTAATTTTATTACTATGGATACTGAAACAGTAAATAATGGGGGTAAATTAACTCCATATTTAATTTGTGCTTACAATGGTATTGATTATATAACTTCTTATGCTAATGAAAACTTTGATCAAAAAGCATTATTTAGTGAATTTATTAATCAATTAGTTACTTTCTTTAATAAAGATAGTAACATCCTAACTGTATATGCACACAACTTATCTGGATTTGACGGAATATTTTTAATTAAACAAGTATTAAATTTTGGTAAAGTAATTCCTCTATTAAATAATAATGGGAAAATACTATCAATTACAGTTAGATTAAATATTGACGGATATAAAGGTAAAAGTTTAGTGTTTAAAGATTCTTATTTATTATTACCACACTCATTAAGAATATTATGTAAAGCATTTAACATTGTTGCTCCTAAAGGACATTTCCCATTCTTATTAAATGATATCTTTTATAAAGGAGTTATACCTAGATTAGAGTTATGGACTGGATTAGAATTAGCTGATTTCATTAAATTAGTTAAAGAATATACTAATATTGAATGGAATTTTAAAGACGAAGCAATTAAATATTGTAAACTTGATTGCTCTTCTTTACATGAAATATTAACTCAATTTAATCAATTAATGTTTAACGAATTTAAAGTTAATATTAAAAACTCTTTAACTTTACCATCCTTAGCAATGAAAATCTATAAAATACACTTTATGCCTAAAAATACTATTTATCAACTATTAGGAAAACCTGAACAAGATATAAGAGAATCTTATACTGGAGGTGCAGTGGATGTTTATAAACCACATAATAGAGTATCATCATTCTTTAGTAAAATTAAATCTACTTTCATTAAATTATATTGCTATGATGTAAATTCATTATACCCATTTATCATGTCTTCTACAATAATGCCAATAGGTAAACCAATTGCATTTAATGGGGATATAAGAAATATTGATCCTCAAGCATTTGGTTTCTTCTATTGTAAAATTACTCTAAATAAATATTTAGAACATCCTATTCTACAAAGAAGAATTAAAACTTCGGATGGAATGAGAACTATAGCTGGACTTGGTACATGGGAAGGTTGGATTTATTCACCTGAAATGGATAATGCAATTAAATATGGTTACACTTTCGAAATCATAAATGGTTACCAATTCGAAAAAGGTAATATATTTATAAGTTATATTAATACAATGTACAATTTAAGATTACAATATCCGAGAGGAAATGCAATGAATTTAATTGCTAAATTATTAATGAATAGTTTATATGGTAAATTTGGTATGAAATTAGATACAACATCGATTGAAATGTTTAACACTTCAAATGATACCGAACTAGAACAATTCAAAGAAGCTTTAGACACTTATGGTGAATCAATTACAGATTTTGTACAAATTGGTAACCATTATTTAACAATTAGAAAAAATCTAATTGATTATCAATATGCAGAAGTTGAAGATATGTATCATGGTTTAGATGTTAACGTTGCAATTGCTTCTGCTATTACTGCAGGAGGTAGAATGTGGATGTCTTTATTCAAAAATAACCCTAAATATAATATTTATTATTCTGATACAGATTCTTGGGTAATTGATAGTAAATTACCAGAAAATGTTTTAGGACCTGAACTTGGTAAATTTAAACTTGAATATGTAATTAATAAAGCTGTTTTCTTAGCTCCTAAAGTTTATGCTTTAGTTCTTGAAGACGGTACAGAAATTATTAAAATTAAAGGAGTTTCTAAAGATTTAATCAAAGATATTAACTTTAATAATATTCAAGATCTATTAATTAAAGATTCTATTAAAGAATTTAACCAACAAAAATGGTATAAAGATTTATTATTAGGTGAAATTTCAGTTATTGATACAGCGTATTCATTAAAAGTTACCTCAAACAAAAGAAAAGTAGGATATATTACACAAGAAGGAGTTGAAATATTTAATTCAACTAAACCATATAACTATAATGAAATTATTAAAAAATAATTCATATTTCCCCATTATTTACTGTCTGGTTATAGAATTGAACTATAGCCTTTCAGTTGGCTTAGTCCACAACTATATGATTAAAAAGTACACATTTACTATAAAAACTAATTTAATTAATGAAAGCAACTTTAGCTATTTTATTATTCTTAAAATTTATATTAAGAATTACTTTAATTGTTACTTTAATTCAATATATTAAAGATAGATTCTATCACTCTTTTAAGATTAAACTATTAATCTCAATAATCTTATTTACCTATTTGTTTATTTATTTAAATATTGAATTATTGATTATTAACCCCATTTGAGATGACAACTTTAATAGTTTATAACACCAAATTGAAAATTTCTTTAAATTTCTTTTTATTTTAAGGTCTTATAAAGAAAATTAAGACGTATTACTATACTCTTTTATATTTTATTTGTTTATTCTACTTTTAATCTTTTTATCTTTTATCTTTTTAATTTTTTATAATATTTTTATTTTAATCTTTACAGTTGACACCTTTAAACGCTTTTATTTCCTGGGGTTTTAAAAGGTGCTGGGGATAAAATACTAATTTAAATTAGAATAATAATGTAGATATTGAAACATGTAAAGAATTTAAGATTAAATTAGGGTATATTCCTAATAATATAGTAGGTATTAATAATGTTATTAATAAAATAAATTCTCTTCTTGAAACATCTTTATAAGGTTTTAAGTGAGGAGAATAAATTCCATAAGAGATTCTATTATATAAATAAATTGAATAACAACCAGAGAATACAATACCAGTTGCACCTAAAGCAGAAATAATTGGACTTCTATCCCATATACCAATTAGAGATAATTGTTCACCTAAGAAGTTTAAACTTAAAGGTATACCACTATTACATAAAGTAAAAATAAAGAATAAAATAGTAAATACAGGCATATAAGTTACTAAACCTCTAATATAACTTATTATTCTTGTTCCAGTTCTATCATAAATTACTCCACCTACACAAATAAATAGAGCAGGAGAAACAAAACCATGAGCTAAAGATAATAAAATAGCTCCTTCAATAGCTTGAATATTATTAGAAAATAATCCTAATATTACTACAGCCATATGAGCAATACTTGAATAAGCAATTAAAACTTTAGTATCACCTTGAATTATTGTAGCTAAAGAAGCATAAATTAAAGTTACAATAGCAATAGTTTGTAATAAAGGACCAAAATAATTACAAGCATCAGGTAAAATATTTAATAATACTCTAATATAACCATAAGTAGCAAATTTTAATACAGTTCCAGCTAATAAAATAGAACCAGCTAAAGGACTATCAGCATGAGCTCTATATAACCATCCTGTAAATGGCCATAATGGTGTTTTTATTGCAAATGCTAATAAAAATGCTAAAAATAATATTTTTTGATTTTCTAAACTAATTTCATATAAAGAAATTAATTGGAAATCTGTTGATCCTATATAACTATATATTTGTAATATAGCTAATAACATAAATAATGATCCTGCAAAAGTATATAAAAAGAATAAATAAGCTGATCTTATTCTAGCTTGACCTGAGCCATATACTATGATTATTAAAAATAAGATTGGTAAGATACTTTCAAAGAAAATATAAAATAAAAATAAATCTAATACAGTAAATAAACAAATTTGTAAACTTTCTAAAATTAAGAAAGAAATTACAAATGTTTTAACATTTTCTGTAATATTTTTATAATTAGATAATAATGCTATAGGTGTTAAAAAGGTTGTTAATAGTACATAATATAAAGAAATCCCATCAATTCCTAAATTAAAGTGACAAAAACTTAATTGATTATATTCATATACAAATTGTATTTGATTTGTACTAGAATCAAAATTTATCCATAAAATTAGAGAAACAAAGAAATTAATTAAAGAAATAATTAATGCTATATTTCTTATTTGATTTTTACTATTGATTGATATTTCTTTTAAAGGTAGTAAAAATAAAGAACCTATTATTGGTATTAATATTAGTAATTGAATCATTGTTTTTTAATATTTATATTTTTATTTTGTTTGTTAACCTTATTCCTTAACTTAATTGCTATAACCCGGACATTAAAGCAATAGTGATTCTAGATCTTATTGATGTAATTTGAGTTAAGGAGAATGGAATTTTAATTTTCTTAAACTAATTTATTTTTTTTTAGATTTGTAATTATTTTAATTATTTTATTAATTACTTCTCTTTTATTTTAAATTAAAATACCTTAGGAAAATGAATCCCATATTTAATTTGTGCGTATAATGGTAAAGATTATATTACTTCATATGCTAATGAAAGTATGGATCAATCATCATTATTTAGTTCATTCATTAATCAATTAGTTACTTTCTTTAATAAAGATAGTAACATCCTAACTGTATTTGCACATAACTTATCAGGATTTGACGGAGTGTTTTTAATTAAACATTTATTATCTTTAGGTAAATTAGTTCCATTATTAAATAATAAAGGTAAACTAATTTCTATTAAAGTTAGATTAAACATTGAAGGTTATAAAGGTAAAACAATTGTATTTAAAGATTCAATGTTATTATTACCACATTCATTAAGAAATTTATGTTCTACATTTAACATAGTTGCTCCTAAAGGACATTTTCCTTTCTTATTGAATGATATCTTTTATAAAGGATTATTACCAAGATTAGAATTGTGGACTGGATTAGAATTATCAGAATTTGTTAAATTAGTTGGAAAGTATACTAATATAGAATGGAACTTTAAAGACGAAGCAATTAAATATTGTAAATTAGATTTAACAATCACTATTCCTTTTAAACCTTAATTTAAAATTAACCGATAAATGTCGAAAATAAGATACTATTGAAAAAATATCAAAAAAACCTTGATAATCTCCATAAAAAGTATGCCGTAATACAGGGGATTATACCTAAATCTATTAAGAATACTTTCAAATATCATAATAATATTTTTAGAGAAAGAGGTTATAATCGAGTAAGCTAATTATAGTGAACTCTTTTAGAAATATTATTTAACTTAATAAACTTCATTGATAAGTAATTTAATATAAATAAACTAAATTCACAATTATTTTAATATATTGATGTATTAATTTAATTGTGA
>WNFO01002630.1_pt1 | contig 14890 bp, 12 predicted proteins | sample 5400251 | NCBI WGS metagenome assembly WNFO01 (sample SAMN13153354, study PRJNA577476) | soil metagenome | isolation source: 100 cm saprolite under Madrone tree | place: USA:California | collected 2016-06-14 | reverse complement strand
CAAGCGTGCGCTGCGTCGATGGTTTGGGCACAGCGCCCGGCGTCGCATCGCGCTCCAGCGAGACTTCATCGGCCAATTCCCAGTAGCTGGTCCTGATATTGCCGGGCCCGGAGATGGTGCCGTCCTCGATGGCGAGCGCGTCGATCGCGACGCCGAGCCGATCCGACGCGAGCCCAAGAAAGATTTGCCGGACCTCGGCGCAGACGTGCCTGATGGCGCGTCCCGACTGCTGCACGGAAAGACTGCCTGACGTCACGCCCTCATTGGGACTGCCAGCCGTTGACGCGCGGACCATCTGTACCCGGCCGATATCGACATCGAGCTCGTCGGCGGCGATCTGGGCCAGCGCCGTCACGATGCCTTGCCCGATCTCGACCTTTCCCGGAGAGACTTTCACGTGGCCCTGCGGCGAGAACCGGAGCCATGACGACAGCGTCGGGTTTGCGGCAAGGCTGACCGGCAATTTTGGCGCGGAGGGGGAGGGCGCGGGCCTTGTCATGGCGTTGCCATCTCGGCAGCGGCGCGCAACACCGCCCGCACCATGCGGTTATGCGAGCCGCAACGGCAAAGATTGCGGTCCAGCGCAGCCCTCACGTCGGCGCTGGAGGGCTCAGGATTTCGCCTCAAAAGTGCCGCGGCGCTCATCAGGATGCCGGACACGCAATAGCCGCATTGCAGGGCTTGTTCGGCGATGAACGCGCGCTGCAGCGGATGCGGCTTTTCCACGCTTCCGAGCCCTTCGATGGTGGTGATGTCCTTATCCGCGACGGACCACAGTGGCGTGTCGCACGCGGCCACCGCATGATCGCCGACGATGACGTTGCAGGCGCCGCATTCGTTGGCGCCGCAGCCGAAATGCGGGCCGGTCATGCGCATTGGACCACGCAAAATACTGAGCAACGATGCATCGGGATCGGCGTCGATCTCAGCCTCTACGCCATTGAGGCGGAAACGAATGCTCGCCATCGAGAATAGGACCTTGCTGTCGTTCGACCTACTGCGCCTTGTCGCCGAATTTCTTGACGACCTCGGCCCATTTCATAATATCGCCGCGCAGATATTTGTCGAATTCTTCCGATGTCATCGACATCGCAACCGCGCCCTGCTCGGTCCAGAGCTTGACGATGTCGGGCCGCTTGATGGCGGCGTTGACGGCCGCATTGAGCTTGTCGATGATCGGTTTTGGCGTTCCCGCGGGCGCCATCAATCCGAGCCAGATGGTCGCCTCGTATCCGGCTACGCCGGCCTCGGAGGCCGTCGGCACGTTGGGCAGCACGCCCGAACGGGTCTTGCCGGTGGTGGCGAGCGCCCGCACCTGGTTTTCCCCGATGTTGGGGGCCATCGCCGGAACCGCGTCGATCATCGTCTGCACCTGTCCGCCGATCACGCCGCTGCGCGCCTCGCCGCTGTTGCGGTAGGGAACGTGCACGACATCGATGCCGGCCATGGTTTTGAACAGTTCGCCGGCCATGTGATAGGGTGTGCCCTGGCCGGATGAGGCGTAGTTCAGCTTTCCCGGCTGCGATTTGGCGAGCGCGATGAATTCGGCCAGTGTCTTGGCCGGCACTGACGGGTGCACGACGATGACAAGGTCGGAATAATTGACCGGCGCGATCGGCATCAGATCGCGCATCAATTCATATTTCCGCTGCGGCACCAGCGATTCGTTCGCGGTCTGGGTATTCGACATCATCAATAGCGTATAGCCGTCAGGCGGCGACTTGGCGGCCTCCAGCGTCCCGATCACGCCGCCGGCGCCGGTGCGGTTCTCGACCACGAAGGGCTGACCGAAATTCTCCTGCAATACGTTGCCGATCAGGCGGGCCGTCACGTCGGCCGGGCCCCCGGCGCCGAAGGGCACGATGATCCTGACCGGCCGCGTCGGATAATCCTGCGCCAGGCATTGCGTCGCAACAAGGATTGGCGTCGCAACAAGGATTGGCGTTGCAAGAAGCGCTGCCGCTAGCGCAAGCGCAAACCTTGGGGCCGTCATTTCAATCTCCCAAACTTTAGTCTTGTTCTGTCCGGCCGGTCGCGGGCCCTATCTGCACGCAAGTCTAGCTGCAATGGCAAAGTGCTGTCGACGATAGACTAGAGGTGCTGTAGGAATAAAACATAACAGCCAGTGTACCTGGTCTCGCCGGCGGGTGGAACGAACCAATGAAAAATTCGAAGACTTCGCGCCGCGACGTGCTCAGGGGCGCAGGCGCGTTGCTTGCGGGTGCCACCTTCTCGACCCGCGTCATCGCAGCAGCGCCGCCGCCTGAGCCAATCACGCCGGCGCTGATCGAGGCGGCGAAGAAGGAAGGCCAGGTCAACTACTACACCTCGACCGATCTGCCGGTCGCGGAAAAACTGGCAAAAGCGTTCGAGGCGAAATATTCCGGCATAGCGGTGCGTGTCGAGCGCACCGGGGCGGAGCGCGTGTTCCAGCGCATCGGCCAGGAATATTCGAGCAACATCCACGCGGTCGACGTGGTGAATTCGTCGGATGCTGCGCATTTCATCGTCTGGAAACGCGACGGCATTCTGGCGCCCTACGTGCCCGAAGATGTCGCGAAATTCTATCCGCCCGAGCACAAGGACGCCGACGGCCAGTTTGCGAGCTGGCGCATCTGGCTCAGCATCATTGCCTACAACACCAGTCTGGTGAAGCCGGAGGAGGCGCCGAAGAGTTTTGCCGATCTGCTCGATCCCAGATGGAAGGGCAAGATCGTCAAGGCGCATCCCGGCTATAGCGGCACCATCATGACCGCGACCTATCAGATGCAGCGCGATCTCGGCTGGACCTGGTTCGAGCAGCTTGCCAAACAGAACATCATGCAGGTGCAATCCTCGGCCGATCCGCCGAAGAAGCTCGATCTCGGGGAGCGGGCTGTCATGGCTGACGGCAACGAGTACAACATTTTCCAGATGAAGGAGGCCGGCCGGCCGGTCGAGCCGGTCTATGCCAGCGAAGGTTCGCCGCTGATCATCGGCCCGAATGGCATCTTCAAGACCTCGCCCAATCCGAATGCGGCAAAGCTGTTTCAGTCGTTCTGCTTCAGCCGGGACGCCCAGCAGCTCATCATCGATGTCGGCGGCCTGCGCTCGGCGCACCCGCAGACCCAGGAGAAGCCGGGGCGCAAGCCCTTCAAGGACATCAAGACCATGAAGGATGACGCCGCCGCGGTGGAAAAAGAGGGCGACGCGATCAAGGCGCGCTATACCAAAATCTTTCGCGTTTGATCCGCCGACACCAGATCGATCATGACATCCGAATTGCCGAAGACCTCCGTCGCCGAAGCGCTCGCCGACAAGATCGTCGCGTTGAGGGTGGGTGGCCTGCCGGAGGCAACCACCCGCAAGTGCGAAGACTTGCTGATCGATGTGGTCGGCCTGTGCGTCACCGCGCGCAACCAAGACTACGTCGCAAGCGCGCTGGCGGGCTGGGACGATGACGGTCCATGCACGGCGATCGGCCACGCGCGCACGCTGAACGCCACGGGTGCGGCCTTCGTCAACGGCACCGCGGCGCATGGCGAGGATTTTGACGATACCTTCGAGGGAGGCCCCGTGCACGCCGGTGCGGTGATCGTGCCCGCGGTGCTGGCCGCCTGCGAAAGACACAGTCCCGACGGACGCATGGCGCTGACCGGCATTGCCGTCGGCACCGAAGTGCTGTGCCGGTTGAGCCTCGTGGTGCCGAAGGCCGTGCACAAGGCCGGTTTTCACCCCACCGCGATCTTCGGCGCTATGGGCGCCGCCGCGGGCGTCGGTGCCGCGCTTGGCCTCAACGCCAAGCAGATTGTCGATGCGCTCGGCATTGCCGGCAGCATGGCGGGGGGCATCATCGAATATCTCGCCGAGGGCGCCTGGACCAAGCGGCTGCATGCCGGCTGGGCGGCGCAATCGGGGATTCGGGCGGCGCTGCTGGCGCGGCAAGGATTTGTCGGCCCGCGCACGGTGTTCGAGGGCGTCCATGGGCTGTTCCACGGCTTCGCTCACACGACAGCAGGCGACTACGACGCACTGACCGGCGATTTCGGCAGGCGCTGGGTGACGGACACGTTGGCGTTCAAGCCCTATCCCTGCGGGACCATGGCGCAGCCTTATATCGACTGCGCCAGACGGCTCGCCGCGCGGGGCATCAAGGCCGAGGACATCGACGAGATCGTCTGCGAGGTCGCGGAGGGGACGGTGCACCGGCTGTGGGAACCGCTCGCCGACAAACAGCGTCCGCGCAACGGCTATTCCGCCAAATTCGCCACACCGTATCTGCTGGCGACCGGTTTTGTCCACGGCGGGGTCGGGCTCGGCGCCTTCACCGAAGCCGCGATCAGCGACGCGCGCGTGCTCGCGCTCGCTGCCAAGGTAAAATATGTGATCGACCCGGACAATCCCTACCCGAACAACTATACCGGTCATATCCGCGCGACCCTGAAAAGCGGTGGCGTGATCGAGGAACGCCAGCCCTACATGCGCGGCGGCGCGCAGGAACCGCTGACCCGGCAGGACGTGACCGACAAATTCTTGCTCAATGCGCAGCATGGCGGGTGGAACAAGGCGCAGAGCGATGCGGCGTTGAAGCTGCTGGCGACGCTCTACAATGGCCGCGTCGATCTTGCATCGTTGCGCGGATAGGGAAGTCATGGCCAGCACCAGCGAACTCACTGGAAAAGTCGCGATCGTCACCGGAGCCGGTCGTAATATCGGCCGCGCCATTGCGCTGGCGCTGGCGGAAGGCGGCGCATCCATCGTGGTGAACGCGCACAGCAACCGCGCCGAGGCCGACGCCGTCGTGCGCGAGATCGAGGTTTTGGGCGGCAAGGCGCTGGTCCGGCTCGGCGACGCCGCCGATGCTGCTGATGTGCAGGCGATGGCGGACGCGGCGATAAAGCATTTCGGCCGCATCGACATTCTCGTCAACAATGCGGCGCTGCGCCGGGAAAAGTCTTTCGCCGAGATGAGCTACTCGGAGTGGCGCGAAATCCTGGATGTTACCCTCGATGGCGCGTTTCTTTGCACCAAAGCCTGTCTGCCGGCGCTGCGGAAATCCGGCGCGGGCGCCATCGTTAATATCGGCGGCTTGAGCGCGCATACCGGCGCGAAGAACCGCGCCCATGTGGTGACGGCGAAAGCGGGAATCATCGGCTTCACCCGCGCGCTGGCCCATGACTTGGCCGATTACGGTATTACCGTCAATTGCGTGGTTCCGGGGTTGATCGGCACCCCGCGCCCGAAAGACAAGCCGGAACCCGCGCATCACCTGGCCCACCGGACCATCACCGGCGAGCGCGGCAGACCCGAAGACGTTGCCGCGATCGTGCGCTTCCTGTGCGGCCCGGGCGCGCGCTACATCAACGGACAGGCCATTCACACCAATGGCGGGGCCTATCTCGGTGCGTAGTGCATGGCAAGCTGCTGTTTTTGCACACGCGTTGCCGGATAAACGCGCTCGGCTGCCCCGGTTTTTGATGGTATTTATCGGCGCATGAACAAACAGGCAAAAATCGAGATCCGGCATTCCACCTGTCCGCACGATTGCCCGTCGGCCTGCGCCCTCGATATCGAGGTGATCGATGGCCAGACCATTGGCCGCGTCCGTGGCTCCAAGCAGCAGACTTATACCGCCGGCGTGGTCTGCGCCAAGGTCGCGCGCTACGCCGAGCGCGTTCATCACCCCGAGCGGCTGATGTATCCGCAGCGCCGGACGGGTGCGAAGGGGTCCGGTCAATTCGCGCGAATCTCGTGGGACGCGGCGCTCGACGAAATCGCCGATCGGTTCGATGCGGCCGAGCGCGAGTTCGGCGCCGAATCGGTGTGGCCCTATTACTATGCCGGCACCATGGGCCTGGTGATGCGCGACGGCATCAACCGCCTTGCGCACGTGAAAAAGTATTCCCGCTTCTACTCGACCATCTGCGCCAACGTCGCCCGCGTCGGATTTGCCATCGGCACCGGCAAGATCGCCGGCGTCGATCCGCGCGAGATGGGCGTCTCCGATCTGGTCGTGATCTGGGGCACCAATCCGGTGAACACCCAGGTCAATGTAATGACGCACGCGATGCGCGCCCGGAAGGAACGCGGCGCCAAGATCGCGGCGATCGATATCTACAACAACGACACCATGAAGCAGGCCGACATCAAGATCATGCTGCGGCCCGGCACCGACGGCGCCTTCGCCTGCGGCGTCATGCATGTGCTGTTCCGCGAAGGTTTTGCCGATCGGGCGTATATGGAACGCTACACCGATTGTCCTGATGAGCTTGAGGCGCATCTTGCGACCCGCACGCCGGAATGGGCTTCGTCCATTTGCGGCGTGCCGGTCGAGGAGATCGAGGCATTTGCACGCCTGGTCGGCCAAACAAAGCGCTCGTTCTTCCGCCTCGGCTATGGCTTCACCCGCAGCCGCAACGGCGCGGCGCAGATGCACGCGGCGCTGTGCATTCCGGCCGTGACCGGCGCCTGGCAATACGAGGGCGGCGGCGCATTCTTCAACAATTACGCGATCTGGAACTTCAACGAATCCATCATCGAGGGCCGTGACGCGATCGACCGCAGCACGCGCGTGCTCGATCAGTCCAAGATCGGACGCATCCTGACCGGCGACGCCGAGGCGCTGAGAGGTGGCGGTCCGGTCAAGGCGATGCTGATCCAGAACACCAATCCGATGTCGGTGGCGCCGGAGCAGGCGCTGGTGCGCCGAGGCTTTGCGCGCGAGGACCTGTTCATGGTGGTGCATGAGCAGTTCATGACCGAGACCGCGGCCATGGCGGACATCGTCTTGCCCGCGACGATGTTCATGGAGCACGACGATCTCTATTATGGCGGCGGCCACCAGCACATTTCGGTCGGCGCCAAGCTGATCGAGCCGCCCGGCGAATGCCGCTCCAACCATGAAGTATTGCAGGCCCTTGGCCGCCGCCTCAACGCCGTGCATCCCGGATTCGAAATGTCGCCGCGCGAATTGATCGACGCGACGTTGAAAAAGAGCGGCCATGGCGATATCGCGACGTTGGAGGCCGATCTGTGGCGCGACATCCAGCCGGATTTTCGCACCGCGCATTACCTCGACGGCTTTGCGCACGCGGACAGCAAGTTCCACTTCAAGGCCGATTGGGCGCATCCTCCCGTCGGCATCGCCGGTATGGGGCCTTGGGAGCAGATGCCGTCGCTGCCCGATCACTGGACCATCATCGAGGAGGCGGACGAAGCACACCCGTTCCGGCTCGCCACCAGCCCGTCGCGCAGTTTCCTCAACAGCACTTTTAATGAAACGCCGTCGTCGTTGGCCCGCGAAGGCGCGCCGACCGTGATGATCCATCCGGCCGATGCCGCGGCGCTCGCCATCGCCGATGGCGACGCCGTCACGCTCGGCAATACGCGCGGCGAGACCACGCTGACCGCTAGAATATTCGATGGCCTGCGGCGCGGCGTGCTGATCGCGGAATCTATACAGCCGAACGAGGCCCATATCGGCGGCCGCGGCATCAACATGCTCACCGGGGCCGAAGCGGTCGCGCCGGTCGGCGGCGCCGCGTTCCACGACAACAAGGTCTGGATCAGGAAGGCTGTTCCATCGATCATTCAGACGACTTAAATCGTCCTTGCAGTTCGCCGCCATCCCGCCGTTAATGTCCGCCGACAATGGACGACGCGGGCAGGAAAAATGGCCGACAAAACCAGCGTGATACGTGAAAGGCGCGGGCAGGCGTTCTGGATCACCATCAACCGGCCGGACAAGCGCAATGCCATCAATGGCGACGTGGTGGCCGGCATCGCCAAAGGCTATCGCGACGCGCATGACGACAAATCCGTGCGCGTGATCGTGTTGACCGGCGCGGGCGACAAGGCGTTCTGCGCCGGCGCCGACCTGCAGAACAGCGGCGCCGCGTTCGCGATGGATTATGCCAAGCCGAATATCGATTACGCCGATCTGCTGCGGCTGTCGCAGAACGCGACCAAGCCGGCGATCGCGCGGGTCGGCGGCGTCTGCATGGCCGGCGGCATGGGACTGCTCTGCATGACCGACATGGCGGTGGCCGCCGACCATGTGATGTTCGGATTGCCGGAAGTGAAGGTCGGCGTGTTCCCGATGCAGGTGATGGCCTTGCTGCAGTCGATCGCGCCGCGGCGACTGATCAACGAATGGGCGCTGACCGGCGAGCCCTTCGACGCGCGAACCGCGCAGGCCGCCGGCCTCTTGAACTATGTGGTGCCTGCGGCCGAACTCGACGCCAAGCTCGACTGGCTGATCAGCCGCATCGTCGACAAATCGCCGACCGCGATCCGGCGCGGCAAATACGCCATGCGCGCGATCACATCGATGTCGTTCGATGAAAGCATCGCCTATACCGAAAGCCAGATCGCGTTGCTGGCGCTGACCGAAGACGCCAAGGAGGGCCTCAAGGCGTTTGGCGAGAAGCGCAAGCCGTCATGGCCGGGGAAGTGAGCCCAACCCGTCGGTCCGGCGAACGCCGGGACCCATAATCCGCGGCGTTTGTTGTCGCGAAGAATTTTGGCTTCAGCTCTTGATTGCAAGGGCGGGGCGTGGGTCCCCGGCGTTCGCCGGGACGACGTTGTTGGTTGCATTTCTCGTGCAAAGTGCTGATTCAACTTTCAAATAGCCAGGAAAGTTCGGTGTAGAGCCGTCATTGCGAGCCACCGGGTCGCGCGAATGCGCCCCGATGACAGGCTCCGCGAAGCAATCCATCTCTCCGCGCAAAGAAAGAATGGATTGCTTCGCTGCGCTCGCAATGACGACAAATCCAGACGCGACTTCGCGACCCCGCGGCGCAATGCGCGCGAGTTGTGCATTTATCTTCCGCCCCCAGGGAGGGCGTGGGGAATGCCGGGTGCCCGTTGCACCCTCCGCCATCGCACCTTCCAAAGTGTCCCACGGTGTCCCATAGAGAATGCAAGAAACCCTTGCGGCACAGGCCTTACCCTCTTGTAACAGTCTTATGGCGTCCCAACATATCCCATAGCAATCCAGTCTTGGAGCTGGGGAAAATCCCGGGGATTAGAGATGCACGGCAACATTGGAAACGGCAAGACGAACACCGGCAGAACGAACGCGACGGCGGGGCGCTACCGCGTCGCCAGCAATTTGTACAAGCAGATTGCAGCGTCCGGCAGCGGCTCCTGGGTGCTTCGTTACGAGATGGCCGGTCGGAAACGCTGGATGGGACTTGGCCCGCTCGCAGTGTTTTCGCTCAAAGAGGCTACGGCGAGGGCGCGGGCGGCGCAGCAACAGATTTTCTCTGGTGTCGACCCGATCGATGCCCGCAAAAATCAACGCGCCAGCGAGGCCCGCAAGGCCATTTTGACGGTCGATTTCGAAACGGCGACGCAAGCCTATTTCGATCAGCACCAAACCAAGTGGGGAGCCAAGGCGCGAACCGAGTTCTTGAACACGCTATCGGCCTACGCCTTCCCGGTGTTCGGCAAGATGCCCGTCGCCGACGTTGATACTGCGCTGGTGCTGAGGGCGATCGAACCAATCTAGCTGACCAAAAATGTGACGGCGTCGCGGGTTCGCGCCCGCATCGCGGCGGTATTGGATTGGTCGAAGGTGCGCGGCTATCGGAGCGGCGACAATCCCGCGGCATGGAAAGGCCATCTTGACCAGCTGCTGCCCACGGGCGGCACCATCGGCGAGGTTATCCATCACGCCGCGTTGCCTTATGCCAGTGTCCCGGCCTTCGTGGAGGCATTGCGTCGTCGGCAGGGTATCGAACCGCTGGCGCTGGAATTCTTGATTCTGACGGCGAGTCGGACGGCTGAGGTGTTAAAAGGTCATTGGTCCGAAGTCGATTTCGCCACCAAAGTCTGGACCCGGCCAGCGAGTCATATGAAGGGCAAGATCGAGCACGCCGTACCCTTGACGAGCCGCATGATCGAGATCCTGAAGAGCCTTCCACACGAGGGTAGTGATGGCCTGATCTTCCAGAGCACCAAACCCGGCAGCCCGCTCGGCAGGAATGCGCTATCGAAGCTGGTCAGCACCATGGGCGCTGATTGCACCGTGCACGGGTTTCGATCGAGCTTCCGCGACTGGGCTGGCGAACAGACAAGCTTTGCGCGTGAAGTGGTCGAGCATGCTTTGGCGCATGTGGTCGGTAACGCGGTCGAGCAAGCCTATGCGCGGTCGAAGCTGTTGGAAAAACGGCGAGGGTTGATGGTGCAGTGGGAGCGTTACATCGCGACGCCGACTTCCAAGTCAGCCACCGTAACGCCGATCAGGCGCTCGAAATAATCTCATTTGATGTCCCAAAAGACCCCTTGCCTTCTGTAGTGAGGGGTTTATATGCCGAATTATTCCTCGTGCTGCTAATACCTTGCCGAGGATTGTTTTCAAGCACTTCCATTCGAGTGCTGGGGCAGTCCTGTGTGCGAGGTATTGTTTTGCGCTCTCGGCTTTGTCCCAGCACTCCTGATTTTTCAGGAGTCTGTCGTAATGACCCGCCCTCGAAAAGCCGTTCACCTGATCGGCGAAATCTCTCCAGGTCAATTTTACAGGACATCGCAAAGCCCGGCGCTGTTCGATCTCGGCTGGCAAGCAACCAAAAACAAGATCAGGTCCGGCGAACTGCCGCGACCGATGCCATTGAACGAAAATTCAAAAATCGAAGGTTGGCTCGGAAGCCAGATTATCGAACACCGCACACGCATGCGCGCACTCGCTGAAGAGCGAGCCGCGACCAATGCAGCGAGACCGAAACAATCCCAGCCAGCAGCCCTCAAGAAAAAGAAAGTGAAGCTTCGCACTACGCCAAGCCAGATGCGCACACGCCCGCGCTCCAAATTCAAGGAGGGCGCGTGATGTCCGTGACGGCACACGTGCCGCCTTCGATCAGCGCTAAGCCGTTGCAATCCTTCGACTGTGCCGGTGTGCCGTCATGACGAAGAAGCAACGCACCGTTGCATTGCGTTTTGAGAAGCGTGAGCAGGAGCGGCTGATCAAACTGGTCCGTGTTCTGGGCAGCCACAACACCCATGAGGCTGAAGCGGCGCGCAGCAAGATCGACGGCCTATTGCGGCAATTCAGCAAGGGCTGGGGCGATCTGATCAAGCTTCTGGGCGGCACACGATCCAGCGTCCATACGGGTATTGTTCGCGACATCACCGCGCTTGGTTCTAACGATCCTGATGTCCGCACCACGGCTCGCGCCAATCTTGATGATCTGATTGAGCGGCATCGCCGGAGCTGGAATGACCTTGTTGACGAATTGTGCTCAGTCTCGCCTGCGCCATGGGTGAGTCGTCCATCGGATGACGATCCGGAGCGCGTCAATCCGCTAGATTTGGTCCATTACCTCCTCAAGGAATACGTCTCGTTTCGCGAGCCTCACGAATTTGTCGCGGTCGCGCTTTGGGCGTTGCACACACATGTGTACCGCCGCTTCATGGTGACGCCGCGATTGGCGCTGCGCTCGCCGGTGGCTGGTTGCGGCAAGACAGTGCTGCTCAACATCCTGTCGAGACTTGCGGCGCGTGCTGCCAAAACCGACTCGATCACCGCTGCCGCGATTTATCATCTGGTCGACGCGTTGCATCCGACATTGCTGATCGATGAAGCCGACAATTTGGGTCTGGCGCTAAACCCGAATGGCAAGCTTCGGGCTGTGTTCAATTCCGGCTACGGCGCGACCGGCAGTGTGGATATCTTTGTGATGAATAAGCTGGTCCCTGGTGGCTATGTGCGGAAATTTTCAACCTTCGCGCCGCTGGCGCTGGCGTTGCCTGATTTCATGAGCAACCTGCCGCGCACCTTGAATTCTCGATGCATCACGATCTCGATGCAGCGGCATCACGGACAGCGCGAATTGCGGCGCTTCGATATCAACGATCCCGATCGCGTGTTCGATCCTGCTTACGGGCAAATCCTGATGTGGAAGCGCAGTCTCGATCAGCACCCGCTCAACCTCGATCCTGAGATGCCAGCAGGAATGCGCAATCGCATCGCCGACAATTGGAGGCCGCTGATCGCGGTCGCGGACTCGATCGACTTGATGTTTGAAGGCTCGCCCTGGGCGGGGCGGGCACGCGAGGCCATGGTGTATTTCGCCCGCGAATTTCAAGACGCTGATGTCAGGATTTTACTGCTCAACGATATCCGCACGGTGTTCGATGCGCAGAAGGTCGACCGTCTGCCTAGCAGCGTATTGCTCAGTGCGTTGCATGATTTGGACTCAGCGGACTGGCGAGAAACCCGTGGTATTCGCGGTGATCAGCAGCCGCATAAGCTGAAAGATTCTGAGCTGGCGACCATGTTGCGCGAATTCAGGATCAAGCCGCGCTCGATCTGGCCGCTCAACCGCACCGCTGAGGACACGAGCGCGAAGGGCTATCGACGCGAGCAGTTTGAGGAAGCATGGCGGCTGTACTGCGCTGAAGACGGCACAGCGGCACAAGCCAGCAACATCAGGAGCTTGCGGCGCGTGGACAGCGGCACAGTGTGACGGCACGAGAGATGATGGAAATCATACAATGACGGTGCAATCGTGACTGAGCATTTTCATACCAGTCTAAAAAAGGGTCGGGGCCGGTCACAGCACTCGCTCGATCTGATCAAGGCGATGTACGAGGTTGCCGAGGAAAGCCAACCGATCACAGGGCGTGGCGTCGGCTATAAACTGTTCTCGCTGAATCTTATTCCGTCGATGTCGCGAAACGACATGCAAAGCCTCTACCGCTTGCTGAAAGAGGCTCGCGAAGAGGGGACGATTCCTTGGGGATGGATCGTCGACGAGACCCGCGAACTTGAGAAGATGTCCACTTGGGATGATCCAGCGGAGTACGTTGAGAGCGTGGCCCGTTCCTATCGACGCGATTTCTGGCAGCAGCAACCGAAACGCGTCGAGGTTTGGAGCGAGAAAGGGACTATTCGCGGCGTGCTCCAGCCTGTCCTTGACGAGTACGGTATCGGCTTTCGTGTCATGCACGGGTTCGGTAGTGCGACAACTCTCAATGACGTATCGCAGGATGACGACAGCCATCCACTGACCATCCTCTATATCGGCGATTATGATCCAAGTGGATTGTATATGTCGGAATGCGACATTCCAGAACGGTTGGAGCGCTACGGCGGCGACCATGTTTCAATCCGGCGAATCGCACTGCTTCGCAAGGATTGCGATTTACTCGGCAGACGGCCCGCCTTCAATGTGAGTGAGAAGAAGAAAGATCCTCGCGCTCCGTGGTTTCGGAAAACCTACGGGCAGCTGTGCTGGGAGTTGGACGCGATGGACCCCAACAAGTTGCGCTCACGTGTTGAACAACAGATCAAGCGGCACATCGAAAAAAAGGCCTGGGAGCGTTGCCGGATCATCGACAGGGCAGAGCGCGAATCCCTGCGCACCGTTCTCGACGCATGGAATCATAAATGAAGGAAGGAAAACCAATGACCACTCACACGCCGATCATCATCGTCCACAAGATCGAAGATGGGAAAACACAGTTTGAAATCAATCTTGCGGAATTTTTCGCCGATGATCCGATGACGTTCGGGCCGGTCATTCCCGGAATCATCCTGTCGGATCTCCTGGACCACATCGTCAACGCCTTGCACCAGGTCACCGATCGCGACGAGCGGGATATTCGCGCCGACATCCTGAAGGCCATGCGGGACGAGGATCGCTTCAAGGAGAAAGATCCGTCTCGCAGCGGCATGCAAGGCGGATTGGTCAAGGTCGACCACGGCTTTGACACCGCATCGGCGAAGGATTTGCAGGCGCGGCTCAAGCCGCTGATCCGGAAGACCCAGCCCTAAGCCAGGAAAATCGCCCATCGGGGAATCTGGGTCGAGCCGTCGTTGCTGGCGGAGATCGAATACCGGGCGAAGTCAGCCGAGGGCAAGGTGCGTCATCCTTTCTTCAAGGGCATCCGGGAGGACCTATGAGCTGGGGCAAGGCCGTCAGGCGTCGGCGCGATGAATGAGAAGGTTGTTCGCCTGCCCAGTTTGAGCGAACCACCGAGGCCGCGCTGGGCTGCAATGAGGCGGCCACTGAGGATAGCAAGCCGTCGCCGGTGTGAGAAATCGGCGACGGCTTCTTACGTGGGCATGATACGCAACCCGTAGCTAATGTGACTGCATGTTGTAAATAAAAGGTTAGGCCGCTAACTTAGGCGGCCTCACATATTCTACGGCCCGGTTTGCTAGCGGGAGTTCCTCGTTCCAAGAGCGCCCGTGTACGGATTCACGTCCCCACTGGTACTGTAATTGTCACGCGTAATACTGTTGTTGGCTACTGCGAACTTCAAGTTAGGCCACAGGGGTTGAAACAGCGGCCCGCTCCAGGCGATCACGCTCGGCGGCAACATCGGACGGCGGCGGTTCAACTTCACTTCCGTGAAGGCTGGTTCGACATTCGCTATCTCGGCGCGGTGCTTGATCGCGAGGAGCCTCTGCCCCCCGGCAAGCGATCAAGTGCAGTAGCGTGTCGCAGGATCATCAGCGCAGCGTCGCCATGCGTCGGCGCGATGAGCGCGGACCCGTTCCGCCTTTCAAGTTCGCGCGCACTACGAGGCCCCGCTGGCCGTATAACCTCCTTGAACAGTGGCGTCTTCTCTCCGGTGTCCGCTCTGCAGCACATTACGGACTTAAGTCAGACATCGAGCAAAGTCCGAAAAGTGCCAATGACGGAAGTCGCATTACCTCGAATACCGCAACGACGCTCTGGTTGCGCTAGTCATTTGGTTTCGAAGTAAAAGTCCTCACTCCCCGAGAGCGAACCATAACTAAATGGCTGCTGACGCCTGCTCGTTGTCGCCAAAACATCGTCCCTGACGAGGTCAAAAAGGCGGCGTAGCTCAAGGTTTGGCGTTTGGATACGATTGATCAGCGCCATCGCGAAAGGGCTATTCTTTCCGTCCCCGTCGAGCGCTGTCTCGCCGTGCTTGGCAG
>WNFO01002629.1_pt1 | contig 14891 bp, 10 predicted proteins | sample 5400251 | NCBI WGS metagenome assembly WNFO01 (sample SAMN13153354, study PRJNA577476) | soil metagenome | isolation source: 100 cm saprolite under Madrone tree | place: USA:California | collected 2016-06-14 | reverse complement strand
AGATTATTCCGTTCGCCGTCTGCCACCCCGCAACTGCGTCCCCAGACGCATTCACGGCAAGCACTGGATTCTGCGCAGACACATTGACCGTCGAAATCTGTACCGGCGTGCTCCACGAACTGCCTGCGGGAAGATTCGCGGCAAATATTCCTCCATTGGTGGACGTGGTCTGTAGCCATATGGCCAGAGCGTTTCCATTGGCGTCCATTCCGATCTGCGGATGACTTGAAGAGTCCGCAGCTGGCGAGAGCGTCACCACACGGCTCCACGAACCATGCGCGGGACGCGACGCCGTCTGGATTACGACTCCACCTTGTGAAACGTTGTACAAATCCCAAATCGCCACGGCGGTGCCCGATGGACTCACCGCCACCGCTGGTTCCGCAGCGTTGTCCCCTGATTGCGGCGTTAAGGTCTGCCCGGAGGTCCAGCCGCCGCCGGCATCCCGCGCAGCAACTTGCAGGAGCAGATAGTTGTCTTCATTGATCCATGCTGCCGCCTGAGCTCCTAAGGAATTGATCCCCACTGCCGGGGATGCCGTGTAGAAAGTGGGAGGAATAGGAATTGATAGCGACACTGGTGTCGACCATCCTCCCGCCGCGTACACCGTTGCAATAGAATTAGAGATTGGCAGTGTTGGTAACCCACCAGCGATCAACGCCAGCAGGCCGAAAGGAAGAGCAAGCCGCCAAGGGAGTCTGTGAGTAAGAGTTTTTCGCATGTAACCTTTCTCCTTTTCAGAATCGACACTGTAATAAGGACTCGCCTCAGACCGACGAGGCTTACTAAGATCACCCTCGATATTCGGCCTTAGCGAACCAGCGACCACCTATTTGCGGCGCATCCAGTCGCAGCAATTTATCTGCGCTGACCGACCTCGATACCAGATCACTACAAGGCAACCGCCGCCCTTCCGCCACCAGTTCAACTCTCGCCGACTCCCACCCTGCTGGCGACATACCTTGCATGTGATGCCGAGAGATACTTCTGTCTCAAAAACCCAACTTGATTCACTTACACCAGATTCTGAGGCAAGTACTCTAGTGCGCGGAAGCGGTGCAGGTTGTATCAGGATGTATCAAGCTACGCCAGTGTCGGGAGCAAAGAAGCAAAGAAAGATCGGAAAGGATCGCATCATGGGTTGTCCGGATGGCATCTGGGAAGTCTGGTTCCTGGGTTTTTCTAGGGTAGGCAAGCCGAACATAAGTGTAGGCACCTCTAATAGATGGGAGCTGGAGGGAATTATGGCGGCGCGCTTCAGAGATCCGCAAGAAAACGGCCGAAATTGACCTCCGGGGACCGCCTGTTATGGATCTGTCTGTCCCGCCTCTGGCGTGACTGGCGCTCGGCGCTGGCCATCGTCAAGCCTGAAACGAACTCGGACGACCCGTCATTTCGCGCGAAGTCCGAGATCTGATCCGCAAGATGTGCCGGGAGAATCCCTGTTGGGGTGCACCCCGCATCCACGGCGAACTGCTGAAACTCGGTATCGACATCCGGGAGAGCAGCGTCAGCAAATACATGGTGCTCTGCCGCAAGCCGCCGTCTCAGACCTGGCGGCTTGTTTCAGAAGTTTTCCAAAGTCATGTCGATCCCGTTGGCGCCACTTTTCACCTGACTCGAAAATGTAATCCCGCAGGTTCGATGCGCTCTGACTGCGTCAGCATACCGATGAGGCGCTCCTCGAAGGCATCGATGTCGGCGCCGAGTTCATGCGCTGCCCCAGTGTGAACAAGGCGGCCTCTTGCGATCACACTGATCTCGCTGCACAGGCTGCGGATTTCTTGCGCATCATGGCTACTGAGAAACGTCGTGACGTTCTCCGTGGCCGCGAGCCGACGCAAAAGGTCCCACATGTCGCGTTTCGCTGGCAAGTCCAGCCCCCGCGTGGGTTCGTCGAGGAAGAGGACTTTTGGACGGCCCATGAGCGCCCGCGCGATCTCAACCCTCCGTTTCATGCCTGTGCTATATGTGCAGATCAGCTTGCCTCGAAACGCGGTGTCAAGGCCAACGTCGTCCAGGATGCGCTCGACTTCCTCATCGGGATTCGGCATGAGGCGGATACGGGCAAAGTACAAGAGGTACTCGCGCGCCGTCCATGTCGATTGACTCTCACTGGTCTCGTCGCTAACGAGCCCCACGAGATTGCGGACGGCCAGAGGTTCCTTGACCACGTCGTGCCCCCACAGTTTCGCGCTGCCCGCGCTGGGCGGAAGGAGAGTGGTGAGGATCCGAATAGTCGTCGTCTTTCCCGCGCCGTTGAGGCCCAGGAATCCGTATAGCTGTCCCTTCGGGATCCTTAACGTGACGTGGTCGACCGCAACGAAGTCGCCAAAACGACGCGTGAGACCCTCGGTCTCGATGGCGTAGTCAGTTGCCGCGCTCACCGCGTCCGCCTCCAACGCCTGAATGCCGCGCCAAAGCACACGAGGGGCAGAATCGAGGAGGCGACACCCAGCTCGTAAAGGGCGCTCGACACTTGCGCGTCAATGGCGGCCCGTGCGCTGAATGTCCGCATCCCGCTTTCCCCGGCGACCTGATAGGTGGCTGTGATGCGCAGAGGATAGCGGACGCCCCCGATGTCCCAAGGCTTGGTCGGAGTAAGCGTCAGGGGGACGCGTGCCACCCAGCCCATGACGACGTGGTGGCCATCCGCCGCCGCCGGTCCCGAGTCATTCGCGTACGTTCGTGTCTCAAGAGCTTCCGGCGCAGGAGCAAGCTTCTCAGCGGGGGCGGTCACTTCCAGTCCGTTTTCTCCCACGACCTGGATGCGCACGTCCGTAACGCGCTGCGTGGCGTCGACCGGCAGCAAGACCAAAAGATCTCGCCGCGCAGACTCGTCGGTACCTAACGGCGGCCACTCATCTCGATTGAGGATCGTGCTGCAACATCGTGCCGGTGGCTGACCATCGGGCAATGTCAAGGCAAGGCTGCTGCCGGCTCGAGCGTAGAGCCTCTGGATTGCCGGCGCGTTGGTAGCGTGTGGGGCCGGTTTGTCATAGTTGGTGTCCGCCATCATTACGGGCAGCACAATGATCAAGACGATCACTAGCGCGATGATCCAGCGCTGGCTCCCTGTGGCTTCCCACGTTTCCACACCCTGCGCGCGCAGAAACGCCCACCCGGCTAGCGCCAACGCAACGATGATCACTGCGAGCAAACTCATCCACGTCCGCGTCGTCGTGGCCGGAATACTTCCCACGGCCAGTGTGAACCCCAAGGCGTTCTTAAGCAGTACGGCGGGACTCATGAGGGTTAGGTGTCCCGTACGCGTCGCTCCGTTACCCTGCGCAACCAACAGTTCCTGAAGCGGCACGGACCCCGCATACGCCAGGAGCACGCCCATGCCCGTTGCAGCAGGAGCGGCGATGCTCTCGCCGATAAAGAGCACACCAATCAGCGTGCCCATCGCGATGCTCACGATAAGCAGGCATGGAGCCCAGATCAACAACTTCCGCAAGAGCAGTGGGACGCCGACGTGATACGTATAGACCAGCACCATCGGGACGAGTGCTACGTAATACGCATCCGCAATTGTGACGAGCACTAAGATCTTGGCCGTCAGCCAGTCGCGGCGTTCGACCGGAGCTGTGAAGACGCTTTCCACGAACCGATTCGCGCGCGGGCTCGCAAGGAACACCGCCGCGAGCGGGACGAAGGCCAGGGGTACGAGGAAGTACGCGATGATGCCGTACCCGTCGAGCCAGGTGTCTTGGGTACCCACGGTGGCCACGCAACCGATGGCAAGCAGGATGACGCCGACACCGAGCAACGCGAAACGACCGCGCATCGTGGCTCTGAGTTCCTCGACGTACAGTGTCCCAATCGACATGTCTATGCTGAACCTTGAGCGCGGCGCAAGCTCACACAGCGCGAGCGGCTCCGCCAAACGGCCATCCAGATCCACCGGGGTGGTGCCGAAGATCGGGTGGCTGCAAGTAATCCAAGATTTCCGAGTGCACGATACACCCCTTCTACTCTCCTACACAACGGATTTGCCGCCGGAGCAGGCTCTCGATTACGGCTCTTGATTGAGATAAAACGCGACACGGCCGTACGCCCTTGTTAGCTGTCTCTTGGTGGGCAGGCATTTCAGTGCTGCCATGTTGAGGATTGCGTCAGAGTCGCCGGCGATCTCTCTTGAATTTGGTGTATATTCGGTCCTGGCTCGCGGTCCAAATCGAAATTTTGTCACGGAGCAAATAGTTCATGCGACCAATTTCCCTAGCAGTTGTCATTGCAGCAGCGGTCGCGATGTTGGCGTCCACTGGTTTCACGCAAAACGCCCCAAGCGCCGGGCAATATAAGGTGCTGAAGACAGCTAGAGTCGGCGGCGAAGGCGGCTATGACTATATTTTCGCGGATGTCGAAGGCCGTCGTTTGTACGTGCCACGGGGCGGCCCGACGGGCCAACTAACGGTCTTCAACCTGGATACGCTTGAATCGGTCGGCGTAGTTGCTGAAGTACGAGCCGGCGGCGCCACGGTCGATCCCAAGTCCCACCACGGCTTTTCCACCACAAAGCCGCTCACGATGTGGGACGCGACCACCTTGAAAGTCATCAAGACTATTGACGTCGACGGCCGTCCCGACGGGATCCTATGCGATCCCTACAACGCGCGTGTATGGGTGTTGAGCCATCAGCCTCCTCATGCAACAGTGATCGACGCAGCGGAAGGTGTCGTAGTTAAGACCCTTGACTTGGGAGGAGCGCCCGAGCAGGCCGTGAGCGACGGCAAAGGAACCATCTACGTCAACATCGCGGACAAGGCCAATATTGCGGTGGTGGACGCGAAGAACTTGACCGTTACAGCGCATTACGACGTCAGCTCGAAGGGCACCGGAGGGAGCGGGTTAGCATTTGACGCCAAGAATCAACTCCTCTTTGCGTATTACCGCCAGCCGTCCCCTACCGTCGTTATCGTGAACGCCGACAACGGCAACATCATCACCACCCTCCCGACCGGCATGGGCGTTGATACGGTAGCATTCAATCCGGCCACCATGGAAGCCATAAGTGCCGAATACGCCGGTTCTATGACGTTCATCAAGGAAAACAGTCCTACCAGCTTCGCGGTAGAGCAGACGGTGCAGACCATGGTGGGCGCCAAGACTCTCGCCCTCGACACAAAGACGAATCACGTGTTCACCATGGCGGCCGAGTTCGGTCCGCCTCCGCCTAACGCGCCGCCTGGACCAGCAGGACGCCCTGCCCGTGGTCCAATAGTGCCGGGTTCGTTTTCAATTCTGATGGTGGGCAAGCAGTAGACGTCTTATGGAAACTGCATCCGGTAGAGGAACGAAGGCCTTTCTCCGGAGATTTCTTGACGCCGCCTGCTAACGATTCTAGAGTACCATAGTCTAACTATGCCAGGGGGTTCTTTGCAGCCTAACGAAATTCCTCCGGGCACTCTCTATCTTCTGATTCTGAAAACTCTCGCGCGCTCTGGTGAGATGCATCTCCGACGACGTTCTGCAGGTCGAAGAGGGCTCGTTGTACCCGGCGTTGCAGCGCATGCTCATCAAGGGCTGGGTGACCGCAAAGTGGGCTCCGCGCGGCCTTTTGCGACACTGTTGGAGTCCGTCAGGCAAGCCGTGGCGCGTTTGAACTCTTCACTTCCGCTTGGCGACACGCGCACGATGAACGAAATCGTGGGCGACGCTTACAGCACGGAGCGCCTCGCGCTCGTTTTGCTCACGATTTTCGCAGTGGTCTACGCGCTGCTTGCTTACAATGTCAGCCAGCAATCCCGCGAAATTGGCATCCGCATGGCACTCGGCGCGCTCCCGAAGCAGATACTTGCCTTGGTCCTCCAATCCGGCGCTCGGCTGGCTCTCGTTGGCGTGGTCGTCGGAATCGCTGCTGGCATTATCGTCATTCGATTAATGACTCGCCTGCTGTATCAGGTCAGTGCCTCCAATCCATTTGTTTTCGGCGGGGCCGCTGCTGCGCTGCTCGGATTCGCGTTCCTCACGTGCTACGTCGCCGCGCGGCGGGCTACCTGCGTCGATCCGTTGGTTGCGCTGAGGGACGAGTAACCGCAGTCACACGAAGGGGGAAGCGTACAATGAAGCGGTCGCAGAAGTCGTTCGCGGTGCTGTTTGCGGTTGTGTTCGTTCTGGGCGGGTTGTCGGTGACGACCGCGAGCCCAGCTTGTGCGCAAGGGCAGGCGCAAACGCAGACGCAGGGCTCGGTGCGCTCGCGCGCCGAAGAAACGCTGGAGTGGTGGAACCATATCGGCAATAGGCTCATCGCGATGGCCAAGGATTTTCCCGAGGACAAGTACGACTTCAAGGTGCAGAAGGACGAGCGCACCTTTGCACAAAATCTTTTGCACGTGGCCGCGGTCGATTACGACCTGATCAGCAGGGTGGCCGGGTCGCAGATTGGGCCGGACTTTGGAAAGGACGGTCACAACCCATCTCGCGAGGCGTATAAAACGAAGGCGGATGTGGTGAAGCTGCTGGAGCAGGCGGTCGCCGACGGAGCGAAGGTGATCCAGCAACAAGGCGAGGCGGCATTGGACGTAACCATGCCGTTCGGCTGGGAAACCGGCAAGCATGTGGTGCACATTTCTTACATTTGGCTCACCGCGATCGAGCACAGCACGGAGCATTTCGGCCAACTGGTGGTCTACTATCGGGCCAACAATCTGGTGCCTCCGGAATCCCGCCGGTAACGAGGCGGGGGGAGCACACCCCCGGTGTTTTCCTGAAAGAGGGTGCAAACTGCTGCGTATCATTATTATCGATTCGGATCGTTGCGGGTATTCGGAAGTTATTGGGCCGGAGAGGTTTTGGTTGCAGAGGCTTGACTTGAACCGATGATCTCTGAGCGAGGCAGACACTGCCAGTCTTTAGACTCCGATATGCTTGCCAACAACGAAACCACTGTGATCGACGACATCTGCGAATCGCGTGCCATAAGGATGCTGGTGGACATACGGACGGAATTCTCGGTAATCACAGGAGGGCGGATTTTGGCGCCCCTACTTCTGTATTCTTCGAAGAGGGCTTCCGAATCGGTGACGCCGGTCCAGACCCATGAGCCGGAATTCCCCTGGTCCCCTTCCACAGGAAGATGTGGCAACGATCGGGCGAGACCGAGGCGAAGAGGCCTTGTTGCCGCTAAAGGCAAAGGCCGCCGGTCTTAAAGTCCGGCCACTACAATTTGCACCGAGGGAGGCGGGGGACCACCAGTAAATTTTACAGGGGCGAGTAAAATCTTCGCTCGTGTGAAGTCGTGGCCCTTTTTCGGGCCGATCGCAACACTCGGATTATCAATCACTTAAATGTCCAGCGATTTGGAATCTCAGAAGCAAAGGGTAATTTTGTCCTTGTATCTCACTCCTTCCCAACCCAGGTAAGCGGAGGTCAGGGCCTCCGAAATCCGGGCCTGGAGACCGAACGCAAGTCGGGTCTCCAACAAGACGAAACATATCGAGTAAACGGGAATCTTAGGCAGCCCTTGTCGTGTATTGAGATCTCACGAGGGATTCATGAGCCCAATCATCTCGCTTGTCGATGTTGTTTGTTCGGAGCGCGGAAATTGGGAAGCAACTCTTCAGGCCCAGAACCAAGAGATATGTGCCGCAGCAGATAGAGATACTGCGCTACCCCCGCATCTCCTTTCTCAATCGGATCTGGTTCTGCGCCACGAACCATCTTTGAATATCTCGAGCAGGCACCCACCAAAGAATGTGAATTCTACATCGACAAGCGCAAGAAGATCGCCGGCCTCAGGCCCATCGGCGCACGCGAGTTTGACGAGGACGCTCGCACTTCCATCGTGCAGCGCGACGAAACGAGAGGAGCAGTCGAGAAACGAGTTTTAGGCCCGGGCCCTAGATAAAATCGAAAAGGAGAAAGTATGAAACGTAGACTGTCCCCAGTACTCGCAAGTCTGATGTTGCTCATCGGCCCAATCCCGCAAGTCAAGGCGCAATCGCAAACGGTCACTTGGACGGACGCGGCCGCTATGGCAGGAAACTGCTTGCTGGTCGCAACTGAGAACGGTCAGGCCATGTCAACAGGCTATTTCTACTATTGCCCGCAACAGCCTACATCGTATTCTTCGCCGTACTGCTACGACCCGACAAATGGCACCTGCTACGGTAGTCTTTATCTGCCCGACCTGACGCTTGAGGGCATCACAACAACCTATGGCACGCCATTCAACGTAACCAAAGACACCAAAGGACGTGTCACCAGCTATTCGCGCATAGATCAACTTGTGGAGAATCAGGAAGGCAACGGGCCGACTACGTGGAGTGGCAGCATTACGCAATCGTTCTCAGTGAGTTATGGAGCGTATAGCTTCAAGTGCCGCTGCTATCCGGCGACGACCAGCGTGATTGCGGGCGGTGGGGGAACGTTGACGTACCAAGGAAGCTGATAGCGTCTCTTCGCAGCCGCTAGTGACACTGAGAAGGAGCGATGCGGTCTCTGGCGAATTGATACGGTGGAAGAGAAACGATCGGATCCGCGAGCGGGCAGCCACCAAGAACGCAAACACCAGATGGTTTAGTCTTGGCGGCCCCGCCTGCGCATCAGAACACGAGCTTACCGTTGAGCTGCGGAGGGATGACGGTGTTGGCCGAGATCCTTGTTTGGCCAGCATACACATGCTGCAATTTGGAGAGTCGGGCGAACAGCGACAAAGATGATGCGCTAACCCCAGTGTCAAAGACGCTTAGCGACTCCAAACGATCCAGCGATCCGAGTTCCTGTATAGTGGCGTCGGATATTGCAGTGTGCGCTAAACGCAACTGGCGGAGCTTTTTCATGGCAGCGAGAACCGGGGCAGACCGATCGGTGATCGCGGTGCTAGAGAAATCGGCAGCGACGATCCGCTCGCTGAGCGGGGCCAGAAAGACGATTTCGTTATCGCCAAATTTGGCACCAAGCCACGATGCGCTAAGCACCAAATCGGCTGAGGTTCGGGACTGATACCCCACGACATTAGGGAGGCGCGACTGAACCTGAGAGAGGATTGGCGCGAAGGCCGCGCGTTCCTTGGCAACAGCACTGGGGTCAATTTCCTGAAAGTTCACTTCAGCGACGATTGTCTGGCCGGCAGTTACAACGGCGGTGGCGTCCACAGCGAGAGTGTGCGACGCCCCGGATGAGATCCACGCTTCAATCAGCTTGACTTCGCTTGAAGACAACGGCCTCCTATTTGCGGCAGGCATGAAATCGTCATCGTTGGGAGGAAGCGTGATGCGATGAAAAAGTTCGCTGCCCTTGGGATCGCCAGCTTTGATGACGGGGCCATGCTTACTACCGCGCATGACAGCGGCATAAGTGTCGAGCCGCAGGTTCGCCTTGTGCTTGGCTGGTCCATGGCAAGTTACGCAGTGGCCTTCGAAAAGAGGCTGAATCCGGGCGCCGTAAAACGTGGCGAGGCTCTCTTCCGCAGAATTCATCGCGCCATGGCCCGAGCCCGACACTTCCAACAATCTGCGCAATTGCAGCGGCATGAATTGGGTGAGATGGTTAGCGCCGTGAGACAACTGTCCGCCGCGATAGCCCGTAAACGAAACCAGGGTCACCGTGCCCACGAGCATAATCGCGTAAAGACGGGCCGGTCCGAGTGATCCGGCACGCAAGCGCTGCAACCAACACAGCCAGGCAGCAACCGCAACCAACACTCCACCCCACATATGCTGCTGAACCAATGGGCCGGAATATCCGCCACCTCTTGCGAGGCACCAACCGAGGACTGCCGCCACGATGGCTCCGCAAATCGCCACGCAGAGGAGGAGATCGACGGAGGCCAGTAGAAAGGGACTGTTGCGTTTTCGGCCAAGAATCTCGAACAGCGGAACCAGCAACAGGACAGCGATGGGAAAGTGAACGGACAGAGGATGAAAGCGACCGACAAACTGTAGCAATGGTGCGTGCTCAATTCCATCAGGCGGCGCAAACAGCAGAAGGGCCAGCAAAACCAAGAAGATCAGAAAAGAGGCTGCTGCGAAACCGCCGCGTGCCGAGGGGTTGCGGACAGACAAAGTCATGAAATTACGAGACTCCGCAAGACAACCGGGGAGCGGGCGAGCCAAATCATGCCAAGACTTCCGCCACAACACGAGCGGGCTTTACGCCGGTTAACTTCTGGTCGAGACCCTGGAATGGGTAGTTAAGCTTTCGGTAATCGAAACCGAGAAGATTCAGAATGGTGGCATGCAAATCACGCACCTCGACAGGGTCTTTGACGATTTCATAACCAAGTTCGTCGGTCTGACCAAGAGTCATACCGGGTTTTATACCACCGCCGGCGAGCCAAATGGTGAAGGCTCCGGGGTTATGGTCGCGACCGACAAATTTCATCACTTGGCCGCTGCGATTTTCGCGCATGGAGGTGCGACCGAACTCACCACCCCAGACGATCAGAGTATCTTCGAGCATTCCGCGATTTTTTAAATCAGCGAGAAGTGCCGCGATGGGCTGATCGACTTCACGGCAGCGCTCGATGAAACCGATGTCCAAAGATTCCTTGGCGCTCGCTCCGTGGCTGTCCCATCCCCAATGATAAAGCTGAATGAAACGGACACCGCGTTCAGCGAGGCGGCGAGCCACCAGACAGTTGTTGGCAAAACTGGATTCACCGAGCTTCGAACCATAGCTCACGCGGACCGATTCGGGCTCCTTGCGAATGTCCATTGCATCGGTCGCGTCCATCTGCATGCGGAATGACATCTCGTACTGGGCGATTCGGGTCAGGGTTTCAGGATTGCCGAATTCCGCATAGCGCTGCTGGTTGATTTCATCCATGGAATCCAGCATGTTGCGGCGCTGCGGCGAGCTAACTCCCGGTGGCGGATTCAAATACAAGACAGGATCGCCGTGCGAGCGGCATTGCACGCCTTGGTAAACACTGGGAAGAAAACCGGTTCCCCAGAGCTGCTTGCCGCCGTCGGGTGTGTTGCCACCCGAGATGAGCACGACGAAGCCGGGCAAATTCTGATTCTCGGTACCAAGTCCATAGACAACCCAAGAGCCAAGCGAAGGATAACCGAGGCGCGGATTGCCCGTCTGAACCAGCAATTGCGCCGGGGCATGGTTGAACTGATCGGTTCGCATCGACTTGATGAGACAAAGATCGTCAATATGTTTTTCCAGGTTCGGCAGACGGTCAGAAATCCATTGGCCGCTTTGGCCGGTTTGATGAAATGGATATTGAGAGCCGAGAAGCTTTGGTATACCGGTGAGGAAGGCAAAGCGCTTTCCGGCCAAGAAGGAAGCAGGGCAATCCTGACCATCGAACTTGGCAAGCTGAGGCTTGTACTCGAAGAGCTCCAATTGGCTGGGTGCGCCAGCCATATGAAGATATATGACACGCTTGGCATGCGGGGCGAACTGTGGCGGCAAGACAGTCAGCGGTGTTTTGGGATCACGCCTCAGGTCGAGCCGAAGCGAGTCGCCCGTGGCCAGCTCTTCCGCAGAAGCGGAGGAGGAAGGCGATGCCAACGTGCCCAGGAACATAGCGCCCAACCCACCCGTCATTGAACGCAAGAAATGACGCCGAGTCTGTGCCTGCAGACGAGCGAGAGTTCTTTCCGGATGCAGTTCACTGGAAAGATCAAAATCGTGATTCCTCGAAATGCCGTAGAAGGGATCGGTCATCTAGATCACCTGTTCATGGTCGCATCGAGGTTTAAGAGCACGCCGGCGACAGCCTTAAGCCCACGCAATTGTCTGGGGACGAATGCAGTATTGGGTTGTGGATTTTCAGAGATACTCAGGCTGGCTGCCTGCAGCGCCGGTGTACCGGGAATGGTGACAGTCTTTTCAAATAGTCCGCGCAACACGGACATTTCCTTCAGCGTCGGATCGCGAGAGAGAACCAGACGGGCTTCGAATGCAATGCGGGCATCAAGAAGGCTCTCGCCATTTCTCGGAGCACCCTCCGTCAGAGCCCGTTTCGCCAACGCCTCCGCGGCTTCATCATAGACCGGGTCATTCAGGGTCACCAATGCTTGCAATGGAGTATTGGTAGGTATCCGTCGGGGCAGACTGGTGGTGCGGTCGGAAGCATCAAAAATGAGCGAGCTTGGATATCCGCTGGTGCGTTTGACAAAAGTATAGATCGCTCTGCGGTAACGACCCGGACCCGTGGCTTCTTTCCACCTTTCGCGATTGTAGACGGAGTTCCAGACGCCCGCCGGTTGCGGAGGCATGACTGGGGGACCGCCCATTTTCCTATTCAGAAGACCGCTTGCGAGGAGCGCCTGGTCGCGTACCATCTCGGCGGTGAGCCGTTGCTCGGGACCGCGTGCCAGAAGGCGATTGCGAGGATCGCGCTCCTTGAGAACGGGAGTGGCGATCGCACTCTGACGATAAGTGGCACTGGTTACGAGCTCACGCAAGAGCGCCTTCATATCCCAGTGGAGATCGTTCTGGAAATGTAGAGCAAGCCAGTCCAAAAGTTCGGGATGGCTGGGCTCCTCACCCACACTGCCAAAATTTTCAAGCGTTTCCACAATTCCGGTTCCGAATAGTTGTTCCCAATACCGGTTTGCGGCGACACGCGCGGTCAATGGTTGGCCGGGAGAAAAGAACCATTTGGCGAGGGTAAGCCGATTGCGAGGCTCACCATCCGGCAGCCTCGGAAAAATTGCGGGAACATCTGGAGTGAGGTCGGCGCCTACTTTGGTCAGAAAGTTACCACGCTCAAATTCCCTGGTGGTTCGTCGCCCGTAAGGCTGCTCTTCGGACATGACAGGAACGTCCACTGCAGGAATCTTGGCAAGCTGTTGCTTGAGGTCCATGAGGTGAGCGATTGCTGCGAGGCGCGTTGGATCATTGCCCAGAACCGTCCAACGAGGATCGCCGCTCAAAGCGAGGCGAACGCGCTGAACAATGGCGGGCCTGGAGTCAATTTCGCGCAATTGTTTCAGAGCAACTTCGATGCGGGAATTGGGGGCAAAACGCTGAGGGTTAGCAAAAATTCCAACGATCCAATGGGTGCGGAAAAGCTTTGGATTCGCCGCAAAGCCATCGGCGACTTGCTTCTTCTTCACAGTTTTTCCGGCGGCCAGCACGGGCGTTACCGCGTCTTCGAGGTTTGCTTCAGAATCGTGAAGGAACGAGCGAAATGGGATGCGCTCCTTGTGTCCGTCCGGGTACAGAACAGAAGCTCGAACCTCTTCGACGATGAACCCATTCTCCGGGTCAGTGCGTGCCTTTTCTGAATCCATCGGCGGCACTTCGACCTTGATCGCAGTCACCGCGGGAATATTGCTGGTGGCAGTCAGTTCATAGAAAGATTCCGGAGGCGTATCCGGTCCGGCGAACGCTTCACCATTTTGAATTTGGAATGTCATCGCCGGCTTTCCTCTGGCGATAGCTTTCTCGAGCCTTTTCTTCGTAATTTCAATGGTGACTAACCGGCTGGTGGTATCTTCGGCTTTCTCTTTGGCGGTTAACTTCCTATTTTTCTTAATTTTGACCAAATAGGCTTGATGTTCGCGCAGCCGGGGCATCAGAGCCATGACTTCGTTTGCCGCAGCGGACTGGATCGGCGCCGGATTCCATTCGTATTTTTCAACTGCCTCGCGGTCGGAGATGGTCAAGGCGTGAAGAACACTTGAGATCTCCTGCTGCATGCGAGACACCTCGGGGAGCCGAGAACTATCTTTCGGGAAACGTACGCTGGGAAAGTCATCGTCACGATCAGCGTCGTTTGAAGTGTTGAAAAAAGCCAGCGATTTGTAATAGTCGGTATGGCGAATGGGATCGTAGGGATGCGAATGGCATTGCACGCAGTTCATGGTGACGCCGTTTAGAACCGACCACGTGGTGGCAACACGGTCCATCACCGCGACCAGGCGGAACTCTTCATCGTCGGTGCCGCCTTCCTGGTTGTTGGGGGTCTGGCGGTGAAAAGAAGTTGCGATGCGGTCTTGAAAAGTAGAATTGGGAAGCAGATCGCCGGCCAGCTGCTGGACGATAAATTGATCGTACGGCAAGTTCCGATTGAACGCGTCAACTACCCAATCGCGGTAGGCCCATACGCCAGGGCGGCGATGATCGGCTTCGTAACCCATGGAGTCCGCATAGCGCGCCAAATCCAGCCACATTGAGGCCCATCGTTCGCCATAAGCTGGAGAGGCTAACAACCGGTCGACCTGTTGTTCGTAAGCATTGTCCGAATTGTCAGAGAGAAAGGCCGACTGTTCGTCGACAGTTGGCGGTAGTCCGGTCAAGTCAAGGGAAACGCGGCGGAGTAGCGCGGTCTTGGATGCCGCGGCGGACGGCGAGAGCGATTCGCGATCGAGACGCGCCAGGATGAAACGGTCCAAAGGCTGGCGAACCCAATTTGCGTGTTTCACTGTCGGCAGTGGCTGCGGTTTGGGCGGCACAAAGGCCCAGTAATCTGACCACTGAGCTCCCTCAGCAATCCATCGCCGAAGCAAAGAGATCTGCTCTGGTGGGAGCGAAGGTGCGTGATACGGCATGCGCACATCGGGATCATGGGAAGTGAGCCGCGAAATCAGTTCGGAGGCATCGGGGTGCCCGGGAGCGATGGTCTGGCGACCGGATTTGCCCTTGCCGAGAGCCTCTTCACGAAAAATGAAAGACACGCCGTTCTTTTGTCGGACCCCGCCATGACATGCTACGCAGTTTTGATTGAAGATCGGCCGGATGTCGCGGCTGAAATCAGTTCGTTGGTGGGACCATCGGGAAAACAGAGGATTGAAAAACGGCCAACTAAGCCAAGCAATGGCAATGATGCCAAGCGTCGAAGTAACGCCAGCAATTAGGCGCTCGGGCGTAGAGACTTGAAAGCCAGTTTTCATATCCAAGGATACGCTGCAAAACGGCTCTGTGAATCCTTATGATAGCACCCGGGGACTCTGTTCATCTCTCTTGAATTGAATTACCTAAGT
>WNFO01002626.1_pt1 | contig 14895 bp, 16 predicted proteins | sample 5400251 | NCBI WGS metagenome assembly WNFO01 (sample SAMN13153354, study PRJNA577476) | soil metagenome | isolation source: 100 cm saprolite under Madrone tree | place: USA:California | collected 2016-06-14 | reverse complement strand
ATAATCGAAGCCAGCTACGACCCCGACACTGATAATGTTGTTGTGCAAGGGGATGTACCAAAACCACCCGTTCTTTCCCTGAGTTTGCAACACAAGCGTGGCGCCTTCGTCCCGGCCCGTGTCCCGAAAAGCGCCCTCAAAATAGGTCCACAGGGCCGCTTTCTTCAGGACCGGATCCCATTCGCGCAGTTTCAGCTTATTCATGATCAGCGAACTTTGCCCGCTGGCATCGACAATAACATCCGCGTGAACGGTGCCCCGGGTGTTGTTTTCGTCCTGAATCTCGACGCCGACCGCTCGATCTCCGTCGAATAAGATGTCCAGCACGCGCACTCCGTGGTGAACCTGCACGCCATGTTCTTCGGCGTTTTTGAGCATCATTTGATCGAATTCGCTTCGCAGGACTTGCCAAGTCTGCGAGCATTCATGGGGCTTGTGGTCCATGAAATAGAAAGGCTCGGACAGCTTGCCCTTTTGACTGACAAATTGAACGCTGTACTTCTTGACGAATCGGCTCGCTTGCATCTTCGGCAGCATGTTGAGCCGTTTCAGGACCCAATACGTTTCCGGGATTAGCGACTCGCCGATGTGAAAGCGAGGAAAATGCTCGCGCTCAAAAAGTTGAACCTTATATGCATGCTGGGCAATGATTGTGGACGCCGTGGAACCGGCCGGACCGCCGCCGATAACGATGACCTGAGGGGAGGTTGAGTTCATACAGATTATTCTGCAAAGATTCGGGCCGGTGTCAATTTGAAGGCGTCAGCGCAAGCTTGCGAAATTCAATTGGCCCATGGTCGAGTTGTTGAACCGGCTTCAACGCTCGACTACGATGAGAGCATAAAGCCGGCATCTATCTGACACAGCCATGCTTGACATTACTCCCATTCCGATGGAGCAGTTCGAACTCAGGTGGCGGTTCACCGATCCGCGCTACCGCGTGTTGCCGGCGGTGCATCTTGAACAACTGAGGCCGTTGTCGTCGGAGTCGTCACGACGGTTGTGGGAACTGACGCTGCCGCTCCACGATGACTTCCCGTTCACGACAAACCTGTTCCGCGTCGTCGAATCGATGCCGCTCGACAACGCCGACCCAAAGGCCATTCGCGCTGTGCGCAAGTGGCTCTTCGGCCGCGGGGTGCCCTTCAAGTCGCCTGTGTTTCTTTCCTATCAGCCGGAATGCGCGATCGTGACAACGTGGAAGATGGTGGTGAAGTATTGGGACGACTTTTGGTATCCTGGTTCCGATGACCTGACGGTCATCGGCGAGCCCTTGGCGTGGGGACTTTTGTTTTGGCACGAGGGCCAGGCCAGCTTCGGTGACAACCGCAATCGCGCGGCCCCGCCGTGAACCAACGGTTGAAGTTGACCGGGCCACATTTTGTATTTTCGAGCTCCGATAGTCCTCCTATCGTTAATTCGACGGTGTCAGCGTGAGCTTCCGAAACTCAATCGGGCCATGATCGCCTTGCAACAGGATAGGACCTGGGGCGCCTTCGTCGCTGTCCAGAGCGCCGCCGGTAATGCCGGGAATTGTCTGCCGATCGATGACGCGTTCTCCATTGAAAACGACGGTGACGACACGACCCACGAGAGTGATGTCCATGGTTTGCCATTCGCCGGGCTTTTTAGCGGCATTGAGACAAGGGGTCAGGAAGCCGTAGATGCCGCCGATTTTGTGGCTGTCCGGTTCATCGCCGTAGTTGTCTTCGATCTGGACTTCATATCGGCCGCGAAGATAAATGCCGCTGTTGCTGCCCTTCGGATAGCGAAATTCGGCATGCACTTGGAAGTCGGTGAATTTGTGCTCGGTGATAAGATCATTGCCGGGAGTTGCGTTCACCAAAAGGCCCTCACGAACGATCCAGCCGTTCTTGGTTTGAGCGGAGCGCGGCTTCCAGCCGGTGAGGTCTTTGCCGTTGAAAAGCTCCATCGCCTCTCCCCAGCGCGGGGGATGTTCTCGCTTTAGAGTCGGCGCGCGCCGACCGGTCCACGTCAGGCGATGACCATTTTCATCTACGAGTTCACCCTTGAGCTCATCAGGTCCAACCTGCTGCCCCTCAAAGACCAAATCTTTTTGCGGCTGTTCCCACTGAGGGGGCACGGTAAACCGAAGCCGGCCGTTTTCAAAATCCACTCGTGAGATCGGCCGGGCGCTGCCGAATCGACCCACAAAGGATCCTGCCAATGTCTGGTATCCCGACCGGCTCACCTCCAACCAGGAGGGATAAGTCTCGTCGGATGTTTTCACGGTAAGGTCCCACCGACCAACGATCGGCGGATTTTTCTTAGGCTCCTCACTCCGAGCCTGAAAGACGCAAAGCCCGAATAGGAAACAAGACAGGAAGAACGCCCCGATGCAAGGCAAGCTATTGGTTTTCATTCGACCTTCTCAGGAATAGAGGCGATTTAACTACTTAGGAAGTTTCTTTAATTCTAACGTCACCTTTCCTTCCACTGGCACCGAGTAGTGAAAAGGCGTGGTTCGAGGGTTGGCATACATCGCGGGCAATGGAGATTTTACCTTCTTTTGCTGCTTGATGGCTTTAAAGTGGGCCACCACGGATTGAGCATCGCCCGGATCGGCGTCCGGCGGTTGAGGCGGTGCGACGGATTTGGTCACTGTCACCTTGTAGCTGCCGGGAAACGCTCCGTCATTTTCCTTGAAAGTGGTGAGCTGAAATTTTCCGTTCTCATCGGTCCAGCCATGAGCCGGTTGGCCCGAATTTCCATCGGGGATAAAGAGAACGGTCGCTTCCGCCACCGGTTCGCTGTCCAAGAGGACAATTCCTTCCACTTCCACCGGCTTATTCGACGAGCTGCAACCAGAAAACATTGGCGTGATCAAGATAAACGCTGCGGCGCACCGGAGAGTCTGCATTCTCATGGATATGTCACCTGCCGTGTTAGATTGGCGAGCCGAGTGGCGTGAGCGCACGGTGGTTATTCAAAGGCCGGCACTGCTTGTCCGTCGTTTCGACACCCCAGCAGCTGGTACGTCTTATAGTCAATGCCCTGGGTGATGAAATGAATCGATCCGTCCACGAAAGCAAAATTCGCTCCCTGAGGATGCCGTGATCGGAATCCCCAAGCAACGCTATTGTTGGTCATAGAATGCTGCGGCCCGCCACTGTTAGCACCGCACCAGCTTTGATCATTTTCATCGACCGGGTAGTTGATGGGAATGATGGTGGAGTTGAGCTGGGTCCCATAAGTAGAGTACCAATGAAAAACCAGCATGTGGATGTTCTCCGAGGGCAAGGTTTCACCGATGAAAAGTGTATTCGTGGTCCCATCGCTCACGTCGCGAAGGGCGATTTTGGCGCCGGCACGGGCAAACATCCCCCGGATGTCACCGGCATTGTCGGTCGTGCCGTCATCGGCGCTCGTTGTCCATCCCCATTGAGGCATGTTGCAAAACTGTTGATACGGTTCGAAGTTACAGAAGTTGTCCAGACACTCCGGTCCCATGCTCCCCACGTAGTTGCTGGTTGGATTCTCCGAATTAAAGCCATCGCTCGGGCAACGTCCATAGGGGAGGAGCGTGGGCAGCACGCCCGCCTGCTCGGCCGCTCCCATGGAATCGAAGTGCGGCACATAGAGGTTAGGAATTGCCTTAAATAAATTCCCCTGCTCCATATAGGGGAGCGTGTACACCAGCCAGGTTCCCTTGTTGGCCGTCCAGTCCAGGTTTTGCCAACTGGGTCCATTCGGCAGCACCATTGCTCCCGGAGGAAATAAACCATGCGTGTCGTGATAGGTATGGCATGCGAGCGAGAGCTGCTTGAGGTTGTTGGAGCACTTCGTTCGATTGGCGGCCTCGCGCACTTTTTGCACGGCCGGCAGTAGAAGTGCGATTAATACCGCGATGATAGCGATCACCACCAGCAGCTCGATGAGCGTGAAGCCGCTCCTGTATCCTCCACGGTCCGAGCGAATCGTGTCCGTCATGGCGGCACCTCGTCTGGCAAGAAAAAGGAATAGTGACTGACCTAAGCTCCGAACTGCGCACCCGGAGCGGTCAGCCGTTGGATTTCCCCATATTCGAAGCGCTGGCCCGGACCCGTGCTCAAGAAATCGAATCCCCCGGTTGAGCCAGGTCCAGTTTTCAGACAATGATGATTTGATATATCGTCAGTTCCTTTGTCAATAAAATAATCGGGCCTTTGGCGAATTTTTGATCGGCTAATAAACCGTATCCCTTTGTCGAATAAGATCACATGCGCCACCCCATCAGAAGGTTTAAGATTCTCCGATTGCTTTTGATCCTGACAACGATCGCGATTCTGGCGAGTTATGCCCGCGCCATCGTCCCGCTGGCAGAGCCAAGTTTGCCCCAAAGACTGGCCCTCGCTGACCTCGCGGTGGTCGGAAAGGTGACGGCACTGGAACCTGACTTGGTGAACGCATCCCCGCTCTTAAAGATTCCGGGAGTGGGCAAGATTCCTTATCAAGTGGCTGTCGTTTCCGTGCAAACTTCAATTCTGGGCGGGGATATTCCTCGCCAGGTGCGAGTGGGTTATGTTGTCTTGCCGTCGGCTACGAAAGAGAGCCAGCTCAAATATCGTCGCCTCGCGCGCGTCAAGTTGGCCGAAGGGCAGGAGGGCTGCTTTTTCCTAACCAAGCATCCGGAAGAGCCGTTCTATGTGGCTCAGGCCGCTTACGACTTTCTGGATGAATCCAAGACCAAAGACTACGCCAAGAAATTGGCCGAGATCAAGCATGACGCGGAGCTGCTGCGCGATCCGGACGCCGGACTGCAATCGAAAACTGCGGCCGACCGGCTGCGGACGGCCGCCATGCTGATTTTCCGTTACCGCACGGCCCGGTTTGTTTACACGGGCAAACCGACCACCGCGCCGATCGATGCCTCGCAGAGTCGACGAATTCTCGCCGCTCTGGCCGAGGCGGAATGGAAGGAAGAGGAAGCGCCCTTGGAACTATCGCCTTTTGCATTATTCATGCGCTTAGATTTGACCGCCGAGGACGGCTGGACGCCGCCGGGGACTGTGTCCGGACAAATCGCCGCCGCCAAGAAATGGTTGACAGAAAACGGCAGCAAATATCGCATTCCAAAATACGTGCCGGAGAACAAGGCCGATTAGCGCTTGGTGAGCTTTTCGTAATCGGCGTGCGTGCCGACCCAAAACCAAGTCATTATATCGTTATCCCGCAGCCCCAACACGCGCCATCCTTTGCTGATTCTGACGGAATACAAGGCCTACTGGGCATGTATACGTTTGAAATGGAGTCCGGGATGGCTGGGATTTACCTTCCAGAGCCGATAGCTTTTCCGGGCTTGTGCCTTAATTGGCTCGGACAACCTCGAGAAGCTCTTCCAGAAATCTTCAGTCACTTGGGAGATCACAGTTCATCGAACCCCGCGTTCCGGACTCGCCCCTCGCGAATGTCATCGCGAACTTTGGTCGCTAGGGCAGCTAGCTGGTCCTGGGAACGGGCGAAAGCTTCCTGCCAACGCGCTTCGTCGGCCAGTTCCTCCAAAACCAACGAGGCGATCGCGTCCTGTTCGGTCTCCGGTAATTTCTCCATTTGGGCAAAGGCTTCTTGCAGTAATCGGGTCATTTGTTTCCTCACAATGAATCTTAAGGACGCTGATCCAGCGATTGCTTTGGTCACCATATCCTAGAAAATGGCTAGTAGCAATCCCGAGCGCGTCCGCTTTTTCCATCTATAACGCTCCTAACGGCTAATCCCGCTCCGGCCTTCCGTCAAACGGTCACCCTCCCGCCAAGTTGCCTCCACTTCTCAACCGATCAATAGGCCATAGCGCGCAATCCATCATTGCAGGAATTGGGATTGCCGGCCGCGGGACTAGCTTCAACCAGCCAAGACAAGGATGCCACCGCGTGGAACAGCTGGAAGACCGCCTCGTTCCGTCCATCACTGACATGACGCAGTTGGCCCTGCTTTTCCCTACCCATGTCGGGCCGACGCACCTTTACCTGAATTTTGACGGCTGGCACGACACCACGCATTCCATCGCCGCCTTCACCGGCACCTACCAAGACGTTCAGGATATCCTTTTCCGCGCGTCGGAACTGCTGAGTCCTTTCAACGTTCAAGTGAGCCGAATTTCCGGCGACGGCAATTACGACCAGGGCACCAACGGCAACACGACCATCTTCATCGGCGCCAATAGCGCCAATGTCGACGCCAACGGCCTTAAGTATCCCTATGGGTTCACGCCCTGGATGTTTGAGGATTTTCCTAACGCCAAGAGGGGGGACCAGCATCAACCCAACAGCGATCCCTACGACATCGCCTTCGTCGATCCCGTGGGTCACAACGCAAACTCCACCGCATGGACCGTGGTTTGGAGCGACGCCCGCATTAGTCAGATCATTGGTCACGAGGCCGGGACCACTTTTGGCTTGGCCCACACGCTGACGTCCGGGACTCCGGACCTCATGAGCTATGATTCTTCCGAATATTACTACGCCAATCGTACTTCGCCCATCACTGATCTCAACTTTACCGGCACCCAAACCGTCCGCGATTCGACGCAACAGCCCATTTGGCAAGGCACGAACCTCCTGACGCAAAATTCCTTCACCTATTTGAAAGCCGTGCTGGGACTCCGAAGTAGCGACGGCGCTTATCATGTCGCCGACGCGAACAGCATTGATCCCAGTTTGACCACAGCGCGACCCCTCTCACCCAGCGTTACCGGCATTCGCCTCGGGACATCGATATCCGGTTCCATCACCAGTCCGGGAGACTATGTCGTCTACCGATTCGACGCGACCACGACGGAATCGGTGCTGATCGATCTCACGCCGACCGGAACGCAGAAAATCGTGCCCATCGTTTTGGTTCATAACGAAATCGGCAACCTGGCCGGATTTGGAAACAACGTCTGGAACGCGGGGCAGAGTGACTACGAGGATCATACGGTTATTCGCGTTCAAGCGGGGCAGTCGTATTTCATTGTGGTGGGAGCGACCAACGGTCTGACAACCGGCGGATATAAATTACTCCTCGGCCGTCAGACAAGTCTCGTGGGCCGCGACTTGCAATCGGGCAACCTCTGGGTGTCATCGACCGCCGGCGCCTATTTCACGAGCGGCGCCCTCTGGGGAAATTGGAACCCCAATGCCACTTGGACCAACGTGCAATTGGCCGATTTCAACGGCGACGGCAAGCAGGACATCATCGGATTCCTTCAGGGGACCGGCCAATGGTGGGTGGGGCTATCCAACGGCGCCACATTCTCCACGACGCTCTGGGCGAGTTGGAATCCGAATGCCACCTGGGTCGATGTGCAGATTGGCGATTTCAACGGCGACGGCAAGGCCGATATCGCCGCGCGTTGCCAGCAAGACGGCTCGTGGTGGGTCGGACTCTCCACCGGCTCCTCGTTCACGAGCGGATTATGGGGCAAGTGGAGCACGGCCGTCACGTGGGCGAATGTCCAAGTCGGCGACTTCAACGGCGACGGCAAAGCCGACCTCGTCGGCCGAGCGTTGCAGGGCGGCTCCTGGTGGGTCGGCCTGTCCACCGGATCCAGCATCAACACCGCTTATTGGGGCATGTGGAGCACGGCCGCAACCTGGGTCGACATCAACGTCGGCGACTTCAACGGCGACGGCAAGACCGATATCGTCGGCCGCGTGCTTCAAAGCGGCCAATGGTGGGTTGGCCTGTCGACCGGATCCTCGTTGAATTCCAGCCTCTGGGCCACGTGGAGTCCGACCGTCACTTGGGTGGACGTGGAAGTCGGCGACTTCAACGGTGACGGCAAATCGGACATCAGCGGCCGGCTGTTGCAAAACGGACAGTGGTGGACCAGCCTTTCAACCGGATCGAGCTTTACTACCAGCCTCTGGACCACGTGGAGCCCGACCGTCACGTGGGTAGACGTGCAAGTCGGCGACTTCAACGGCGACGGCAAGGCCGACATCAGCGGCCGGGTCTTGCAAAACGGCCAATGGTGGGCCGCCCTCTCCACCGGCAGCACATTTCAAAACTCGCTCTGGGCCACATGGAATCCCAATGTCGCCTGGACCAGCGTCACGGCCGGGATCGTGACGTAGTGGCTTCTTTTCATCCCACCGCGCCGGCTGAGGGACGAAATCTTATCGTCATAATCAACAAGTTGACCGGGACTTGCGGCGTTTCGTCCCTCTGCGCCTTAGTCACACCCCCCCGGTGTTTGTGGACGGTGAGAGCGAGGTCGTCTCACTTCGTTTTCAGCGTGAGACGACTTTCCTTTGCGCAAGTCCTTGCAGATATGCCCCTTATGGAAAGTCGTCTCACGGAGGAGTAGACACACCCCCTTCAATGGAAGCGGCTTATGGCGGACTGTGCCCTATGATTTAGGAAGGACCGAATCGGGTACAATGAGTCAAGCTAAGCGCAATTCGTATTTGGATGCATTGTCGCGGACAGGGTTGTCCGGCCCGGCGTTCCAGAAGCACAGTGCTGGCGACGAAATCAATGGTCAGCCGGTATTGGGCCATCATTCCCGTGCCGATCAGGATCGAGTCGCCTGGCACAAAAGTGGCTTCCGCGGGGAGTACCGAGCCGTCAAATGGGAATTCAACTTCGTAAGTGTCTTCGATCCTTCGTTGGCCGCCCGCCAGAACCCACTCGGTGGGAGCAATAAATCGCGCGTTGACAAACGACCTTAATCCTTCGGGCAATTCCAGGTCGCCGTTAAAGCCGGTATCGACGGTCGCAGGCCAGTTGCTTCCTCCAACCTCAAGAGACACGGTTGGTACGCCGTCTATCGTTACAGTCCCTTGGACCATCGCCGACCTCCTTTGCGGCCATAGAAGTCCGATCCGACGCGCACGCAATAAAACGGCCGGTCGATGCCTTCGGCGCGCATTTGACGAGCGATGTCCAGTGCCTTGCGGCCAAACCAAATCCGCCCGCTGACCGGATCAATCCCTACCGCCTGCCCCGTTCGATCCGAGACATCGTGCTGCCGCTGGTATTCGGCCCACAATTCGCGGGCTTTGGTTGTGTCAACCAGTGTTGAACTCGAGTCGCTCATGATTTACCTCCAATGGAAGACCTGCTGCCATGATACCGCAGCTTGGCGCAGCGGGAAATATGCTGGACAGCCTGGGGATTAAGAGATCGTGGCTAGAAAATGGCCAAGTTGTTCTTTGCCAACTTTTCGAAGGTTGGCAAAGTACTCCGGGCATCTTAACCTGTAGATTCGATTGGACTTGCACTACGCCCCGCCACTACTTTGCCAGCCTGCGACACACATTCGGAAATGAAGAAGCTGAGATCGCTTGCTTGGTGCGAATGTTGGAGTTCAACGTTTGGCCAGTTCTTTCCACGCCCACAGACATGCGAGAAAGAACTTCTTGTCGTCGGATGCTTGCAGTTCAGAAAACTTGGCCACATGGTTCTTGGCTTGTTCAATTAAGGTGAGCACATCCGACCGATTGAATCGTTCACTGCGGTCGTAGTCCGCTAAGTTGCGTTTTTCCTGTAACTCCACGAAGGTTGAGGCCAAATCCTGGATCGGTTTTGGAATCGGGTAGGTGTTGTCGGCAGCGCGGGGGAGTCCTTTGGTGACCGCGTCTTTCAAAGTGCCGCCGCCAAAGCTGGTGCAGGCATCTTTCATGATGGCATGCGCGAAGCCTCGGCCCAGCGCGTTTCGGTAGGGCGCCTGCGCGTGCTGAGTGCCAATTTGGACGCAACATGCCTCATGGATAAGGTAATGAAAGACTCCGTAATAAGCCGACGAGACCGCCCGGCGAAGGTTGGCCTGTTTGGGTTTCAACGCATCCAATTTGGCGAGCGCATAGGCTTGCGAGAAGAGGTCCTCGTGCACCGCTTACTCCTGGTTCGTGTCCGCGCGTTCGCTCGGTTTCGCCAAGAAGATGTAAGGGAACAGAGTGTTGCCGTGATTTCTCAATCTCTCCCGAATGGTGGACTTGAGGTTGCCAATCGCTTCGCCGCTAACTTTGTCAACATCCATGGACTCATCCAGGATGACCCAGACCTTGAGGGAAGGCTCCCCTGTTGAGTCCGTGTAGTCTTCAACTTCCAACGCGGTGACGGCCAGACCTTTCGGAAATGGGAAGTCTTTGATGTCCAGCGCTTTTCGAGTTTCCTCGGTCACAGGCATCGATTATCTCCTTACAGCTTGGAAAGGGAGATGGAACTGGGTTTATTTTACCTGATGCACCGGTTCCTAGACAGCCAAGGGTTGTCATTTGACTTCATGTTAAGCCCGTATTTTACCGCGGGGTGCCTTCCGAAGCAGAGGCAGGCGGAACGTGGTCCTCGGGAACTCGGGGCAAGGCATGTTCTGAAGGGCGCGGTGGGATTCTAAGAAATGACCCGCGCGGTACGTTCGTGATTCGCCGCTGTTAAAGTCGAGTGTCCCAGAATGTCCCCTTTTCCGGGCCCCCTTTCTGCCCTTCGTCGGTCAAAATCCGCCGGCTTTTCTACAAATCTAGGGCATCTGCCCATTGCACTAGCACTTGATTCATGGCGTAGAGGGATTTCATGGTACTTTTTTCATTCAGTTCCTTGCGTGCGTGAGGGCGGTTCTTATTGGGTATCGACAAATTGATACCCCACCGTGACAGAATGGTCGGTCCCGCTCATTAGGTGAAACCACTGAAATCTGGTCAATATCGGTGATTTTTCGCTTCGGCTGGCCGCGATTGCCGAGGACCTCCGGTCACTAGCATGACAATATCCGCCCGGCGGGGCGCTTGGCAGGCACATCGGGCCATCGAGTACAATGGCAAGCTCATCCAAGCCCGTTTCCCTTTCCGCCCAAGCGCATGTACTGGGGCGCGGACATCCCCATGCGGGTGATCCATCGCTATGCCCGTGCCATCGCCGAAGAGTTCCATCCCGACAAGATCATCCTGTTCGGCTCCTACGCCTGGGGCACACCGCATAAGGATAGCGACGTGGACCTGCTTGTAGTCATGCCGGCCTACAATCAACACAACCAGGCCGTCCGCATCCGCTGGCGATTGGCGGCGCCCTTTCCGGTCGATCCCATTGTTCGGACCCCTAAGGAGATGAAATGGCGCCTAGCGGAAGGCGAGTCGTTCACGACGGCGATCGTGTCCCAAGGAAAGGTCCTCTATGAAAAAGTTGACGCGCGAGTGGGTGAAAAAACCGAGCAGGAAGTATCTCAAAGACCAAATGGAAGAAATCGGGGGTTCAATAATTGCTGGGTCAGGTGTCAAGACAAGCTGCTCTTGGGTAAGAGGCTGAATGGCAAAATCACGTAAACGATGTGGCGGGCCTCGTCGGCCGTACTTAATCATCAACAGCGCGAGCACGCCGATGTGTACTTTGATTCCAAGGTGAACAAAATCCCGGAGCGGCTCGCCGAAATCCAACGGAATCCATTCCAAGCGAGTGTGGACGTCTCGAAGGGTTTGGGCGATCTCGTCGAAACGCGCTCTCGCCTGGGCGCGGGCCAGCAAATCCCTGATCCCATTCCGGCACAGTTCCGAGTAGACGACTCGGTATAGTGGGATTCCCCCGCTGGCTGGCCTCACGGCTGCGGATGGACCTCAAGATCTAAGGATTCCATTAACTGATCAAAAGACATGCCGCCCTTTTCCTGCATCTCCCGAAAAAGGCGCTCTTGTTCCTCGGGAGGCGGCAGTTGCGCGAGGATTTGTTCTCTGAGGTCGGCGGGCAGGCGAGTGTTTTCGAGGCCTCGTTTAAGCTCCTCGATAAATTGATGGTGGCCGTCCCCGTGTTCGGTTCCCGAAGAATCTCTCCTGGTTTCGGAGCCGGAAAGTGATCCAACAGGACCCCCAGAAGGTGATTGGGATGACGAGGATGAAACCTCTGGTTCTGGCCGCTGGTTGCCGTCAGACATGTTGGTTTCGCGATTCATAAAATCAATTTTACTCGACGTTTGGCAAGAGTAGTAGAGGAAGCATGTAGGAGGGCCAAAGTCGCTGCGGGAGCGGCAGGATCTTGAGGTTATGGATTTACTGGTCAACCTTGATCAGTGGTGAACACTGGATAGGCGAATGCTCGGATGACTACTTACTCTTGACTAATACCTGAGCAACATGCTCACCCCCGGGCCTTCCGAGGAGCCGGGGAGGAATTCGATGCCGCGTTCTTCATCCTGAGTTCGGTTCACCGCGCGGACGGCGAGATAACCCATCCACCATCCCAAGGCGACTTGCGAGAAATAGTGGTCGTCGGTTTGGATGCGGGACCAACCGGTGAGGCAGGAGGCGAGGACCAGCGGGACTTGGAGATATGGGCTATCGGTCATGGAGGCTGCCGTCAGGAATGGAATTGAGCCGACATAAGCATGGCCGCTGACACCGTGACTGGCCGCGAGCGGATTCCAATAGGAGCTGCCGAGTCCGGGACGAGTCGAGCCCAGGCCGACTTGCAGTAGGCCGACCATCGGCGTGCCTACGGCCATGGCCCGGATACAGCGCTGACCCCATTCGTTGCTGACTTGTCCCACCTCGCCGACCCAGGAGCCGTCGTCCGAGATAAGGGAGTCAAGACCCTGCATGCCTTTGCCGGCGATGGCAATGGCAAAATAAGCCGGCAGCGCATAAGTGTATTCGCCGGCGTTCTTTATGGAGTAGGCGTAGCTTTCTTCCCAGGGTTCTTTGTTGTGGTTTTGATACCAGTTGCGGATGGACAGATCGGCCGAGGTGTTGGCGAGCGGAGCCGCGATCGCCACGCCGAGCGCCATTTGTCCGATACCGTTCCATGTAAAGTAATTGCCGTAATCTTCGAAGACTAGGTGAAGGTCGTGGCTCAGGACATCGGCCGTTTCCCAGGACGCTTTGCGGGTCCATTCGGTCCACTCGCTCGGAGGCGCGGATGGAGGCGGCTCCAAAGAATTGAAGATGATTTCTCCCGTCCCTACCGAGCTTGGGGGTGATGTGATCTGATCAACATGCATTTCGGGGAGCTCGATGGAAGATGTCTCGCGGCTGACGGGCTGAGCCGGGACTTGTTTAGAAGGTTGGGGCTGTTTCTTTTCCGAGGCTTCGGAGTTGTCGCCGATGGGTTTATCCCAGGACTGGCGCCAATCGGCCGGCTGGTCGCTTGTCGGTGAAGGGGCGGGAGTCGTTTGACTCCAGGCTGAGCTGGTCGTAGCGAAGAGTGTTGCCAGTATGTATCCGTACCAGCCCCGAAGCATGGACAGGAACTCCTTGGCCAAACGCGCGGCGACTTGTAGGTCAGGCTTTCCGGCCTGACGTCTCAACGGCAATAGTGTCAGGCTGGAAAGCCTGACCTACACGATAATCCTGATTCTGATTCTTGTTAGTAACGCAAGATGAAATCGATTGTCAGACGAAAATCCATGAACTGATGCGGGCTATTGATGGGGAATTCCGCCGCGATACCGGTCTGGGCCCATTCCGTGAACTTATAGCGAGCGCCGAGTGCCAGGCTGAGATTGTCGGAGCCGCTCACGCCATGAGCGCCGAAATTCACCAGGTCCTGGCCTTCAAACATGATGGGTCGAGAGTTGCCCGATTCCGTGTAATGGTACCAGTTCAATTCAATGAGCGGATAAATCTTATGAGCGTTGAACAGGTCATAATCCAAGTGGTAGCTGTTGAAGAGATAGTCGGATCGCTTTGAATCGAATCCAGCCGAATACGCGAAAGTCGTCAGGAAATTAAGGCTGCCGTAGGAGGTTCTCCAGAAATTCTGACCGAACGTGAAATAAGGAATCAGAGATAGGCTGCCCGTATCCTGAAACACTTTGCCCGGGCCGGCCGGGATGGCGAACTGCAAGCCGCCCGCCAAGAGCGTGCCGGTGTCTTCCGAGCGAATAAACGTGTATTGCGGACCCAAGTGAATCTCCGAGAAGCCGACGTGCGGGGCGAAGCCGTTCACATGATTGTGCGGCTCCAACCAGATGAAGCCCAATTCGCTGAGCACAAAGGACAGTCGATCAGTCAAGGCCAGGCGGGCCTGCGTTCCAAACCACTCCACGTCGCCGCCGCGGAAAATGGGATTGTTGCTCGACGTCGATTGATACATGAAGATCGGACGAATTTCCGTGAGCGAGCGCGGGTCCATGGATAAGAAAGGATCGCTCACGGGAGAGATAAAGTTGTCAAAGCAATGATCGCTTTGAAATAAATTGCGATTGCCGGCGGTCATCGCTTGGCCGCAGTTATTGAAGATGTCCTGGCATTGACCCCAAAAGCCGCCGCCGCCGCCGTTGCTTCCGATGGGTCCATTATTGGTAACCACGCCGGCGTTGTAGCGCTCCTCCGGCGTGGCTGAGAAACCGCCGCCTGGTGGAGGAGCCAGCGTGGGACTCGCTTGCTCCGGACTTTGACCGCGGATGATCGGACTCGACAGCGTTCGTTCGGTCGATTCATACGACACCGGCACAATGATTCTGTCCCCACTCGTCGCCTGGTTATCTTGAGAGACGGCCGGACGATTCATAGCCTCGGGTCGTCCCAGAGTCACCACGGGACCTTCGACCGACGAAGGAGTTGCAGGAGTCGGTATTGAAGCAGGTCGAATGACCGGCCGCCACGTGTCTGCATTTGCCCGTTGGGATGACAGAAAAGACAGGACCATCAGGCCTCCAGCCAGCAAGCGTCTCATGGCGCACTCCCTTGCAAGCGGCTCAGGGCTGATTTCGATAGATTTTGCGCGAACTGTGCCCCGAGCTTTGGTAGTTTCGACCAAGCGGTGAGATGGATAGCAGATGTTTGACGACAAAGCCACCGAATCTCGACTTGAAAATGGCTACCTAGACGACAAATCAGGCAAAGTTTGCCGGGCCTATCCCAACTCTCAGCTCGGTTTATCCTCGGTGAGCTACCCAATTGGTCAGTCGCCCGATGCCGGTGATCTCGATAGCGATGCGATCTCCCACGGCGAGGGCGAAATCATCCGGCGGAACAATGCCGGTTCCCG
>WNFO01003297.1_pt1 | contig 14899 bp, 15 predicted proteins | sample 5400251 | NCBI WGS metagenome assembly WNFO01 (sample SAMN13153354, study PRJNA577476) | soil metagenome | isolation source: 100 cm saprolite under Madrone tree | place: USA:California | collected 2016-06-14 | reverse complement strand
GATGGACTATAAACCCCCCGTCTTCGGCCGCACGTCTCAAAGGGAGAGAGAGGAAACAGTTTCAGCAGTCTCCAGTCGGACTAGAATGTTCAAATCCATGTTCTCCAGCCCCATGAAGGACTTATTCAGAAAAGGCGAGTCCCGTCAGACCATATACACTAGCAAGAACGTATCGCTATCAGAGCGATACGTTCTCGCTAGTACAAGATTGTGGCTCAAAATTCTCTGTCAACGAATCACTGTCAGAAGCTGAACTCGGTGGGTCGACAAGCACACATAAATATCAAATAACGCGGTGGGTGCGTCACGGCAACTGATTGAAAACCCGGAACAACATGTTTTCTCGGAAATGGCTCACTGGAAAATCAGATGGCAAGACTCTCAGGTAGTCCCATAAGCTTTGACGGCCTGCAGTTGTACGAGACGAGGCGCCCAATCGTAAAACACGATCGGCGCCGCAATGCGCGCCCCGTTACCACACCTTTTCCCTCCACCAGATAAAAGAGACATACGGCCCGGTATACTTGATTCATTAACATACCTATATTTGAACAACCGCGACGTAGCAACTCCGGGGCTAGGGGACAGAGGATTCGTCCATGAGCGGTGAACGGGATGAAATATTGAGCATGCAGATTGGATTGAAAGTAAAGATGGGACAATGAGGCATCAGGAAAGGCATTGATACGGCAGATTAGGATAGGCTTGTTGGCTCGGTGTCCATGAAGAATCGAGGTTGCCGATATAGCCGTGATCTAGACAGCCTACTCAAACCCAGGTCGGCGTCTAGGTAAGAGTGATCATGATTGATGATGAGAGGCAGCGGTGAGCTCGGGAGAACAGACGGGAACATTGCTCTGGCGCTTATTCTGTGATCCATGATGCTGCGGGGCTACTATCCAATCAATCAAAGCCATCGTACGGTTCTCCTGACGACAAGAGCGTGGTAGAACTGTCTTGGAAAGAGGGAAACCGCTGCGGAGAAGCCGCGACAACCATGGAACGAGAGCAACACCAAGGGAAATTACATACGGTACTGTATGACGAATAGATCAACATTTTGCACGAGGACCTTTCGGAGATACTGAATGGAAACATGACTTTGACAGCCCGAGCGAGGCATGAAGGGGATAAATATGAAGCGCAGTGGCAAAGTTTGGTCTGGTCCGAGACGCTAAGGTCCCATCAAAAGGAAAAGAAAAATACATCACAGATACCCAGGCTGTACGACATCTGGACTTGAGGTTATTTTTTTAGCTTTGAGCTTCTGCACTGTATTATGGGCTGTTTCATATATGGAGCGTTTAGGTATTGACGCTCTCTTGGGAGCCTGGCGCCACAGATCATCATGATGGTACGGTGCCGGGCACTGGCAGTGACAGGGCATTGCTTCAAAGTAAGTACATAGTCCGGCCGGAGGGTTTGTAAGCTTGGGAACAACAACAATGCGCAGCCAAACAATGCGCAGCCATCAGATGAGGTGGATGTATCTGTATCGTTGGGAGCGAATAACGCAACAACCGTTGAACGTACGTTGAATAGTTGACTGGTTGAACTGAGAAAATGCGGTTACAGGTACGCGCGGTGCGACATAAATTTGGCAAAGGACCCCGAGACCCCTAGAGGCATCGTTTTGTTTCAACCACTTCCCACTATCTCGTTCTCTCATTTGGACACCCGTAATTACGAATACGGCACGATATGGGCTGTCTCACCTGTAAAGTACAATGTCAAGAGGGTCGAGTCCGAAGTGAGGGAAACCGGCGACAAGTTCTGTGATAGTGAAGGTAATATGTTTTGTAGTACTGTATGATGGGTGCACTCGTGCTCGACGGCTGACACTGATCGTAGCTCTTCGAACTTGAACATCATGCATGGCGATCCATCTCCATGGCAACACCCCAACTTAGGTTTAACTCTTTGCTCGAAACAGCTAGCTCTCCTGGGTGTATATTCACTCAGGCAGGACTAACCCTGCTACGGTCATAGTTCAAAATACGAAGCGAAGTTCATGGCCGAGGATTGGCACCTTGTTTAATCGCGAAGGGTCAGGGAAAACATTTTTTCGTACGCCGACTTTTGCATTGCCACATTGCCATGATAAAACCTGTAACACCTTGACCGTCCGACCTTCGGCCTCGGCTTGCCCACATTACTGGAAGATCAATTGGTCAGCTAACTGAACGTGGGCTTGGCCTTTCAGGATCGCTCGCAAATTGAATGTGTGTGTTTTAACTTGAGCGGTAGTGGCGTATTGAATGTCTGCCAGTGCGGCAGTGCCGCGCCGCCAGGGAACTACAGTAAGTAACCGACCAGCGTTGTGGGAAATTCTCAATCTCCAATCTCCCTTCCCACCGGCCGGGTCTGAGCGAAATCTACGAATTGCAATGTGACTGACAATTGCGTTCAGCCCTAGGCGCTGAGCTTGCCCCGTTCTGCAGTCATCCAACGGAACCTGAAGTCGCTATGCAAATTCGCCAGATCTTTAAAGAAGCGGTTATTTCAGCTGTGCCACTACTTTCGGCCCAACATCTTTCCCCCCCTGCCGTTACTGCTTGGAGCGTGATGTCCAATCACGTCCAATTATCGGCCGCCGCTGGGATCCCACCTCAAAGCATAAACAATGTCCTTAGCCCAGGCATCGTCAGTCTCTTCATTCAGGGTTTGGAAACAGGTCTCGTTCTCTCGCAATTCGCCCAATGGCTCTCTCTCGATCGGAAAGAAGGGATCACAATCACCGTGCTCGTTTTATTTGTCACCACCGTCGGATTGTCAGCCCTTCTCCCATTCCTTTCCCCGAGATAGTTTTCTCACGTGACTGACCCGTTGTCGAAAACCTTGGGAAAAACTCTTTAGCGTGGAGACTGCTCTATGTTTTGCGTCTGCCTGGCGGATTTATGTTCTTGATTTTGGACAAGTTGTGAGCAAAATACTTCTCCTTTCTCTATCTCCTGGATCTTTCTTTGCGGCTTGACGCACTTTTTTTCTGCCTTCAGATAGTAGCCGGATGGACCGAGATCATCCACGGAATGCTTGTACGTAAAACCTTTGATGGCTCGCCAGCGCCTTGCCTTTTCAAGCCCCCTGTACTTACCACTTTCTTAATAGACTACTCTTATAGCCGCACCTATTCAGGCGTACTTTGTATGGCGCTGTTATCATGTCAGTCCCTATCAAACACCTCGCACGTCCCAAGTACTTATCCGCGGCAGATTATGAAAAAGAATATATATCTAACAGTAGGTCCCTCCGAAAAGTAATGCGGTGCTCACTTTGATCTCAGTTTCTATCTCTCTCAAGGTCCCCCTTGTCGCTACCTTAGTTTGCACCGTTGTTGCTGCGGGCTGGGTCACCGCATGGCTCTTCCGCATGCACTCCGCAGCACGAGCTTCCTCCAACCCTATAGCACCGAATCAATTCGTGTACTACCCCTGTAAGAACCCGAGACGAATGGCTGACAGTGGCTATCGCTCATTATAGTGCTCATTTGTGCAGTTGTAGTATTCCTCACCCTTCCAGCGGGTATGTATGCCGCCGCGTCGTATCTTGCGTCGCGCCTTTAATAATCCACAATTGGTAGCCCTAGACATTGCTATTACGAGCATCCGTGTGTTTGGTTTCATTCCTCATCTGCCGTTTCGGGCTAGATGGATGTCATTACTAATCCCACGATATAGTGCTACGTTCTCTGATCAAGTTTTTGAGGCGTATCCATGCGGAACACCTCCGCCGTGTACGTCGTTGTCTCACCTCCTTTCCCCGCATAGCCTGACGGATACGATTTGGCAGCGGGTATCGCGCTTCATTGTTGTGACATGGCAGGCCGTCATCCCGCCCTGTCTCTGTGCTGTCGCTTTGTTGATCAAATATCTTACCTTCACCCGAGCACACCCAGTACGTGGCATCTGCAACGGCTATTCCTTCCCCATGACTGACCGACAGCTCTCCTATTATACATCCGCAGGGGACTAAACAGATGTGGTATCCCGCGATTCAAGCTATGCTGGGCAAGTTGTATGTTTTATCCTTGTATTATACACTGTACGCTTTCTCTTTTGGCAACCCCTTCGTGGGGTTTTTTTGCCACTGTTCTGTATGTCTAATTAACGCTTTTTGGGGACACAGAAACAACCGCATGGATCTCTCTAATGAGCCACCCGTGACGTACGTAACGACGAGGGGTGCCTCGTCGCTCGATAGCATGGGTTCGCCCACGCGGCGATACGTACTCTCTCTACCATTCCCGGACCAGGAGCAAAGTTGTTAATAATTTGGGTTTTTGAGTCTTCAGCCGCACTCGCACACGTGTAGTTACTGTATTGTAAGAATGACCCTCTAACATATGACAAATCGACTATTTTCACTAAGTTACATGGGGTGGGTAATGTTGTACTTGACGACCGTGACCTCGGAGATAAGGTAAATCGGCACCCCGCACACGCACTAAAAAAGTTTCTTTCTCAGCACCCGAACATGTGTTTCGAGGCTGTTTCAATTTGTTGCCCGTCGCCCGAAAAACGTGGGAAGAAAGAAAGAAAAGTTAAATTGTTAGAAGTGATCATGGCCCGTCATTTCATTCGAGAGCTCTAAACCTGAAGCGTTGACTCGGACGGGCACAATAAGTAACATGGCATGGTTGTGCCATGGAGAACTCAGATGGGGCATCAAGACACCGCATGCAGTGGTATTGTCAGATGGCCGCCGGTGGCGGGTCCGAATGAAGAAAGATAGAGGCCCGAGTCCCGACACCCCAATTTTCGGTCAAAAGCTGTGATGGCCACGCGATGAAAACCTCGATCACCGGCAGATAGAGATACCGTACTGTCCACGGTAGGTAGGTGGCATTTCCTTCACCCCGACACCCGTGGTCGCGCTCACGCTCGTAAAACAGATTCGAGAGTTCTGACAAAACAGAAACGCATCAGTGTAGATTTTTGCGACCCTCCCAGTTTCGGACCAGTGATGATTGGAGTTCTAAATCGCTGCCGAAGCAGTACAATCATCGACAGCCTGCTCCAATCGTGTATAAGGGAAAGAAACAATGCATCGATGATACAGTGTGTTAGCTTTGTTCCACAATGACCACTTTCTTCCGTTCCGCCTTGGGCTTGCTCTCCCCCGCGCGCGTATGCCGCCGCCTCCGCTCCTCCTTGACGCGCTCTGCCTCTTCCATTGTCCGTTTAAGCTGCCCAGCCTTGTACACGGGTTTGGGTAAATGCCGACTCCTATATCATCGATCATGTTAGGAAAGCCGTAGAGCATATACTACCACCGGATCGATCAAATAGCTGTGCGCGTACCGTTGCACTTTGCCAATCTCGGCATCCATTTTCCACCGCTCTTTCAGCGCATTGCGGTACTCGATCGCGGAGCGCTCGCGAGCTGTGACGATGCCGAGTTTCTCTGACGCGTTCGCCTTCCATACGCGCACGTTGCCGTCGTCAGAGCCGGAAAGCACGAAACGTGCATCTGCGGTGAACGCGGTCGCCAGCACGCGCTGCATACGCTTCGTGTGGTATACCTCAGGATGTGTACCGCGGCCTTCTTGCCATATGCGTAGAGTGCGATCCCACCCGCCAGAGACGAACTCGGTGCCAGTCGGCGACCAATCACAAGATGTCACGGCAGAAACATGTGCCTTGTAAATCTGGGTGGGGGTATTGAGCCGCCGGATGTCGAATGTGTAGAGATTGTGATCTTCCGATGCTAGAAGTATAGAGGTTGGGAAGGTAGGAGACCAGGAAAGATCGTTGTTTTTCATCTGTTATACGTTTTAGGTCCAGAAGCAACCACGCTCTCTGTATATATACCTGCATGACGATACGTCGCTCGGCCTTGCCAGTTCGAATGTCATAAAGGATGAAAGTACGATCGGAGCCAACACTGGCGAGTACAGAAGGTTCTGAGGGATTGAAGCGCACCCCTGTTACAGACTCTGCGGAGGAAGAAAACGTGATATCCATGACTGGGGCGCTCCTAAGGGACGATGAGTGAGGAAAGACGCAAAGGCAGGTAACGTACTTTGTTTCGTCCCATATCTGAACTATTGTCGAAGACGTCGCAAATAAAGGATCGGTGGTATGATGATCTATGGAGCTATAAAAGATGCCGTATCAGTTGCAGCGAAGCGAACAGAGTACAAGGACCAACTGAAGTGTCCCCTTCCCCGGAAACACCGCGAGTGGTTTTGGCTACAAGAGAATTAGAAACTGCCGAAGACGGGAGAGAAGGAAAACGCACCTGCGATGGCCCCGTTTCTGAGGGGTCTAATGATGCTCCTCTGCGCACATCCCACATTTTGATATTTCTGTCCACGCCACAACTCAGGATCCTGTGGTCGTCTGCCCAGCAAAGGCCCGATATCTTCCCCAGATGAGCGCCCGTAATTTTTGCGAGGTGCGTCCTCCTCCCAGAGTTATGAAGGATAATCTCTAAATGATGCGAGTTCCTGTCACTCGACATGTAAGATACTACACAAGCTCCAGGAAACGCACCTCCATCCCAGCTTGCACTCGCGACGTCTGTAATGGTGTTTGGACGGCGCGAGAGCACCTCGACTGCATCAGCATGGCCCTCGAGCGCTGCTATAAATGGCTTGGAGAACATGCGCTCCATTTTTGCTGCGTTCAGCGCACGGATACGCTCGCGGGCTCGGGCAAATGGATGTAGTAACGGATCTAAATTTCTGTGCGTCGGCGTTGGATCGCCTGGTCGCGCGGGTAGGTGGGCTGAAGGCGCATGTTGCAGGACAGATATTTTCTGTAAGAGTGTTCATCAAAGTAGCATAGACGTCGAATGCAGGAGAATTACCACCATCGCGGTCCTTCCACAGGTTGATGTGTGTGAGCAGTGTAGCGTGATTAGTCAGCTGTCGTTGGACTCGACCTCGCTGTTTGGATCAGAACTGGCTTGGTCTTGATTATGTCTAACTGCAATTTGTCGAATGCAAATACTGTAAAAGTGGCCGAAGACGAGGATTACGCTGGTGAGGCCAGGGCAGGTCACCTAGATTCAGATCTCTGAGTCATCCAATTGCCCCCTAGCAGACTTGGCAGTGGTACTTGTTCAATTTGGCTTCCTGAGTGATGCCTTTTGGCGCTACTAATCCGGTTCTGCTATTTTTGTGCTACAGTATATCCAAACCTTGGTCCGGAGCTAGAATGACCGCGTGGCGGTCGCCTAGATGTTGATACGTATGCAACCGCCACGGGGTATCTTACTGTCCTTGATTTCATTAACGTTTTTCATACTGCAAGCACGTTGCCGTGATGTTGCGCGTACACGCGGCTGATTGAACCGTGGGGCTGTAACTGTTTTGGCCTTACAAGAGACTGTTGCCGCCGGTATGACTGTACAGTATGACTGTTTGCCACTGCCAACTGGCTCTAGAACCGCCATGACGGGTCTGTAGACCCGGGCTCCCTCTCCAGGCGATGCGCGGGATCATATAATCCGGTGTCCAATTGTCGTGTACGCATTTCTCCAAGTGTCCAAATGAGTACTGTTTATGGGCGTCCCCCAATCACCATCGTATCGAAATCTCCCGTGCCCTTGCCAGGTTACCTACAACCTGAAGTCGATGACAAACACCATGGGGACTGTGACGCGCCAAGGCTACTCTGTAACAGGCGTTGTCTCACTACAATGGTGAGTTCAAGAGTTCAGGGCCACCTTAAGGGCCTCGACTCATCGACTCATCGCGGTGCACAAGTCGCTTGGATGGTACATCAGAGGGTGAGAATCCTGTCTTTTCACAGACACCCTCCCAGCGCGACCTCGTATTTGTCACAAATTCCGGGCTGGCTCCCCTCTCTGGTGGCGCCAATCATCGCTAATTTCCCGGCGCGCGAACTGGGACCTCTTCAAGTGACGAAGTCTGGCAACGGTTTTCTTTCACTATCCTCTCCTGCTCACCGTCGCCACTGTGCGCCGACACCCGACGACTCGGAGAGGCTGCCTAACATAATTTGCGTCACGGCCATGTGCTTGCCTCGCCCACTGGCACCGCATTATCGGATGCCAGTTATAGAGCACAAAGTCTGATTATGACGAATACGACTTCCCCCGATGTCTTTGGCTTCTTTGTACAGGGTCTTGAATTGTCTTGGTTTTCGCGCAACTCTCCTAATGGCCCTCTTTTCCGGAAGACGCAGGTCGTCACGTCTCGTTGTTATGCTATGGTGTTTGTAACAACGACTGGGGTGTGGACATCAGGCGTCTTGTATATCTCCTTTCTATTTCTGTCCGTCTGGAAAGCTTTAGAGACCGGGATTTACTTTCCCTCTACTTGGCGAATTTATGTGACTGACATGACTGGCCTTGGGAAACCCGTGTATGACACCCATCATTCTTACACCTCCCGTGTCCATCATATGATATTCAGTTTGCCCTTTTACTTGCCATGTCAAGTGGACCCGGCTGGGATTGAAAAGAGGGTCCACATTCCCCTAATATGTCACCTCAATGGAGCATCCTTCCGTGTCCCATGAGCTATTTGTCCTCAGACTTCAATCATAGCTATCCTCGTACAATTTTACTGATGTGGTGTCGTTACTGAGTTCGCCCTGGTCTCAGGTTCTCACCCTTTCCTCGCATCACAATTCAAACTCTTTAGTGTTAGATCCTGATGGGAAACTCGTGCGTTATTGTCAGTTCTCCGTGGTTATGATTCAAAACAAATGGCGCTTTTCACGGGTTTGCAGATTCGAATTTCACATTTCCGCTTCCGCTTGGTTCGGTCGAGCTGTCAAGTTGGGTCACTATAGAACTGTTTCTGCTGATCTTTAAGGACGGACCTTGCAGCGATTTCCGCGCTGTTCGTGAGAAGGTACCGCTACAGTTCTCATGCAGTGGTACAGGCTAGATCGTAGTGGGTATTTTGGGGTCCACTGGCATCTGATTCTACTTTTCTGCATTACCCTCAATTGCGCTCGTACACCATTGAATGTTATTTTTAAATTGTCCACTCACGTCAAGTTGCAGGACGATTGTTCCATCGTCTTACGTAGACAGGGGAGCGGGTTTACATTGACCAAAGGCCCCAGGTATTTTACGCCGCACTGACGAAAGGGCTTTCGGATGATACAGAAAACAGAAGTAAATGCGGCGTTAAAAGTGATAATCAGGGAGCTGAAAACTCTATTTTTTACAACCTGTGTGAACCTTCTTTCGACATCTGTCGTATACACTTAGATTTCGCCAGTGCGACTCCTGTTAAGCAATAGAGTTGAGTAAAAGTCTGACCCACGTCTGAGTAGCACAGATTAATGCAGGGTCCAGCGGAGAAGGTCGACATAGGCGCTGGCATCGGCGTCATGGGTCATGTGGTGTACGTACAGATTTTCCGACAGATCACAGTAAAATAGAGATGAAAGGTTATAGCCCGATATGATTGATTGATTATACTGTACGTTATTGTCTCCCATCGAGCCGGCATCAAGACCTTCCGTCGGTAACTCGTGTGCTCGCGCTCACACTCGGGTGTCACGGGAAGCTCGTGCTTCGACTCACCTGTCTCACGGATGGGCGTTTATGCGCCTTCGGCGGGAAGAGGGGGTATTTCTAAATACTGTATGCACACGCCGATGGGAAAACGGTGGAAAACGAGGATATCACCGATTGCTGATATAGCACATGCCACCAGGGCAACCGGTGACAGAAATGAGATCCCCAAGCCGCGAAAGCATGACATATATGATGTTCTTGGGAATGAAACAGGGTAACGCTGAGTGACCTGCGTCTGAGTACATTCAAGTTCTCATGTCAAGAATACGTAGCTGCCTGCCGTTAATTCCTTTCGATATGGGGGTAAAGCGGGCGAATCATAAGTGAACTTGTGGCACATATTCTCGAGGCCAGGAGTCTGGTGCTCGGAGAGTTGAGGCGCACCTTATGGTAGCCTAGTAGATTTCCGCTTTGAGACTGGCCGTAAACGATGAGCAGTGGCGCAAACACAGCCTTTATTGCGAATGGGCTTACAGCGGATTGGACGTGGGTCCAGCCTGAGAGGCTTCCCGAGAGTAGTACGGTGTATGGCCGCGGTAACTAGACACCGCGACAAAGAGGAACCAACGCACTATACCAATCTGTCCAGAATTTGTCAGCAAACCGATGAAAGTTCACCATGACCCCTGCAACCACCGGCAACCGGTAGTGATCAAGACGGAGCCTGAGGTTAGTATAATGCAGTAGAACTTCTACTACAGAACTCCTTCTGCATTACAACAACCCCAGGGATCATTCTTGGATCGGTTGTATGCTGTACACGAGCTACACGTGCCCGTCTTTGCTTTTCTACCCCGTCTTCCGCCTCCAAGAGCCGCTTACAGGACAGGCGATACGGAAGCCTTGAATAAAAGGAGGCACTTCTCCGCTGGATGGATCCTCCATTTCATTTTCATCTATCTGATTCCTTGTAAGGTTTGAAAAGAACCTCTTGTGGAGGTAATCTCAGGGAAATCCAGACCGCGTTCGGAAGAAATTTGTCGCGTAGGTTTGTCTGTAGAAGAACTCATAAATCGCTGTATCATATTTTTCTTAATTTACCCTGTCGTTTTTCATCCCCTGGAAGAGGACGCGACGAAGGTTTGGGCCTGTAGAAGACTACTCGTAAGCCATAATCGCATCACTGAAATATAAAAATCTACCCACTTGTGATAGGTAGATTCACTGAGACATGAATGTCTTCAATGAAAGGTTTCTCTTTCCACAAATCCGGCGGATCGTCTAAGTACTTGCTTGGATATTACCATCCAATTTGACTTCGGGATAATCGCCTTCAAGAGCGTCGATGTTAATTTCAACCTACGAGACAGGTAGTTCAGCCACCTCCGAGTCAGCTACACAATAAACTTTTGACAGACCTTATAAAGTGCGAGGCCCGACGCAAGAGTTTCAATGCTCGAAGTGCGATTTAGTCACTAGATGAGTTCTCCCAAGTGTTTGAGGGTTGCGGCAGTGGAAATGGCGACAGCAAGCGAGCGAGATCTTGGACGACCTTCGACGAAAAAATGTGAGATTACAGTATATGCTCGCTCGGGCTCTGCGACTCGGAGACAGGCGTTCGGGGTCAACGTGGGATGGTGTGCCAGTTGGCGCTGTATTTCCAACTTCACCTTGGCTACGATCGCAATTGGACACCAGGACTAACGAACTGAACTCTGGTGTGTCTCAGGCTCACGTGCCATGTCCCGTCACGGTTAGATCCCGCCAATTGACTCGGACTCAACGCCGATTGTCAACGACAGCTTCGATGGCTCTATTTTCGACGCCTTACCCACCGTACGACCCCACAGATGAGGCAGGGTATTTGTATTCTCTAGAATCAGCACATTCACCTCTCTGACTTCTACCACGATCAGGTTCTCGTCAGTGACTTGCACGATTACACATACATCTTGGCCACTTATCAAATTCGCAGCTATGAAACCGTGGTCAAACGATGGCCCGTAATCCTCACCACTATCATAGACAGCGTGTATTCCGAAAATCATGAACTCAATGAGGTCCCTGAAAAGGTTGATAAGCTAGAGGAGGGTAAAGCAATGATCGCAACAATAAGTCGTCTCAAATACGACATGGCCCGCGACCGAGCGCTCGAGTATGTCGTCTTGCTCTACCTACTCGAGATACCCGAATTACACTCCCGTAGGCCTATTCCAGCTGATGGCGAAGCCCTCGTAGATGAGTACAACGCGGAACTTGCTCGCCTCGAAGAGCGCGGTCAAAACACATGGTTTACAGCGCCATGGCTTTATGCAGAGTATGCATTCTCGGCTGTCGCCCACCCTGTCGCGTGAGGTTCACCCACTCACTACAACATCACAGGTGCTACCTGTCAGTCTTCCTCCGTGGCCAATAGGCAAGAGTGAGGAGAACTAAATAGCGCTCAGATATCGACTATCTCGCTCACTCTTTGCTATATCTAAACACTGGAAGTCGTTTGACCCGTTCTTCGCTCAAAAATTGGACACGTTCAAGGCAAGCGGTACCTCCGTACACCGTATGAACGCTTTCCTTTTGCGCCCATGCGATATGGTTGGCTGATCGTGCACCGTCATTTCGGTGTAGGGCTCGCTGTGACACTATCTGAGCTTGAGTCCGAGAAGCATATCGTTGCCAACGACCCGGAGAAGCTCAAGATCCTGTTTCACGAAATGACGCAGATGTGTCTATGGTACGTTCATAGTTCCAGTTACTCGTCAGAAAGATCTGAGTCAATTAACCCAGGGGGAATGCCACAGTCGGTTCCTCTGTTCTCTGATGCTTATCATATTAACAGCCCTGTTGATCAGGATCTCAGCCTTCTGACAAATATGACACCAGAGGATATCGAACGCCTCCAGACTATTGGACGAGATGCTCAAGATGCGCGTAAAGAATTTATCCTCAAGGACGATCAGAGCGCTGCCTGGGAACATGTGACAACCTTGAAAGACGCACGTATCGACTTTGTGCTGGACAACGGTGAATCTTTCGCGTTCCTTACCTTTTCCTTAAAGAAGCTCACCTTCCCTGTCTAGCCGGATTCGAGGTCAGCCTTACTTTTTGACTTGACGCCGTACTATGATAGTCAACTACAACTGTTCGCCACAGCTCTTCACGGATCTTATCTTCGCCGATTTTCTTGTATCCCATACCCCATACGTATCCAAAGTCGTTTTTCAGTCAGTCTCTCATCTCCTTGATGACATAACAGACCCCTGATCTGATCGCGAAGCCCGAAATCCATCCCGTGGTTCGTATCCGATGTGACACCGCCAGATTTTGCCGCACTACTCGACGCTACATCTCTCCCCTCAGGCCCTGCACTGGAGCACTTAAAACGCGCCGTCGCGCGCTGGAATGCATACCTTGTCGATGGGACGTTTGTATTATCAGTCCCACGGGATGCAACCATCGGTGTGCCGGACGAGATGGTGAACTTTTGGACTTCGCCGTGGCCTTACTGGGAAATGCGCTCGCGCGCCCCAAAGTTGTGGGACGCACTCTGTGGGAGTGGACTTGTTATATTCAAGGTGAGCTCATGACCCGTGTCCTGATAGGATTCCTAAGTCTGATGTGTGAAACACCGTTGGCCGCAGGGTGATTTGAAGTGAGCCTGCAGAAGATAACCGCTAATTGTTGTCAGTCACACTGAACGCATGTTTCTCCCTGTCCTGTCATAGCTATCGCAAGTAAGTATTACGCAACTCAACCTGATACATCAATTAGAAGCTTGGTACAGGTTGACTGGTGACCTCCAATGGCCCGTAGACACGCCGTTTGAAACTGCCGTGGGTGAGTCCCGCTACCTCCCTCCTCGAATAAGGACACATAACGACCCATCTGCCCCTCTTTAGGATCGCTTGCACATGCATTCCCACTCTTGAGTCTTCGAACGAATAAGGCAGACGTTGTGGTTGGAATCCCGCGTTCGGTCGCGGAAGCGCTTGACGCACGGGGTGAGAAGTGGCGAATTAATGGGAGGTACGTCTCGCGCTTGTTAATGGTTTTGGAAGGTGCCGATCCTCAATGGACACGCAGACTTTGTGTGCGAATAATTGAACGTAACTATCAAATGCGGATCACTACTGTAGGCTTTTACTTTTTCTGCTCGTAAATGTACTACAATCATGCGAACGCGAAGAAAAAGGTGGAAAGTCGCCAGCTGTGTTGCAGTGTCGGTGTCACAACCGGGTTTGATAGGAGCAGCATTGTCTTTTGTGCCACGCATAAGAAAATGCCAGAAACTCAGTGGGCTATCGCACTGCCTCGAACGGTCGATCTACGATGATACACCTTAGATGTGTCGCACGTTGCGTGTTGCGATGACCCGAAGACGAGTACAAGCGGACCACTGGCAGTGAAGCGGTGTGCGGTGTGCGTGACAGGATGATGGGCGACTCGAAGCGCTCATGGGGTTGTTAAGACGTTCTTATGTATGTGGTATCAAGAAGGAGCGCATGTTAGACAGAATTTGCTGACGACTAGTTGCACGCGCTAACCAACCGCTAGCCACTGCCAGCGCTCGCTCCCAGCCAGCAAGCTCCGACGCCGACGCCTCTTGCGGCAAGCCATGACTCTTCTCTCCCGCGCAATCGATTTGCACCAGAGTCCCACCCATAACAAGTGTTTACGTTTACAGTAATATCCGATCGATTTGATCCTGGATGCTGCCCACTGGACGGCTCACATCAACGGGCGCTTTCCAATGGACACTCTTTGACTCATGACTTTCTGTCATCATGGTGTTGGTGACGCACTCGACACGCCCGAGTTGAGGGCCATCGCCGTCACAGATTGGTTTGATGCCGTTGATCATTTGAAACAAACCGTCGCTCTTGACAACAGTGACTTCTACACTCTCCATCACTCTCGAACTCGCCCACTCCCTCCGAGTCGTCCAGGGACAGGCTTCCCCCCTTTCCGTTCGCGAGTTCAAATCAGCCCTCTCTCCTAGTCTCGCAAACCAGACCCGATTCAGTAACCCCCCTCCCGCTCTTCTGTCCGCGCCTAACTCATTATCCATTTGCAATCTCGCTTCCCGCGAAAAATGTTGTCACGCACGTACTTCGGGAATGCCCTCGCACACTGGCAAGAGTACGTCAACATCCCGCGCATATATACCACCCCCTCCAAGATGTCGTACGCTTGAAGGAAGGGGCCTTCGGAATATTTACGAAATCGGCCATGTCACCGTGCAGGGTCCAAACTGATGTACTGATTGATGTGTTATCTGACAATCGTGATAGAGTTGGTTACCACTCTCAGGGTGATCGATGATCGATGATCTCTCGACATGAAACACACCGAGCCCGAGCCCTGTCTAAGATGAAGCAACGTGTTCGTAAGTTACTGCCACTCCACTTTTAGAAAACGATCAGTTTAGATGACCAGGCGCATTACTGTTCTGCACGGC
>WNFO01003864.1_pt1 | contig 14910 bp, 12 predicted proteins | sample 5400251 | NCBI WGS metagenome assembly WNFO01 (sample SAMN13153354, study PRJNA577476) | soil metagenome | isolation source: 100 cm saprolite under Madrone tree | place: USA:California | collected 2016-06-14 | reverse complement strand
GCCCTGCAAACTGAAAACGGCAAGCCTTCGGTCTTGGCTCCCGGTAAACATTTTGAGCGCGTATTGATCATCGTCTTGGAAAACCAGGACTACTCTTCAGCGATGAGCAACGAGTTTTTCGCGAGACTGGCAAGCAAGGGAACCAGCTTCTCTAACTTCAAAAACCTCTACCATCCGTCCTATCCGAATTACCTCGCAATGGTTGCAGGCAGTTCTTTTGGCATGCACAGTGACCGCCAAATCAACCTCCCCGACGACGCTCAGCATCGAACAATCGCCGATTTGCTCGATTGGACGAGCTATGCGGAAAACTATCCGCCCCGCATACAACCTTATCTTCAAGCGGACGAAGGGAAATATGCCCGCAAACATGTTCCGTTCTTGAGTTTTGAGAAAATTCAAAAGGAAAGCTATCGCAACGTAGTTTCGGTCGACACCAAAGATCCGCACAATTCCTTCGTGACCGCCATCGAAATGTTCAGAAAAGACCCGAAAAAATTTCCCCTCTCTCGATATATGTTCTACACCCCCAACCTCGACGACGATGGACACGATCCTTTCTATAACGCTAGGAAGGGACTGAAAAAGGGTTCGCACTGGCTGGAAACCTTCTTCCAAACATGGTTTCCCTGGGATCAGAAAGAGATGAAGGGCACTCTGGTGGTCGTGACGTACGACGAATCCGAGGGGAACGACAAGAACGATCGCATCTATACCGTCTTCCTCGGCGATATGGTCAAAAGCCAGACCGTAGACAAAGAATACAACCACTATAGCGTGCTAAAAACGATTGAGGATAATTTTGGTTTGCCAACGCTGAATTCGGGCGATGCCAGTGCGGCGCCCATTACAGAAGCCTGGAAGTAAGTTTTATCTTCCGTAGCGCCCGCCTTAAATCGCGCGTACAAATGTGTTCACTATGGCACATAAATTTCACGCGTAATCTGCTATTCATTTGCCCATGAAAAGCGCACTTCACCAAGATCGACAGCAGGGCCTTTGAGGCCGCTATGACTCGTAGACGCCACCAGTCTTTTCAACCCGCCGTATTTCTAACAAGAATGAGCGCGGAAAGCTTTATCGCCGTATTTCGCGAGGGGCAGACGATCTGTTCGCAGGGCGACGCCGGCAAGGAAGTGTTCTACATCGAGAAAGGGCACGTCAAACTCACGGTTAAGTCGAAGCGCGGTAAGCAGACGGTCCTCGCGATTATGCATCGTGGAAACTACCTGGGTGCGGAATGCATGACGGGTCAAGCGCTCCGCACCGCGACCGCTACCGCACTTACACCATGTACCCTCCTGGTCATCGCCAAGAAGGAGATGACACGCGCTCTCCATAATGGCCATGAGTTCTCAGACCATTTCATCGGCTGCTTGCTTGGACGGAACATCCGCATTGAAGAGGATCTAATCGACCAACACCTAAGCTCCTGTGAGGAACGCTTAGCTCGCGCCTTGTTGCTAGTTGCCCGCTACGACAAAATACGCAAGCGAACCGCGGTCATACCGAAGATCACTCAGGGGACGCTCGGGGGATTGATTGGCTCAACGCGCAGCCGCGTCTGCTACTTTATGAATAAGTTCAAGAAGCTCGGTTACATCGAGTATGGCGAAAGATTGCGAGTTCATAATTCCTCCCTCAGTGGCGTGTTAAAAGACTCGATATTCTCCGATCTGCGCGCCTCTCGGCCGAACTGAACACCTGGGCGCAGCTTGCGTGCAAAATTGGCCAGACGCGTCTCGGTCGCAGTTAATTCCCAAGGGCCCTGGAAGACTGCTATTTCCGCTGTCGAATCTTGAACACGCCAAGCGTGCACTTCTTAGGGAAATGGAACGCTTTCGCCCGCTTTTTAAGCATGGTGCAGCCTCTACACATTGTTCTATTTCGCACAGGGATCAGGCATTATACTGCGGCCATGCCACGCCAGCTGGTATGGATTGTTAAGCAGAATTTTCAGGGCTTCGGTTGCTCCGAGTGTAACTGGGTGTTTCAGTCTTCTGGCGCGCTTTTTGGCCAATCACTGGATGAAATGAAGCAGAACTACGAAGCCCAGCGTGACAAAGAGTTTTCTGCCCACGTTTGTGCCAAGCACCCTAAGACCCATCAGGCCAAAGCCTAATAGGTCGCAGCCGTCATTCAGAACATTGTAGGTGCGAGCCACGAGCATGCGAGACCAGGACTGGATCAAAACACTTGAAGACGGCAGGAAGGTGAAATTCATCTACCAAGAACTGCCGGCAGGCGGGGCATTTATCACCGCGCAGATTGCGGGAAATGAGGTTGTCTATTCGGTCTTATTGACCAAAGCAAAAAGTCCGCTTAGTCGTGAAGATGCTGAAAGTCATTTCAAGAGCGAGCTTTCCGAGAAGTAGCACTACCTCAGTTCCCTCCCCCGTGCTGTCCAGCACGAGTAAGCGCCAACTTTCACGCCTATCGGGGAGCGGCATACTTCCAGATCACTGCTGGCAGCGGCGCTTAGCGCCGCATATTTCGGATTGTTGGTGGGAAGGGGATTTATCTACGTCCAGGATCACCGGAAATTCTTTTCGCCTCAATCGCCTCAGCCGCGGAAAGCTTCCGGTCTACGTGTGGTTCTGAGCGCGGGCCACCGGAATGCAGCAAACAGCGCTCCCCAGCAGCGACACCGCACGTAGGACAGGGGACACAGAACAGCTGTCTTGCCGTCAGGTCGCTCTTCCTCATTTGAATACGTTGCGCCAAAACCAGCCGCAAAGCTATCGCATATTGGACACTATTCGCACCAGACATCGGAGACTTTCGCCCGCTTTTCGCTTTCTGGACCGGCTAGGAGGATGACAGGGTCAAGGAACTCGAAGCGGCGTGGAGCTTGATCTCGTAGAGAGCGTGGTCGGCTGCATTCAGAAGGTGTTCGATGGTTAGACCGTCGCGGGGATACTCGGCAACGCCGACGCTGACCGTAAGGCGCGGAAGCTCGGCATCTTCGGCCAGACGCTGCGAGATGCGCTGCGCAACCCTGCGGGCGTATTCGGCGGAGATCTCCGGCAAAACCAGAGCGAATTCGTCGCCCCCATAACGAGCGGCCGTATCGATGCTACGGCAACTGACGTAAAGAACCTCCGCGAGGCGGCAGAGAGCCGCGCTGCCCACGACATGGCCGTGCGTGTCGTTGATCTTCTTCAATCCGTCTAGATCCAGCAAAACAACAGAAAACGGCCGGCCGTTGCGCTGATAGCGCTTAATTTCCATATCGATGCGCTCAAGCAACACGCGGTAATTGGCCAGGCCGGTGAGGGGATCGCTGACGGCGAGGCGTTTTGCGCGTTCTTCCTGGCGCTGCCGCTCGGAGACTTCGGCGGCAAAAACAAGGATCATCAGAGCCGTGAGGCCAATGAAGGATTGCAAGAGAAGCAAAGAGTCGTTCGGCGATTTGCGCACAAAGGGACCGTAACCATGTACTGTGCCAACCACCTCCATCGTGCATAGCAGGCAGATGACGGCGGAGGCTTCACGAGGACCGAAACGGAAAGCCGCCCAAACCAAAAAGGGCGTACACAAAAAGGTCCAGGGGTCATTCCTAATCTGGGCGTGGAAGACCGGGCCGAAAACGATGCCTGCCGTTAAGAGCGTGCAAATGAATAAGACGGCCGCTTCGAGAATCTGTTTTTTGGACCATTTCAGCCGCGGATTCAAAGTCCAGAGAAGCAGGAAGGGAGCGAAGATGAGCGCTCCTGTGGCATCGCCGAGCCACCAGGTGCGCAAGTTGAGGCCGTACTGATTCCAGGGAGCGAAGCCACCCAGCGTGAGGCTAGTGACGCCAATTGTAGCGGCCAGGGCGGTGCTAATAACTCCGGCATAGAGAGCAAAACGCAGAACGTCCCAACTTTTCTCGAACGCATGGCGGCCGTTGGCGAAACGCGTAACGAGAGAAGTTGCCACCACCGCTTCGAGAGTGTTTCCTAAGGCGATCCCAAGCGAGGAAGCCATGGAGCCGGCAGTAGTCAGATTGACGATAAATGCCCCAGCGAAAATCGCAGGCCAGAAGCGGCGGCCCAACATAAGAAGAGCGACGATGGCGATCCCCGTGGGAGGCCACACGGGACTTATGCTGGGGTGCACGGAAGCAAGGCGCAGGCTGAGCTTCCCGGCAACGATGTAGGCGGCGGAGATAGCCAAGCCCGTGAGTATCCGTTTAAGGAACTGTGATCGTTTCATGCCCAGGTCTCAGGCCCAAGGGACCACGAGAAACGGCAGCGGAGATCGAGCGTGATCCGGTTCTTGATCTAGCACCCAGCCGGCGGCACCGAGGGCCGTCTTAACTATTGCCACCGGGCTGATGGATACGCGAGGGAATTGTAAGCTGCTATTTCAAATGAGTTAGTCAGGAGAATACCTGAAGCGCGCAAAGAAAATACCTTAGAACCGATGGCCAGGGTGGGATCGCACGCGCTGACAGGTCTGGTGTCAAGCCGTCAAATTTGACTACCGGTGAGCATATTGCACGGCGGCGAGCAGGCCGAAACCAACGAGGATACTACCGGCGAGAAGGAACAACAGAGCTGCGCGGCGGGCGCCTGCGGGCGCTTTGCTGAGTTGAGCTACATCGCCAGGGCCGACTTCTTTCATCCCGTACGTGAATTTCGCGACCGCTTTCTTGTACAGGCCCCATAGCATCCACGCACAGGCGCCGAAGAACAGCATCCAAAACAGACCGGTCCCCGCGGCAGTCTTCAATTTGGTGCGCAGGGGAATCGCGCCAGCGTACAAATTATAACCGATCGAAGTGGGAGCGATTATGGCGAGGTAGCACAGCAAGGTAAGAATTAGGTTCGCTCCGCGGTACATCCCGACAAGCGCGCGGAGCTTTTCTTCATCGGCTTTGGAGTCTACAAAATAGCGCTGGCCCTTGGAAATGAGCGAAAGAAATACCACCCGCCCCCTGGAATCTGTGCGGAAGTGGGATCCAACGGCGTAGTCCACCAGCCTGGCGAACGGAGAAATCATCGCTGCTCCTTGTGCTGAATACAGCAGGATTGCTGGGCCGAAGGGCACGTCGCGCCTGCGCCTTGCGCTTTCAACTTTCGACTTTCGCCTGTTACTAATGATGGGTTTGCGCGGAGAAAATGAGCAAAGAAATTGCGCCGGCGGTGCTTGGATTGTAACGACGCGCGAGGCGTGCACGCTTGCGCAAGGATCGCCGCGAGGCGCGTGGAACAGGCCTTCCCGCTTTCCCTCTTTCCGCTTTCTGGTTTCTAGTTTCTGGTTTTCTGGCTTTCTGCGTTCCGCTTTCTGCCGCCTTAATCTCCTCCCCATCCGTCTCCTCGACAGCTCCATTGCATGGCGCCTCCTCCCCGCACTCCTCAAACGTCGACCAAACAGTCAGCACATGGAAGCAAAATTCTATCTCGCGCTCGCCTTTGCGGGCTGCGAACTTCGGGTCTCGAAGATTTCTGATAGGACGCGGCCCTTCATCTGAGTCGGCTGGGGGATCCCATAGAGATTTAGGATGGTCGGCGCAATGTCGAAGACGCTGACGCCAAATCCCATCAGTCGCACGTCTCTCTTGATACTTGGACCTATCGCAATGAAAATTCCGGGCACATCATCGCCGTCCTCGAAGTCGTGTTTGGCAATGATGGGAGTGTTGCCGCCGTGATCGTGAGCTGAGCGGTACAGGCGCCGGCCCTCTTCAAATTCCCGCAGCGGCTTGATTCCGTGGTCGGAAATGATGAACAGGTAGGTGCTTCTGTCGACGTAACGCAGGATCTTCCCGAGCACCTGGTCAAACGCACGGTACTGGTCGGGGAACGCATCCACACGAACGCTGTGCAGCGTAGAGTCATAGCCTGCGTTGTAGGGCTGAATGGGATAGAGCCAGTGCCCGACGCGGTCCTCGCAGGATTGAACGAGCATGGTGAAGTCAGTCCGATGGTGGCTCAACAAATAGTCAAACAACTTCGCTTGCTGAGCACGTACTTGCGACACCTGCTGGAGCCATTGCTCGATAGCCTCTGCCTCTTTGCCTTTCAGTTCCTCTGCGGCCGGCATACGTGAGCAATCAATCCAGAAGTCGCCCACATTCATTTCCAACTCAGCGACCATACTGGGCGGATACACCGCTTCTCCGCCTTTCACCTCCGACAACTTCGGCGAACAAAGGATTCCATCCTCGCAGCCTTTGCCACGCGTGAGCATGCCACTGATCATGTAGCCGTTTAACGGCATGACCGGGAAGGTCGCAGGAACGTTCGCCATGCCGACCGTCACGCCGTGCTTTGACAGAATCGACCACATTGGTTCCCGCTTTAGCATATCGGTGCTGGCGGTCTTTCCTGCAACAACGAAACCGGTGATACCGTTCTCCTCCGGGGGGGTGCTGGTGGCGATGGAGCTGTAAACCTTGGGACAGTTCGGGGCAGAGAGGGTCTTCATTTTCCCATAGACGCCACGCTGGATGACTTCGGCAAAGTTGTGAAGCTCGCCTTTCAACAACAAGGGTCGAATGATGTCCCACTCCATGCCGTTGACGCCAACGACGATCACATGGGGTCGCGACTCGGTTTGGCTGCGAACCGGGACGACTCCCATCAGGAGCGCAACCGCGCCGATCAGGAATTTCTTATCGCAGAGCATAGCGATTCCTCTTGCCATCAGCCCCACTGCGCCTCGTCCGTCTATTTGTACAACTCCGCCGAAATTGTATCTGATCCTCCGCTCACGAACACTCGACCATCAAGCAATAAGACCGCAGCCGCAAGCGCCCGGCCTGTTTCCATACCTCCTGTTTCGGTAAAGGTTCCGCTGGCGGTATTGTACAGCTCAGCCGTGAAGGCGCTGGAGCCGAAGGAGCCACCAGCCACCAGCACATCTCCATTTGCCAACAGAACGGCAAAATGGGAATCGCGCGCAGTCACCATGGGCGCGGTGGTAGCGGCGAAGGTCCCGGCGGCAACGTTGTAGACCTCTGCGCTCGACAACGAAACCCCAGTCCCTAGATTGGCTATCCCTCCAGTTACAAGCACGTTGCCATTGCTTAGCAGCGTAGCCGTGTGAAATATGCGTGGACTCACCATGCCGTTAGCCGCGGTAAAGCTCCCCTTTGCCGGGTCGTACAGCTCTGTTGTGGCCAGCGTAGGATTTGCGGAGTTGGAGCCGCCTGCGATCAGTACCATCCCGTTTGCCAAAAGAGTCGCAGTATGCGAGGTGCGCCCCGCTGCCATGCTACCCGTGAGCGTGAACGTCCCCGCGGTGGGGTCGTACAGTTCTGCGGTAGCCAACGCACCTGTGGCGTTCGAGCCGCCGGCGATAAGTACCTTTCCACTGACCAGCAGTGTCGCCGTGTGGGAATTCCGACCAACGCTCATGCTGCCCGTGGCAGCAAACGTCCCAGAAGCCGGATCATAGAGATCTGCGCTCGCGTCATGCCCACCCGTGACCAGCACCTTGCCATTGCCGAGCAGTGTCGCGGTATGGAAAAAACGCGTCACCGACATTTTCCCGGTAGTCGCAAATGTGCCCGCAACGGGATCGTAAACCTCCGCGGAGTCCAGCGGACAACTCTGGTAGTAGTTAATGAAAGAGCAAGAGTCCCCGCCAGCGATGAGCACTTTTCCGCTCGGCAGGAGGGTGGCCGTGTGTTCCGCGCGACCGGTACTCATACTCCCGGTGGGCCGGAATCCGGAAGGCACGATGGTTACACTCGCAATCCCAGTCTTGCTTGAGTCCTGGACACTAGTGGCAATCACGTGGAACGGCCCCCCGGTCGTGTTTGGAGCCGTGTATTGCCCGCCGGTCGTAATGGCGCCACCCGTAGCCTCCTGCACGCTCCAGCTGACACCCGTGTTTAAAGAAGTATTCACCGTTGCGCTGAAATCACGAACCCCCAGTGGTCCTAACACGTTGCTTGACGGGGAGACCGACACCACGAGCGGCGCGACGGTGACCGTCGCTGTCGCTGACTTACTTGTGTCGGCCTGGCTGGTTGCAATCACGTGGAAAGTGCCGCCCTTGTTTGGGGCGGTGTAAACCCCCACGCTGGTAATCGATCCTCCCGCCGCGCCTTCCTGCACCGCCCAGTTCACGCCAGAGTTACTGGTGCCGGTGACGATTGCAGTAAATGATTGGGCCCCGCCCTGGTTAAGACTTGCCGTCGAAGGAGAAATCAAAACTACGATGGGGCTCGTCGTACGCCCTCCGCTCCCACCGCAGCCCGTGACCACCGCGGGTAGAATGAACAGCACAAGAGCCCCAATCCTGGTGTTCATGGGAGCCTCCTTGCACGAAACGTGAGCCTTGCGTCCGCTAAGAGGACTGAATGAATAATCGGGACTTGGAGCCGACCTCGCGCGGAACGCAACGTTTCAGAGGCGGCGCTTAGTCTGGCAAGCTCTACGATGTGGCTCGCCGCTCCACTTGCGCGCGACAATATCAGGGTATTACAGCCCACGATAGTACTAAAATCGGACCGAAGGCATTCCGATTTTAAGACTAGATCGATTGCCGTAGTCCCCAGGAGAATGGCGCATGGCCCCATTTCTAGTTTCTAGTTTCTGACTTCCGCTCGCCGCCTTAATCCCCTCCCCATCCGTTCCGTCGACGCCACCCAGCCGCACGCGGCAGTCCAACAAATGTAGAGGCCGGGCTTCAGCCCGGCTAGCGAGTAACGCGAGCGCTCCTGACTTTGTAATTGCCGCTGACCGTTTACCCTGAGCCTCGAAGGGTGGCCGGCGTTTCTGCTTTTCTGTCATCCCGACCGAAGTGGGCGCGGGATGAATCTCTCCCCATCCTCTGTAGCGGCGAGTTCATCTCGCCATCCGCTCTCAAGCGCCGGAGGTGCGTCACAATTTAGCCCAAGCCGTGAGGCCTGGGTACCCTGCACCACCCAACCCCTACCGTCATTTGCGTCTTTTGCATCCCGGATGTTCTGGCGGGACCGACCGAAGCGACCCGGCTTTTTCTTCCGCCCGGTTTCTGGGCGCCGGGTCGCGCAGGGAGGAATCTCTCTTGGTCTTTTTCCGCTACCTGTTCAGCAGGGCCGTAAGTGACGCCAAATCAATGAGGCTTTAGCCGCTTAGCGTCGGCGGCCGAGGCAAATACATCGCGCGCGATCGAGCAAGAACGAATCTTCCCGACGAGCAATCCCTCAATACGACCCTGCGTACCTTGCTTCACGCGGCGAAGCGGCCTCTCCGCCGCGCCCGCTGACCACAGTGTAGCGCCGGGCTTTGCCCCGGTTTATGGGGACTCCCCGCGTTCCTTGCGGGGAGAGCCCGGCATCTCCTGGCTCTTCAGCGCGCCGGGCTTTGCCCCGCTTTGTGGGGACTCCCCGCGTTTTTTGCGGAGAGAGAGCGCAGCATCTCTCAAACGCGGCACCTTTGAAAAAACGAAACCCCAAAGGTTTCGCCACCCACTTCAACGCCTGCCCACCCGCCCCGGAATATGCTAACAAGGTGTAATATGCCGTCTTCCTGGGCTGCTTCAGCATGGTTGCCCTAAGGATGTTGGGAGCGCTCCACAAGAGCCTCAACAATCAATTCAAATTAGCCGTGCGGAAGGGATGGCTTGATGCTGACCAAGATCAAGATACGGAATTTCAAGCGCTTTGGCAGCGTCGAGGTCGACCTAGGGAATCCAGTCGTGTTTATTGGCCCAAACAACTCCGGAAAGACTTCTGCATTGCAGGCCCTCGCTCTATGGCAGGTAGGACTTAGCAGGTGGAATGAGAGAAGAAAGGGCAAGGGCCTGCCCGAAAAAAGACCCGGTGTGACGATTAACCGCCGCGATCTCGTGGCGGTCCCTGTGCCAGATGCCAACCTTCTTTGGCGCAATCTTCATGTCAGAGATGTAAAAAAAACCGAAGCAGGTCAAGTTACCAAGAATGTTCGCGTTGACATAATCGTTGAAGGGGTTACAAGCGACAAACCGTGGACGTGTGGCTTGGAGTTCGACTATGCCAATGAGGAGTCCTTCTATTGTCGTCCGCTTCGAGTTGACGACGACTCGTCGGGGAAACGAATGTTCATTCCCGATGATGCGATAAATGTCCTGGTTGCATTCTTGCCGCCGATGTCTGGATTGGCAGCCAATGAAACCCGTCTTGACCAGGGCGCCATAAACGTCCGGGTTGGAGAGGGCCAAACGGCCGCGGTCCTGAGAAATTTGTGCTACGTCATACACAGCAGCAAGCCAGAATTGTGGAGGAAGCTTGTTGAGCACATACAGGAGCTTTTCGGCTCGGTGCTCGAGCCTCCCCGGTATATTCCGGAGCGGGGAGAACTGGAGATGGCTTACGTTGAGAAAGACGTACGACTTGATCTCTCGTCCTCTGGTAGGGGTCTGCAGCAAACATTACTACTCCTCGCCTATATGTACGCGAATCCCAATTCTGTCCTCTTGCTTGATGAGCCCGACGCGCACTTGGAGATCCTACGACAGCGCCAGATCTACCAGTTGCTGACGGATGTGGCGCGATCAAATGGAAACCAGGTCATCGCGGCAAGCCACAGCGAGGTACTTCTCAATGAGGCCGCCGGCAGAGATTTGGTAATTGCGTTCGTTGGCAAGCCGCATACGATGATTGATCGCGGTAGTCAGGTGATGAAGTCCTTGGAAGAGATTGGGTTTGAGCATTATTACCAAGCCGAGCAGACTGGGTGGGTCTTGTATCTGGAGGGATCGACTGACCTTGCGATTTTGAGAGCCTTTGCTGAGAGAATGGGCCACAAAAGGGCCACGGAGTGCCTTGCCCGCCCCTTCGTTCACTATGTTGGTAACCAACCCGGGGATGTGAGGAAGCATTTTCACGGCCTTCGGGAGGCGGTAGACCGCCTGCGCGGGATTGCGATCTTCGATCAGTTGGAACGTCCTTTACATGTACCTGCCGATTTAGGAGCCGTGGGCCTCGCTTGGCGCAGGAAGGAAATTGAGAACTATCTTTGTTATCGGGAGACGTTAGAAGCCTACGCACAACAAAGTGCCAAGACGGCTGCTGCCGGACCGCTCTTCGGCGAGGCAGAAGCGAAGAGCCGACTTGCTGCCATGAGAGAATCCATTAGAGAACTCGAGAATGCTCTCAATACTCTGGGGAAAGGCTCCCCTTGGGATCCTGGAACAAAGGTAAGCGACGATTTTCTAGCGCCACTCTTCCAGAACTACTTCAAGAGACTTGGGATTCCGAATCTCATGGCTAAGACAAATTTCCACGAGCTGGCTTTTCTGGTTCCTGTCGACAAGCTTGATCCAGAGATTCGCGACAAGCTGGACGCGATTGTCAATGTTGCGGACGCGGCGCAGCCGGGGGCCTCTGACTAGGTGGGGAGTTGTAGTGGTTGGTCGGCGGGCGGCCGACCCTCGAGGCCGCAACAAGCTCTTGGGTGGCCCATCCTTGCGAGTTTTGCAAGGGTGGGGCTGCCTCGTCTTCCGGCGCTTGACCACAGTAGTCTTTGCGATTGGCTCCATGCGAAGAGGTCGGCAAGAGATGCAAATGAACCGGCGACATAAGGTCGGCCTTTTCCTAACCACAGTGATTATTGGGGCAGCACTCCTGCTTGACGTAAGTGCAAAGGAGTCCGTTGGCATCGCCTTGCTCGGACTGGCCGCTACCTGGCTCGTCGGCAACGTGCGCTTACTAAAGCAAGAATCATCGCATCACGACCGGCAGCAGCTTCCCGAGACTCCCCCAGTAGTACATGAACCGGAGAGGGTACTTGCTCCGCGCGAAGGAGCAGGCAAAGAACTTGACAAGTCGGTCGTTCCTGCGAAGCCCCGCGGCTCTTGGACATGGGTGATAGTCAGCGCGGTGAGTTTCTCGGTTTTGCTCACCTTGGCGATATTCAATCTGACTTGGCAGTCGATCGTTGGCGAAGACGAGAAGGCCGGGGAATCACTCGGAGGGATGCTCATTCCTTTGATTATCCTCGGGTTTGCTGCAAGGAACGCGTGGAAAACGCTACGAGCCAAAGAGCCAGAAGACAATCCGGTCTACCAGCTAAGACACCGAAGGTTCAACATGATAGGCGGGACATGCGCCGTCGCCCTTCTTTCATTTGCTGTGGGCTTTGGCATCCGTGCGGGAGATAGAATTCAGAGGAATAGAAGGATGGATGCAACAGTTTCTGAAATTGCGAAGCTAGGCCCCAAAGGTGCAGAGTTACGAGGACAAATCAAAGCGATCCTTTCGCAGGACACACCGACCTTTGCGGATTACTACCTTCGGTGCCTGAAACTTGAGAAAGCCTTGGATGCATATGACCTGCAACAGCAACACCTACGCCCGCTGCTAAATACTGTACTGGCCGAGGCGGGGGACCAGCCCAAACTAGCCGAAATTGCAGGGACCATCCAACACATTAACGATAAAGATGCTGAGGTTGTGAAGCTCTTTCGGCTCGAAATTGCAAAGGGCAAGGAGGTAATCAGTCTGCCTGCCTCCCGGCAATCGAGCTTTTATCGAAACGAAATAATGCCTCTTGAACGGGAGGCCACCAGAGTCGCGGAAGAAGAAATAGGAATGATGCGCGAGGCGGAACAAAAGGGAATGAAGTGGCCCGCAGACGTGAAAGAATTGCTTAAATAACGGTTTTGCGTGTGCGGGCTTAGAGTCACCCTCGCAGCGACCAACTACGCAAGCGCCCTGACCAGCTCGAACAACTCCTGCCATTCCCCTGACTCGCTTGCCCCGCACCTCGCTTTTGCTCCGGGTCTTCCCAATGTTGCAACTCTCCGCGTTTGAATGACTTAGCAATTCGTTCGAACGGCTACCTCATAAGTAAAAGATTCCTATTGACAACCTCCCAGTTTCGCGCTACCATTTCGTATGAAATCGGCGCCCCAGCATCGTTTCCCCGCCGTTCGCGGACGCCTCCCTTCGCAGTTCCGCTCCAAATCCCGACCTTCCGGCATTCATGACCCCCAGATGCGCTCCTCTCTGCGCCTCCGCATCTCCTGCGGCATGCTTCCCCACTACCCACTACTCACTACCCACTTTTGCTTCCCTTTTGTTTTCATGCTCTTACAAATCCCTTTTCCCGCAACTCCCTTGTTTTCACATCCATACAAAACCCCCGGGGGTGTACCCCAATTCACATCGAAAGGAAACAAAATATGGCCCCGCAAACTGCTAAACCCAGCCTCATCAATAACTCCGCTCGCTGCACGCATCGCTTCGCCAACGGTATGCGTTGCCGCCTGCTCACCCTCGACGCGGACGCCTCGTATTGCGCCAATCACGCCAGGCTCCAGGAGAACCAGCGCGAACCCGCCGACACCGCCGCCTCCCTCACCGCCGACCTCAAGGAATTCCGCTCCGCCATCCCCATCAACGCCTTCCTCGCCCGCCTCCTCCTCCTCCTCGCCGAAAACAAAATCTCTCCCCGCCGCGCCGCCGTCCTCGCCTACATCACCAATCAACTCCTCCGCACTCTTCCCGCGATCGACCGCGAACTCAATCCCAAGGAAGATCCGAACGAGCCTGCGGAGATCATCTTTGACGCGCCTCGCCCGGACCGCAGCGAACAGCCCGAGCCGCAGCCAGAGCCCACGTACGCCGATGTGCGCACCTGACACAGTGGCGCAGCCTTTAGGCTGTCCGCCGCGCCCACCACGGCGACAATGTTCATCGCAGCGCAAGATCGGCCTCAGCTCCATGATTGGCTCCCGCAGTCCGCAACACGAGCCAATTTTAGTGGGTAGCGGATTGCGCAATCCTTCCTTGTGCGTTGTCTTGACGACGGTGCGCGTGTTCGCTAGCGTCAAAGAGCGGAGTGCCTCCCCACTTCAGCAGCGGCGGCCCTGCGGACTAAGACCACGGGAGAAAACTTTTGCCCAACGCCATCATCACCCTGACGACGGACTACGGAACGAACGACCACCTGGTCGGCACGTTGAAGGGAGTCATTCTAAAGATCAATCCGGAAGCGACCATCGTCGATATCACGCACAACGTCGCGCCCTTCGACTTGCTGGACGCGGCCCTGGCCATCGGCTCCGCGTATTCCTATTTTCCGGCGCGCACCATTCATGTCGTGGTCGTCGATCCGGGAGTGGGCACCGAGCGCCGGCCCTTGCTGGTAACCGCCGAGAACCAGTATTTTGTGGCCCCGGACAACGGCGTTCTCTCCATGATTTACGAGCGCGAGGATAACGTGGTCGCGCGGAACGTTACCGCCGCGCATTATTTCTTGCAGCCGGTCAGCAAGACATTTCACGGGCGCGACATTTTCGCGCCCATCGCGGCTTGGCTCTCCAAGGGATGGCAGACCGCCAGCATGGGCGAAGAAATCACGGACCACAAGAAATTCGCCCTGCCGAAACCGAAAACTACCGACGGCGTGCTGAAAGGCATCGTAATGCGCGTCGACACCTTCGGAAACCTGGTTACGAATTTCCGCGTCGAGGATCTGCCGGAAAGCGCGCTGACCAACGGCGAAGTAACATTTCAGGTGGGAAATCAAGCCGTGTCGCGCATGGTCCCAACCTTCGCGAGCGGCGAAGCGGGCGAGCCGGTGGCCTACCTCGGCTCCGCCGGATATGTGGAGATCGCGGTGAACAAAGGCAATGCTTCGCGCACGCTGAGTATTGGGCGGGGAACGGCGGTCGTACTCACCAAGTGACCAATGCGGACGCTAAAGAGTATGGCAGTATCGTGCGAGCCACAAAGCAGGCATCGGCGGACGAGCTTTTCGTTTTCACTTCGTCGCTGTTGCTATCCTTCGCGATCGCACTCCGCATTACAAAAGTCACGGGAGAAATCAGATTGGGCAGGAACATTCTTGCGTGGCTTAGCGGGAGACATTGACTTTCCTAGGCTGCGGCTGGAGCCGTTTGCTTCCGCCTGTGCCAGTAATCCAATGCCGCGAACAGAAGGACGGCAGGCACGCCGGTCAGTCCGCAAGCGATAAAGAAAATGCCGTAGGCGTGAGTGAGGCCGTG
>WNFO01002620.1_pt1 | contig 14910 bp, 11 predicted proteins | sample 5400251 | NCBI WGS metagenome assembly WNFO01 (sample SAMN13153354, study PRJNA577476) | soil metagenome | isolation source: 100 cm saprolite under Madrone tree | place: USA:California | collected 2016-06-14 | reverse complement strand
CGATCAACACCGGCTCGGAAACCGCCAAAATCCGCATCGATTCGACCGGAGCGATCACGGCGGCGTTCGGCGTCGCTTCGCACGGGCAGGGGCTGGAAACCACGCTCGCCCAGATCATCGCCGACGATCTCGGCGCAAGATTTGACGATATTCGGGTGGTCCAGGGCGACAGCGACGCCGTCCCAATGTCGACCGGAACCTACGCCAGCCGCAGCGCGGTGCTGGGCGGAGGGGCGGCGAAACATGCTTCGCTGCTCCTGCGGGAGAAAATCAAGAAGGTCGCGTCGCATCTGCTCGAAGCCGCTGCCGATGATATTGATGTAGCGGGTGGCCGCGCCACAGTGACGGGAACCGATCGCGCGCTAACCTTCAGGCAGATCGCCAAGGCGGTCTATTCGGACATGAGGACATTGCCGGTCGAGGCGCGTCAGGAACTGGAGGCGAGCTACACCTACGATCCCATCAACGGGACCACGGCATGCGCGACCCATCTGGCTGCCGTCGAGGTCGATCCCACCACCTGTTTTGTGAAGATCCACAAATATGTGGTCGCGGAGGATTGCGGCCGCATCATCAATCCGATGATCGTGGACGGTCAGGTTCACGGCGGTGTCGCGCAGGGTATTGGTGCTGCGCTCTACGAAGAGGTGATCTACGACGAAGACGGTCAACTCGTGAGCGCGAGCCTTGCCGATTACGTCATACCGTCCGCCGTCGAGATTCCTCATATGGACGTCGTCCATATCGAAAGCTGTTCGGCGGTTGCCGGCGGCTTTCGCGGCATGGGCGAGGGGGGAACAATCGGCGCGCCCGCCGCGATCGCCAATGCGGTTTCCGATGCGCTATCGCCGCTCGACATCCAGGTATCAATTCTACCCTTCACTCCGGAGCGGATCTTTGGGCTGCTGGAGCAGGCACGCACGAAAGCGAAAGGAAGCCGACAATGAACGATCTGAGCGGGCGCGTCGCCCTCGTAACCGGCGGCGGCAGGGATGTCGGCGCCGCGATCTCGCAGGCGCTGGCCGAGGCAGGGGCGTCGGTCGCGGTGAATTATCACACCTCGCGGGATGAGGCCGAAGCGGTTGTCGCGCAAATCCAGCAGGCCGGCGGCAAGGCGAAGCCATACCAGGCCGATATCGCAGATCTCGAAGCGGTCAGAGGCATGGTGGCGCGCGTCAAGTCTGATTTCGGCGGCCTCGACATTCTGGTCAACAATGCCGGCCTCGTGATGCGCAAGCGATTCAACGACACCACGCCGGAAGACTGGCACAAGCAGATCGATACCTGCCTCTATGGCGCGATCCACTGCTGCCACGCGGCCGGTCCGCTGCTGGAGGCATCCGGCCGCGGCCGAATCATTTCCATCATGGGAGACTCCTCCCGGGTCGGCGAATCCGGGCTCGCGATCGCATCGGCGGCGCGCGCCGGAACCATCGCGCTGATGAAGTCGCTGGCCCGGGAAATGGGACGAACCGGCACGACGGCCAATTCGATCGCGCTCGGCCTGATCGAATCCGCACATGATAGAACCTGGGTGGATGAGAATTACGATAAGCTCGTCAAGGCGTATCCGATCCGCCGTCTCGGCCAGCCGTCCGACGTGGCTCCCATGGTCGCCCTTCTCGCGTCTGATGCCGGTAGCTGGATCACAGGCCAGGTGATCAGCATCAGCGGCGGTTTCAGCATGGTCTGATCGGCGGAGGAAAACAATGTTACATACAGAGCTGATCGCGCCAGTATCGCAACTGCTTGAGCGGCATCGACAGCAGCGGCCCGACAAGGTCGCGTACTGGGACGCCGCGAGATCGATCACCTATTCGCAGCTCGCAAGCCGTACGGCGTCGATCGCCGCCGGCTTTTCACGCAACGGCGTGCGGGAAGGCGATCGTATCGCCATCTGTCTTCCGAACGGGGTGGACTGGATCGAGGCCTGCTTCGCCGGCTTGCGTGCCGGCGCGGTCATCGTGCCGATCAGTTATGACGCTGCCGAAGCGGAGATCGCCTACCGACTGTCCGATGCCGATTGCGGCACGGTGATAACGACACCGGCCCGCAAGGAACTCGCCGGTAGACTAGCGGCGGGTTTGCATGGCCCGGTTTCACTGCTGTTTGCTGGCGCCGGTGCCGGCGAAGCCGGTCCCTGCCTGGACGAATTGGCGCGGGCCAACGCGGACCTCACTCCAGATCCTGATGACATCGATCATCCGTCGTTCATCATCTATACGTCCGGCACGACCGGCCGCGCCAAGGGTGTCCTTTTGTCGGTCCGCCGCATGATGTGGATTGTCGCGGCGTGCTGGGCGCCGATCTGCAAGTTGAGTGACAAGGACGTTGTGCTGTCGCCGCTTCCTCTGTTCCATTCCTATGCGCTGAATCTTTCGGTGCTCAGCGTGCTGGCGGTCGGAGCCAGCGAGCATATCCTTGAACGGTTCTCGCCGGATAAAGTCCTGGAGTTGTTGCAGTCCGGAAAATATTCGGTTTTTCCGGGCGTGCCGACGATGTTTCACTATCTGTTGCAGCGTGCCCAGGAATCCGGTGTCCATCGGCTCGGAGACACGCGACTATGCATTTCCGCCGGCGCGATCATGCCCGCTGAATTGAACCGGTCATTCGAGGCGCGTTTCGGGACAACGCTGGTCGACAGTTACGGCATCACCGAAACCTCGACGATGGTCACCATGAACTGGACCAGTGGGGCTCGCCCGATGGGGTCGTGCGGCCTTCCGCTGCCGGGTCTGGCGACAAGAATTGTCGATCCGGTGACGCTGGAAGACGTACCGATCGGTTCCGAAGGCGAATTGATCGTCCGCGGCCCCAACCTGATGCATGGCTACCATAACAAACCTGCCGAAACGGCCGCGGCATTGCGAAACGGCTGGTATCACACCGGCGATCTCGCGAAATCCGATTCGAATGGCTATCTCACCATCACCGGACGCATCAAGGAATTGATCATCAGGGGCGGGCAAAACATCGCGCCGGCTGAAATCGAGGAAGTCGCGCTTCTCCATGGCGAGGTCGGCGACTGCGCGGTGGTCGGCGTGCCGCACGCGACGCTGGGAGAAGTGCCCTATCTGTTTGTCGTCGCCGAACAGGGGCAGCTTGACGTGGAGGCGCTGCTCGCGCATTGCCGCAGGAGCCTGTCGTCCTACAAGATCCCCGAGGCGACCCATATTGTCGCGGAAATTCCGCGCACCGGATCCGGAAAGATCATGCGGTTCAAGCTGGTGGAAGCGCTGAAAAGCAGTTGAGAAGCCGTTGCCGGCGAAGATCTCGCCGGGCGGCGGTTGCGGCCGTCATCATGTGATCGATCTCGGTCCCAGTGCGCCGTAGGCTTTGGGATCGTAGTTCAACCTGTATTGCATGTCGGCGGCGATGATCGGCTTTTCGCACTTGTCGCAGATCACCGAAGCATGAAAATCATGCCCGCATTTGACGTGGTGCAACAGCAGCGGCGGCTTGCCTCTGGATTGCCAGCGGTCTCCCCAGGCCAGCATGGCGACAATTGGCCCGTAGAGATCCCGGCCCATGTCAGTCAGCAGATATTCGTAGCGCTCCGGCGCACGCTGATAGAGGAGCCGGTGAAAAATGCCCTGGGCAACGAGGCGCGACAGCCGGTCGGTCAGGATGTTGGGGGCGATGCCTAATTCCGACTGGATCTTGTCGTAACGGCGGTTGCCGAAAAAAGCCTCGCGAACCACCATGAAGCTCCACTTGTCGCCAATGATCTGGAGCGCGCGCGAGACCGAACTCGGCCGTCCCAACATGAATCGGCTGCCGTCAGATACGCGTCGGGTGTTCCGCCCCGGCTTTGCAGGTCTGCGGCCGGCACCGGGTCCGTCCCGATACTGAACCGCCCTTGCTTCGAGTTCGGATGAGCATTCGGAACAGGCGACAATCGGGCGGCTCTCGCAGCCGCAAGACCTGTGCACCAGGACAAGCGGCGGGCGTTTGCTGACGGAGAGCCACCGGTCGCCAAACTGCATCAGCGCGATGAAGCTCGGATAAAGATCAAAGCCCATTTTGGTGAGCTGGTACTGCTTGCGTTGTCCGACGTGGGTTGCGACCTGCCGGAAAATCTCCAGCCTGGTCAGCTTTCTCAAGCGGTCTGTCAGGGTGGCGCGTGGAATCTCGAGGGCGGAGCGGAATGCTTCGAACGTCCTGGTGCCAAAAAAGGCTTCGCGAATAATGAGAAATGCCCATGCATCCGAAACGATATCCAGCATCCGCGCGACGGAGCAGTTTCGCTCGCCCCGGACAGGACTTGCGTCGGTCGCTCGTTGCGGCATGACGGTCGGGGACGGCGCGCTTCCTGGAGCGACCTTGGCTGTTGCAGAACGCGTCATTACGATTGTATCCGGCCTTCGGAATCGTATGCTGCGTAGCGCAATGAGGTTGTCATGCTGTCACCCTTCGCGGCATCAACTACCGACATCAATGCAAGCATCCTACACCACACGAATTTACTTGCGAAAAAAAGGTGGTCTAGTTATGCATGTCGAGGGGAACAGGCGGTAAGGGGTTAGGCGATGCTAACGGTTGGTCGAACCGCGCTGGCTGTCACGCTGGCCGCAATCATGGGCATGGGATCGGCAGCCGTTCTGGCTGACGGCATATCGGACAACGTGGTGAAAATCGGCGTATTGACCGACATGTCCGGACAGTTCTCGCATGAATCAGGTGAAGGGGCGGTCACCGCCGTGCGGATGGCGATCGAGGACTTTGGCGGCAACGTGCTGGGCAAGCCGATCGAACTCGTCGTCGCCGATCACCAGAACAAGCCTGACATCGCTCTCGGGATCGCGCGCAAATGGTTCGATGTCGAAAACGTCGACATGATCGCGAACCTGATCAACTCGTCAATCGCCCTGGGCGTGACCCAACTGGCAAAGGACAAGGACAGGATCGCGATCGTCAACGGGTCCGGCGCTTCACGCCTGACGGGTGACGCCTGCACCCCGAACAGCATTCACTACGCCTACGATACCTATGCGCTGGCGAAAGGCACCGGCACCGCGATGATGAAGGCCGGCGGAACGAGCTGGTATTTTCTCACTGCCGACTATGCGTTCGGCCACGCTCTCGAAGCCGATACAGCGGCCGTCATCAAGTCGCTTGGCGGCGAGGTGCTGGGATCGACCCGGTATCCGGTCGAGACATCGGATCAATCGTCTTTTCTGCTGCAGGCGCAGGCGTCGCACGCCAAGGTGGTGGGGCTGGCGGGCTCCGGAACGGTCTTCGTCAACGCCGTCAAGGCGGCGCAGGAGTTCGGCATCCAGCAGGGTGGGCAGACGCTCGCAGGCCTTCTGGTCTGGATCACCGACATCAAGAGCCTCGGGCTTGAAGTGGCGCAGGGCTTGATCCTTACAGATGCCTTCTATTGGGATCGCGACGATGAGACACGTGCATGGTCGAAGCGCTTTTCCGAACGGATGAAGCGTGCACCCCACATGGGCGACGCGGGCGATTACTCCTCGACCATGCACTATCTTAGGGCCATCGAGGCAGCAGGAACCGACGATGCGAAGGCCGTGATGGCCAAAATGCGCGAGATGCCGATCAACGACTTCTTTGCGAAGAACGGCCGCATCCGTGAGGACGGCCGCATGGTGCATGACATGTACGTGTATGAGGTCAAGAAGCCGTCGGAATCGAAGGGCGAATGGGATTATTACAAGCTTCGCGCGGTGATTCCCGGCGAAGAGGCGTTTCGTTCCCTCAAGGACAGTGCCTGTCCGCTGAAGGGCTGACTACCTTGGTGCCTGGATGACGTCCGTGCGGTACCCGGGATGGACGTCGCGGCCACTGTGTTGCATTGCGATGGTGTTGCACTGCGATGCCTGCGACATAGTAGCGACAAACGTCGTCGCTTTCCTAGGCAAATTGAAAGACTCTGGTCCCCAACTCTGATATGACGCGTGGGTAAATTGGCTTCACACTGCGGGAGTGGAGTTCATGAATAAGCTCGTCGAAATTCGTAACCAGGAATTTATATGCCGAGAGAGGGCGTTGCTGGATTCCGAGCGCAGAATTTTCTGGCTCGCCAAAGCGGAAGAGTGGGAACAGCGCGCGCTTGACGAGATCGCATTTCACTTCAGAGAGAGCAACCCCGATCGCGCTGATTTCCAGACAACCACCCACTAAAGCCCGGAAGCTCGAAGCTTTGTCGTTTCGCTTGGCAGTTATTCGCTAGGTGCCGGCCGAGGTAATTTGCTTTTGCGGGGTGAACTATCAAGCGTGGCTACCCCGGCGCGACGCCGTTCGGCAGGTGCCGAACGCTTCAGTGTCGGTGTTCCGGCTTGCTTACAGTCAGCCTGACTTCGCTGCCGCAGTCGGAGCACGCATAGACGAACTCGATCTTCGCCATGCTCCAATGAGGCTCGACGTCTCTCACATACATAGGCAGCAACCCTATGCAACTGGGGCAAAAAATCGCCACGTCCTCAACTTCGTGGTGCTGGATGTAAGCGGGCATGTCGGCTCTCCTTCAGCGGAAGCGCGTTAGATTTCAGCCCCAGTCAAACTTAACCGCAGTCAAACTTACCGCGCATGACGGATACCCCAAGATCAACTCTTGCGAACATACGCAGAACGTCCACGTAATCTTGGCGCGTGTGACTTTTCGGTAACATATTAGTCCACAGACGCTCCATGACTTGCCTCGCTAACGGCGGCAAATCGCGGAAGATTCCTTTAGGAGAGGATCGGCGTTCCGGGACGGCAGCAGAATGCGCGGGTATATCAGACATGCACCGCGCTGCGCACCCGGCCGGCGCTGCCAAATACCCGCAGATAGCGCTCGACTTCGCGCGCGCTGCCGGTGGCTTTTTCCGGATTGTCCGAGAGTTTTACCGCGGGTCTTCCGTCGACCGACGTCACCTTGCATACGATCGAGATCGGATCGAGATTGGTGGAACCATCCGGCGCGCAGCCCATGAAATCATTGGTGAGGTTGGTGCCCCAGCCAAAACTGATCCGGACCCGGCCGGCGAAATGGCGGTAGGTCTCTTCGATCGATCCGACGTCCATGGCGTCCGAGAAAACCAGCAGCTTTTCCCTGGGATCCCGGCCCTTTTGCTTCCACCACTTGATGATTTCCTCGCCGGCCGCGATCGGCGGCGCGCTGTCGGGGCGAAAGCCGGTCCAGTCCGCTACCCATTCGGGGGCATCTCTGAGGAATGAATTGGTGCCGAACGCGTCGGGCAGGGCGATCAGAAGATTGCCGCCATAGGTATGCCGCCATTGATCCAGAATACGATACGGCGCCCAGCGCAATTCCGTGTCGTTCTCCGCCAGGGCTGCCGCGACCATCGGCAATTCATGCGCATTGGTGCCGATCGCTTCCAGATCGTTGTCCATCGCCAGCAGGACATTGGAGGTGCCGGTGAAGGACGGCCCCAGGCCTTCCTTGACGGCCTCGACGCACCAGCGCTGCCACAGGAAACCATGGCGCCGCCGCGTCCCGAAATCGGAAAGCCGCAAGTCTTCCAGTTTACGCAGCCGCTCCACTTTGGCCCACAGCTTGGCCTTGGCGCGCGCATAGAGAACATCGAGCGCAAATCGCCCTTGTCCTTTCATCACCTGGCGCGAGCGCAGCTCATTGAGGATGGCCAGCGCCGGAATCTCCCACATGGTGGTGTGCATCCACGGCCCGTGGAAGTGCAATTCATACTGGCCATCCACCTTGTGCAGCTCATATTCGGGAAGACGAAACGTCGCTAACCAGTTGATGAAGTCAGGCGAAAACATCTGGGTCTTGCCGTAGAACGTATTACCGGCGAGCCATATCAGCTCCTTCTTGCTGAACCGGATGGTACGGGCATGGTCGAGCTGGGCGCGCAGCTCCTCTTCGTCAATGACCTCGGCGAGACGGACATGACGGCTGCGATTGATCACCGAAAAGGTGGTGCGCGTGTCCGGGTAGAATTCCCGGATCATTTGCAGCATCAAGAGCTTGTAGAAATCGGTATCGAGCAGGCTGCGCACGATCGGGTCGAGCCGCCAGCCGTGATTATAGGTCCGGGACGCTATGTCTGTGACTGCCATAAGCGAACTCTATCTTGCCGGAAGCCTTGCAACCAGTGGCTTTTAGGCCGGGCAGGTCAGTGCGATATCCGTTGTCTGGCCCGGCCGACGGCCGCGTGCACTTCGGTCCAGGGTGGCTTATCGGGAGCGAATTGCTGGCGCAAATAGGACACAAGCTCGGCGAGCTGATCGTCGGTCATGCTGCCCTTGAAGGCGGGCATGTAGCCGAGGTCGCTTGACGCCGGCGATGCGATGCCGTGCAAAATCACCTGGATCAGATTGTCCGGCACGGCGCTATGCAAGTTGCTGTTCAGCGCCAGCGACGGCCGGCTGCCGAACAGCGGCGCGCCTCCGACCTGATGGCAAACCGCGCAGGCGCCTTGATAGAGCCGCGCGCCAAGTGCCGATGCCGAAACGACTTTTGTGCGGGTCAAGGTTTCGAGTCTGGTGGCCAGTTGGTCCTGGCCTGGTTTGCTGATTGCCTTGGTGTTGAATGCGCTGAGGTAGACCGCCATGGCGCGAATGTCGTGGTCGGGCAGACGAGCGAGTTCCTTCACCACCGGCGCCATCGGGCCCGCGGCGACACCGTGAAAGTGGGATTCACCGGTTCGCAAATAGGCGAACAGTTCGTCCTCACTCCAGGGGATCGGCGCCTGCGAAAGCGAAGTCAGCGGCGGCGCTTCCCAGCCTTCGGCGAAGCCGCCGGCCAGATACGCGCTGGTCTTTTCCGCGCCGAGCGCATTGCGCGGCGAATGACAGGCACCGCAATGGCCGAGGCCTTCGACCAGATAGGCGCCGCGATTCCAAATTTCTGATTTCGTCGAATAGGCTTCGAACACGCCGGTACGATGAAACAGCGCGTTCCATCCGGCCATGAGCGGACGCCAATTGAACGGCAAGGCAAGCGTGGTTTTGGGGTTGTCGGCACGCACCGGCGCCTGTGCCATCAGATAGGCGTAGAGCGCCTGCAGATCGGCATCCGTGGCCTTGGCGAAATGCGGATAGGGAAACGCCGGATAGAGATGCCGGCCGTCGCGATGGATGCCCTCGCGCATGGCGCGCTCGAAGGCGGGATAGGACCATGCGCCCAGCCCGGTTTCGACATCGGGCGTGATGTTGGTGCTGTAGATGATGCCGAATGGCGTCTCGATGGCGCGGCCGCCGGCATTGATGACGCCGTTCGCCTTGGTGTGGCAGACCGCGCAGTCGCCAAGGGCGGCCAGTTGCCGGCCGCGGGCAATGGTTGCCGCCGAAAACACCGATGCGTCGGGCCGCGCGATCGGCGCAATCGACCGCCATGGCAGCACGGCTGCGGCGACGCCGACCATCGCGGCAACCAGCGCAGCCGCACTTGCGAGCGCGCCGCGCCGCCTGACAAACGGATTCTGCCATTTGTCGCTCGAAGCAGCGGGCTTGGGCGGCGTTCGCGGCAATGCGCTTGCTGCCACGGGTTGTTCGCCCCGCAATCCCGCAAGAATGCGTTCCGGCGTGAACGGCAATTCGCGAAAGCGCACCCCGGTCGCATCAAAGATCGCATTGGCGATCGCCGCGGCGCTCGGGACCGACGCGGATTCGCCGACGCCGAGCGGCGGCTGATGCTGTCGCGGCAGCATCAAGACGTCGATCTTCGGGATGTCCGGGAAGGTGATGATGGGGTAGGCGCCCCATTCGCGGCTCGTCACCGCGTTGTGGTCGAACGAGACCTCCTCCATCAGCGCGCGGCTGGTCGACTGGATGACGTTGCCATGGATCTGGTGGCGGACGCCGTCCGGGTTGATCATCAGCCCGGAATCCTGGCCGGCGACCACGCGGGTCACACTGACATCGCCGGTTGCCTTGTTGACGGCGACGTCGGCAATCCAGGCCGACCACGCCGCGCCAAAACCTGGGAACTTGCTGTGAACATACTGCGCATAGGCAAAACCCCGTCCGCGCACGATGTCACCCTCGGCGATCGGCTCGTTCCAAACCGGGCGAGGGGTCCAGCCGGCCCGCTCGGCAACCGCGTTGACGAGATCGATCGCCCTGGAATCCCTGAGATAACGCTGGCGGTATTCGATCGGATCGACGCCGGCTTCGGTGGCGAGTTCGTCGATATAGGATTCATGCGCAAAGGTATTTGGCAACGCCGAGACGCCACGGAACCACGATGCCCGCACGATCGGCGGCATGTCGTGTGCGACCACCCGCATGGCATCGTAATCGTAAGGCGGGATCGCGGTGCGGTCGCCCATCTCGGACACTTCCGCGACCGGCGTGATCGCACCGGTCAACAGCAACGCCAGGGTCGGCGCGCCGTTGGACGGATAGCGGGTGGCAAAATCGTAGCCGGCGACACTGCCGTCGGCGTTCAGTCCACCCTTGACGTCCATCAGTTGCGCGGTGCCCTTCGGCTCCCAGGCGTGTTCCTGCTCGCGCGTCAGCTGCACTCGGACCGGACGGCCGGCCGCGCGCGACAGCAGCACCGCGTCGGCGGAAACGTCGTCGGCGCAATTGCGGCCATAGCACCCGGCTGCCTCCAGCCGAGTCACCTCGATTTCGGGTTCCGGCCTTCGCAGCAGCAGCGCGAGGTCGGTGCGCAGGATGTGGGGATTTTGCGTGCCGGACCAGACCCGTACGTGACCTTCCCGATAATCCGCGACAGCGCAGGACGGGCCGATCGAACCGTGCATCTGGTACGGCCAGATATACGTCCGCGGCATCGGCTTGGCGGCGGCGGCGATCGCGGCATCGACGTCGCCCTTGTCGATCAGGGTCCGCGGTGCCGAGGGATGGGTGCGCAGCGCGGTCTCGATGTCGTTCAGATCGGGCAGTGTCGGCGTCGGCTTCCAAATCACCTTAAGCTGCGCTGCGGCCTTGACTGCGTTCTCCTCGCGCTCGGCGATGACGCCAACGAAATCGCCGATCGTGACGACGGCGACCAGCCCCGGAATATCCGCCACCGAGGCTTCATCGACCGCGATCAGGCTGGTGCCGACAAAAGCACCGGCATCGACGCCGGCATAGGGCGGACGAACCACGCGGCCGTGGAGCATGCCGGGCACGCGCACGTCGTGAACGTAGACCAGTTCGCCGGTGGCCTTCGCCAAAAGGTCGGTACGCGGCACCGACTGGCCGACGATGGTGTAAGACTCGACCGCTTTTACCGGAACATTTTCAGCCAGTTCCAGGCGAACGTCCTCGCCGGCAATCAATTCACCGTAGCTGACGCTGCGATTATCCCGGCCGCGGATCAGGCCGTCCTCTATCGCAAGGTCGTCCACGGAAAGTTCCAGTCGTTCGGCGGCGCGCACGATCAGGAATTGCCGCGCCTGCGCTGCCGCCTTGCGCAACGGTACCGCCGTTATCTGGATGGTTTCACTGGCGATCGTCGCACCCTGGTTGGGGACCAGTGAGGTGTCGCCGAGCACGACGACGACGCGCGCAAAGGACACGTCGAGTTCCTCGGCGACGATTTGTCCGAGCGCCGTCCGAATGCCGGTTCCGAGATCGACATGCCCGTTGAAGGCCGTGACCGAACCGTCGGCCGTGATCTTGATAAAGGTTTCGAATCCGGCTTCCGCGCCTGACCCGACCCGGCGAACGATAGACAAGGACCCGGGCCGGAGTTCGGGATTGATCGGGGGGGCTGGCACCGCCATCAACCCTGTGCCTCCGCGACAAGTCCCGCCGCCCGCATCGCCGCGCGCACGATTTCGATATGAGCGCCGCACCGGCATAAATTATATCGAAGCGCTTCGAGCACGTCGGCCTCGGAAGGGTGAGGGGTGCGCATCAATAGCGCCTTGGTGGTCATGATCATGCCGTTGAGGCAGTAGCCGCATTGCGCGGCCTGTTCCCTGATAAAGGCGTCCTGCACCGGATCGGGATGGTCGCGCGAGCCAAGGCCTTCGAGCGTCACAATGTCGCGCCCGACGCAGCCGCTGATCGGGATCACGCAGGAACGCGCCGTCAGGCCGTCGATCAGTACCGCGCAGGCGCCGCATTCGCCGAGCCCGCAGCCATATTTCGGTCCGTTCAATTCAAGATCGTTGCGCAGCACGTAAAGCAGCGCGGTGTCGGGGGCGGCGCTGACGTCATGAATCCTGCCGTTGACGGTCAGGCGGATCGCGGTCTGCGTCATGCTGGTGGTCTCGGGGCCAAATGGTCGTGCTGCAAACGTCGCGTTAAGCCGGTGGGCCAAGGATACCGTTTGTATACAAACGTGCAAGCGCACTGCCCCGCAGCGAACCTTTGCCCGGTTTATGAACAGCGATGCCGGGCAACCTGCGGGTTTATTCGGCAGCGGCGTTTTCGGGGTCCGTCGGCGCTTGACAGGCTTCCTCGGCGCGAGCAACATCGTTCGTATACGAACAAAATGACCGGTGGCGAGAGACACATTATCATCCAAGGCGCCGCCCGAACTTTGATACGGGGCTTCGTTATCGATGTGGCTTATGACCGTTTGACGCTGGCTTGTGAGCTTGTTCATGCCGACTGATGCGACGGCTGCCGTTGACGACAAGATCCGCTGCGATGCCTGTCCGGTGATGTGCTACATCAAGCCGGGGGCGGCAGGTGCCTGTGATCGCTATGCCAATCACAATGGCGAGTTGGTGCGCGTCGATCCTCATATCGTGCTGGAGCGAACGGTGTCCCACGGTGGACGCCTGGTGCCGTTCCAGGCCAGTGGCGACTGGGACGGCAAGATCGTTCATGAGCCGAGCATGTTCGTGACCGCTATTGGCGCCGGCACCACCTATCCCGACTACAAGCCGGCGCCGTTCATCGTGTCTTCAGAGATCGATGGCGTCGACATGGTCACCGTGGTGACCGAGGGCATCTTCAGTTATTGCGGCGTCAAGGTGAAGATCGACACCGACCGTTATCTCGGTCCTGAGACGGCGACGGTTCGCGCGCAGGGCGAGGCGATCGGCCACGTCACCACAGGCGAATACGGCTCGCAGATGCTGTCGCTGGGCGGCGTTCATCATCTGACCGGCGGCTCCAAGAAAGAAGGCCGCGTCACCTGCGACACGCTGATGGATCTGAGCAACTGCAAGCCGGTCGAATTGGCGATCGACGGCGGCGCCACCGTGGTGGTGCAGGCCGGCTATCCACCCATCGTCAATGGCGTGGCCGAGGAGCGCATGCGGGTCGGTTGCGGCTCGGCCACGATTGGCATGTTTGCCAAGCAGTGGCACGGCAAGGTCGATGAAGTCGTTGTCGTGGATGACCACATCACCGGCGTTCTCTCGGAGCATCAGGCCGGCAAACTGCTCGGTATTCCCGATACCGGGATCAAGATGAAGGGACGGCGCTCGACACCGGGCCGCTATTTCCAGGTGGCCGAGCCCGGCACCGGCTGGGGCGGTACAATGATCTCCGATCCGCTTTCGGTGCTGGGTCCGTTCGACCCCAGGAAAGCGCATCCCGGCACAACCATGCTGATGGTCTCTACGACCGGCGAGCATGCGGCTTACTATGAACTCGACGAGGCCCTGAAGCCGATCGAAAAGCCGATGCCGGTCGATCTCAGGCTGTCGGTCGAACGGATCCAGGAGAATTGCGAACCGGCGCTGTGCACGGTGTTGTTCATGGGCGGGGCGGGCGGATCGTTGCGGGCGGGTGTCACCGACAATCCAGTGCGGCTGACGCGATCGGTGAAGGATGCGCTGACGCGGGTCACGAGCGGCGGCGCGCCGGTATATGTCTGGCCGGGTGGCGGCATCACCTTCATGGTGGATGTCACGCGCTTGCCGGCCGGCGCCTTTGGCTATGTTCCGACGCCGGCGCTGGTCGCGCCGATCGAGTTTACGCTAAAACTCTCTGACTATGCGGCGCTGGGCGGCCATATGGATTATGTGCGTCCGCTTTCGTCACTGAAGGACAACACCGAAATCCGTCAAATGCCTCAGTCTCCTTCGGGACAGCTCACATGACGAGAGTTCCGCAGATCGGATGGCTCGCGGACGGCAGACGGCTTCATCTGCAGGACGGTCCGATCGACCTGATCGTGGCGGTTCACGGCAGCGAGACAAATCGGCGTGCCGCCTATGACGCCGCGGCGCGGCGTTTTACCGGTCTGCTCGAAGAGCTCTGCGACGAGTTGCCGCTGTTGCGCCGGGCGGCCGACCCGGCGCGTTGCGAACTGCAAGGTGCGGTCGCACGCCGCATGGATGCCGCCGTGGCGCCGTTTGCTCTTGACCATTTCATTACGCCGATGGCGGCGGTGGCGGGCGCCGTCGCGGAAGAAATTCTTGGCGCGATGCTGGATGCGGCGCGGCTTGAACGCAGCTACGTCAACAATGGCGGCGACATCGCGCTGCATCTTGGCCACGGAGAGCATTTCACCGTGGGCCTGATGGACCGGCCTGACCGGCATGGCCTGATGCGAACCATCATCGTCGATGCCGTCGATCCCACCCGAGGGGTTGCCACCAGCGGACGCCACGGACGCAGTTTCTCGCTCGGCATCGCCGACGCTGTCACCGTGCTGGCGCGGACGGCATCGCAGGCTGACGCGGCCGCCACCATCATTGCCAACGCGGTCGATTTGCCCGGACATCCCGCCATCGTCCGCTGTCCGGCGCATGATCTGCAGCCCGACAGCGATCTCGGCGCACGTCTGGTCACCCGCGACGTCGGCGAATTGACAGGGCATGAAATCGAGCGCGCGCTCGAATCCGGCGCGGCCTGCGCGCGCAAGCTGCTCGCGGCGGGATTGATCGACGGCGCCGCATTGCGTTTGCAGGGCGACACCGTCCTGGTATCGGCGAGAGCGATCGACACGCTTCGATCGGGAACGCCGGTCCACCGAGGTGCGATGGAAAGTGCGATGCATGTCTAGGGAACGAGGTTGACAACGATGAGCGCGATCATTCGCAAAATCGTCACGGTCGTCGA
>WNFO01017982.1_pt1 | contig 14914 bp, 10 predicted proteins | sample 5400251 | NCBI WGS metagenome assembly WNFO01 (sample SAMN13153354, study PRJNA577476) | soil metagenome | isolation source: 100 cm saprolite under Madrone tree | place: USA:California | collected 2016-06-14 | reverse complement strand
TATCCATTGAGGTGGTTGCGGCCCAGGGTCCTGTAGGGACAAGGGGCGGGGTGGAGTGGATGAGGGGGCCTGGTGCTTGTCCTGGTTGGGGTGCTCCACGAAGTCCCCAAGGGATCGCGTTGCCACCAGGACAAGCACCAGGCCCCCACCCTGCCCCACATCCGCCCCTTGTCCCTACAGGACCCCATGCGGTCGTCACAATTCATTAGGGGCGAGGGTGGTTGGGTGGATGTGGGGGGGGCCTTGATGGTCGCCGGCGTCCTGTTCCCTGTGCTCACCTGTGGGGCAACGCGCTCATACCCCTGGCACCGGGCGACCATCAAGGCCCTCCCTTCCCCACTCCACCACCCTCGCCCCTACGGATCATCTGGCTTCCTGTCTATTTCCAGGCTGAGCTTGATACCTAATGGCGACCCTTGTGGTCTCCCTAAAGGAGACAATCATAGCAGACACAACCGTTACAAGTGACACAAGTGACACAAGTGTTACAAACCCGAAGGCGACCGCTAGGAAGGGAACTAGGAGATGGTGTAAAGCTCATGAATGTACACTCCACAAGGTGTAGGTGGGTATCAATCGATCCAGTGCGAGGGGTGTTGTATTTCGTCTATCGTATGAATGGGAGGTAGTTATGCATTTTCTATGGCGTACAATTGTCAAAGGAGTGGCCTGGATAGCGGGGGCGATGGTGGTTATCGTCGTTCTGCACCTTGGTGGTCTATTTGCGTTGCGTGTGGGGCAATTCTCTCCCCTGACCGGCGCGTTCATCGGAGCCACGCTGGTACTCTCGAGCGTACTTTTGCCAATGCGGAAAAGAGAACATACTGAACCCTGGATTGGCTACGAGCAGGTGGGGTGGATGCTGGTTGGCCTGGGTATCGCAATGTGGGGCTTTGGCGAGACATTCTGGCGCTATTATGTCGCGATTGGGCAGACTCCTTTTCCATCCACAGCAGATATCGGCTATGCCACTTTTCCCATCCTGGTCTTCGCCGGACTCCTCCTGCAGCCATCATCTGAAACGGGGGGCAAGCGTTTCTTACTGCTGATGGACAGTCTGATTGCCATGGGCTCGATCCTGGCCATCGCCTGGTATTTGCTTTTGGGTTCGCTAGCACAGATGCCCGGAGAGGCCAATCTCGCCAAATTTTTGGGCCTATACTATCCCATAGCTGATACAGCACTACTCAGTTGTGTGGTGTTCCTGCTGCTGCGCAACCAGGGACGAACATACCAGGCGGCTGCACGCCGTACAAGCCTGCTGCTGGTTGGTTTAGGGCTGTGCTTTTTCGTGTTCTCCGACTTCATTTTTAATGTGCAGAATAACGCGGGCACCTACGTCGAGGCTACCTGGCTCGACCTGGGCTGGCCTATAGGCTTGATGACCATCGGCGTCGCGGCCTACCTGCGCCGTTTCTTGCCTGCCACACCTGCACAAGCGATCGAGCAGCGCATAAGGGAACGCATGGAGGATGCCAGGGCACTCAACTCGTTTGGCTTTACGCGCTTCGTTCCCTACATCCTGTTAGCGCTACTCTTCATCGCCCTGGCCCTCAATGTCCTATCGCGCAGCTCGCGATCCGGCCCGTTCTGTTGTTTGCAACAGTCGGGGTGGTAACGCTTGTCGTCATTCGCCAGCTCTTTACGCTGTGGGAGAACGCACGCCTGGCAGGGCAGCAGGCTGAGGCGCTTGCGGACCTTGAGCGAGCCAATACACGTATCGAAGAGCAGGCACGCCAGATCGCCGATCATAGCGCCGAGCTGGAACGGGGGATCGTGCATCTCAAGGACGTACAGGCGCAGTTGGCAAACGGGAATTTGCGGGCGCGCGCCAATTTAGCAAGCGGTGCGCTGCTGCCGCTGGCAGGCAGCCTGAACCTGATGGCCGAGCGGCTGATGCGCCTGGGTCATACCAGTGTGTATATGCAGCGCCTGACGCGTGCCTTGACTGAACTGAGCGTCGCCTTTGAACGAAAGGCGGCGGGTGCTCCCTTTATTGTGCCTGAGTCATGCAACGAGTTTATTGAGATTAACCGCCTCTTACTCTCTCTGCACTTGAAAAACAACGCACCAGCGTCACACGTGACCCACCCGTTGACGCAAGGACAGGCCACACAGCGTCCGGTGCCAATACAACATCCCGTGTCGCAATCCCTGGTAAACAATGCGCCTGACATTCCGCGGCAGGTGCCCATGCCCAGGCAAGCGGAAACACCGCTGCCGCAGACCCCTTTGAGAGCCAGGTTAGGAATCAGGACTGTATCGGGATCACGACAATTGCCATCATCGGGGCCGCTGCAGATGGGCACGCTAAAGGGTGACGAATAGGGTAGGGGCGACCCTTGCGGTCGCCCTGGAAATGGGGTGTTATTCCTCTCTCACACCCACCGCTATCACGCTGATATTGTCTTTGCCGCCGCGATTCAGCGCAGCCTGGACAAGCATGGCGCAGAGCTGTGAGCAAAAGGAAGCAGACGATCTCATAATCTCTTCGATTTCGGCGTCGTGTACCATCTCCCACAGCCCGTCAGAGCAGAGCAGCAAGATATCGCCCGACTGTACCGTTACAGTGAAGGTATCCACCTCTACGGTTGGATGGTTGCCCAGCGAGCGGTAAATCTCGTTGCGCTTGGGATGAGTATAGACATCACCGGCGCTGATCGCTCCTCGCTTTACCAGGCGAGCTACGGTTGAGTGATCCTGGGTGACCTGCGTCAGTCCGTCGACTTCTCGATAGATATAGGTACGGCTATCACCTACGTTCGCTATATAGGCAGTCGTGCCCCAGAGCAGGGCGGCTGTGGTTGTCGTACCCATGTCTGCGTGCCGCTGCTGGTTACGTTTGTAGATACTGCGGCTGGCGCTCTGCACTGCTTCCGACAGGAGTTCGGGGAAGGCTTCGTCTTCTATACCCAGTTGTAAGGTCATCAAGATACTTTCCCTCATCGCGCGAATCGCCAGCTGGCTGGCCTCTTGCCCATTGCCATGTCCTCCCATGCCGTCGGCTATGATAAACAGGCCTGATGGATAGGGAGCCGTTACAGAGCTGGTGATACTTTCAACTGCAAGCAGGCTATCCTCGTTTGGACTGCCACGGCGTTTGATCCCGGCATCCAGGCCGGTTCCTATATCCAGGTAAGTCCTTGCATCCTGCCTGAGCTGCAGGCTAGAACGCAGTTCGTTGGCAGGATGGCTTTCAAGGTAAGTCTCCCCCTTGCTCCTGGCCTTATCCGAATTTGCGAACCCTTGTCTAAGCCGCGTAGGGGTGGGGCTTGCTCCACCCATAACCTGAGTGTGCGCCATGGATATATCATCCAGGCCGGGGGATTTTGAACGCGGGTATGCTGCTGTTGTCCTGTTGACGCTCGCTTGCGCATAAGTCCCAGCCACAGCCAGTTTGGGCCGTGACGAGAAAGGGTTGACACTCAGATCTTGCTGCATAGATTCCGACAGGTATTGCGCTTCCGATAATTCCTGGTCGAAGCGCCGGAGTTCCTGGCGTTCCTGCCACCAACCACGCACCAGGCGGATGCACGCGAAAGCAAAGGCTGCCCAGGCGAGGAGTAATGTCACCGAGAGCAGCACTAAACCGCTGAGTGGAATAAGCATGAGAAGTCCTCGCGCTGCCCATAGACGCGGCAACTGTGGCAGTACCTGGATCAAGAAGCGCCAGGCCCAGGGAGGGAAGCCGCCTGATATGTATAACAGCAGCACGGTGCCTGCCAGTAGTGTAATACAAGCAGCGATTCTCATCCACCTGTGGGCGATGTATGCCGTATGCAATTGTTCTACGATATTGCTGACCATCTTTTCAACCCCCGTCTATGGTAGGGGCGACCCTTGCGGTCGCCCTGCAAGCGGCTCCATATGATTAGACCAGGTTATTTATGGCTGTTTCGTGAAATGAAGTCACTCTGCCGTGAGCATCCAGTTGCTCGGTTCGGGCTGGTTGGTTGGCCATGCTTTGACAGAAAGAGCTGCCCCAACGGCGCGGAAACGCAGGGTATAGGATGTTCCACCTCGAGTGCTGAATGGGGCAGAGCCGAGCGAAGTCGTTTTTCCGTTCAAACGCTTCAAGATTTGCAGTTTGTTCCCGTCAATGAGCGCTTTGTACCAGTTGTTGGCATCGCTCCAGCGGAGCACTGCCCCCATGTTGACGCTGCCATTCTGGGTGAATTGATTCACCACCCCGCTAAAAATGACTTCGAGATTGGTATTGATCGGCCCAAGAATGGCGTTGAACGTACCCTGCGCGTGGTCAACCTGGCCTGCGCCGCCGGCGACCGAAAAGACCTCGATGCTGTTGGCATCACCGACCCACTGGCGCCCGTCTGATGCTGTTCCCCAGAAGACCTGGTTGGGACGATGAAAAGTATCCTGGGCCAGGACAGTTCCTCCAGTTGTCGTGGCAGTCGGCGGCATGGAGGGCTTCGCTGTTGCCACGGGCAAGGAAGTACTGGTTTTAACGCTTAATGGCGCGGTCAGCGCGGCTTCTATCGAGCGAGAGAAGAGACCGGCGATTAAGCCACCGCATATGCAGAGAAATAGAAAAGACGTGACAAGCCAGCGTATTTTCATTTATTTTTTACCTCAGATGCAGCTGAAAAGGCTATAGCATTATTGGGATTGGGTACAATTTCAGGAGGCGAAACACCGGCGATATACTGGGTCACAGTAAGGGCTGCCAGGGTTTGCAGTTGATTGTGTATCCAGGTGACACCCTGGAGCATTTCGCCGGTGACAGGATCAATATTGCCTACATAGGCATGATTGGCCTGAACTACCATATCATTGAGCAGATCAAAGGCAGCAGGCTGGGCCAGTTGATTGTCGGTCATAGCGACGATCTGTTTGGCGTCGGTGCGCAGCTTTTCCAGCCAGAGCTGGACATTGTTCATAGCCGCGATGATAGCAGCGGCACTCTTGCGTGTATCCGTGGTTGAGCCAGGAGCTTCTAAAAGCCCGCCAAGATGATAGACAATGTGGCCAAGGTAACTTGGCGGGACCTGGTTCGCGCCATTGACATCGATCAAACCAACAGCTTCCAGCCGCGAAATTTCTGGCGGGGTAGCACCGGCAGGCAAATCCTGGTGCACAAATGCCAGTCCATCGAGGTAGCTCAGCGTGCGTAAGGTCTGACGGCGCACAAAGCCCAGGTCCTTGGCTTCTTCCCAGCGATCCCTCGCGCTGCTCGTCCATTCCAACAGCTTGCCAGTGTTTCGGTAGAGCCAGTTACTAAGCCCGCCCGGCAGCTCCATCTCATCCAGCAGCGGATCCGCGGCCAGCAGGTGGCGCAGGTGGTCAAGAAAGCTAAAGTGGTGGCTATCCAGGGGGTCCGGCGTCTGCGGAAATTCACCGTAGTAGCGCCAGGCGCTGTAATCAGGGGAGGGTGTGATAGGCGTAACAGTCGCGTCCTCCTCGGTTACCAGGAAGCGGCTGTTAGAGGCCAGCAAGTTCGTGTGCTGTTGGTTACCTGGATAGAGCAGGTAGGCGTTGCTTTGATTTACAGCAAGCTTGCCAAGCAGGACAGCCCTCGCCTCTCCCTGGTTTTTATCACCCAGCAGCCAGGCATAGTAACTTTTGCCGGGAGATGGTGTAGAGAGGCCATGCAGGTCGATCTGCACTTCGTCGTCGATGCCCTGGTCGCTGTTTTCGCTGAGTTGTTCGCTGCTCAAGAGACTAATCTGTCCTACGATTTTAGGCTGGGGCAAGGATGCAGCAGCGGGGGGCAAGATGCGAAAGTACCACAGGTAAGCAGTCGCGCCAGCGGCGCCTACCAGCAGCAGTGACACGAGAAACAGCACGACGGGAAGTCGCCGCTGGCGCTTGCCTGTCACCGGCGCGTGTTGAGGAGAGGAGGTGGTTTTGGGGATGGTTTGTAGAAAAGCAGGAGGTGTGGGCGCGGCACTCTGCTGGAAAGAGGGAGGTGTGGGCGCAAGAGGAACGGTTCTCCTGGCAGCGATGCCCTGCTCAGGAACAGGTGGGCTGAGCGGCGTGGTTTTCCTGGTAAGGGTGCGCTGGCGTGAGAGCGAGAGGTGACCCTGTGCTACAGAGTCGGCGAGCGCATCGATTGAGATGTAGGCAGGAAAACCGTTGCGCGAGGCGAGTTGCCGCAGGTGTTCATTGCCGGGTATCACAAAAATGATCGGTAGATCGAGCTTGCGTTTTACATGTTTGAGATCGCCAAAATCATCTGGACGCTGAAACACTTTAGACCTGGATTGTACCGGCAGCATGATGACCACGGGCTTTTTCTGCCCGCTGATGAATTCGAGCAGGGCAGGTTTTTCGTCCGCCGGTTCAATGTAGAGCATGCAAAAGTCGCCAGCATCATTAAACTTCATCGTGACCTCATTCTAACTCTACTAACTCTATGACACCCAGGCGCTGCAGGCGGTCTCTGCGGCGGCGCTGTACCAGCGACTTCTCTCCTTTACGCGAAATAGAGTAGGGGACGGTTCCTACTTGCCGGTGAGATTGGATGTCTCCAGAACCGGAGAGCATTTGCGATGCCCAGGATGATTCCTGGATCGCCTCCCCGGATGGCACTTTCTTCATAGCCGATGGCTGCCGCGCAGTAGTCCAGGTATGGATAATTGCGCCTGTGACTACCAGAGCACCCCCCATATAACCCTGTATGGGCAGCATCTCGCGCAGGTAGATATTGGCTATGAAAGCGCCTAGAATGGGCTCGAGGATGTAAATAAACGAGACGGTAACTGGAGAAATGTGCTTTTGCATGAGTACGGTGATCAGCGTCGGCAGGAAAGTGCACGCGCCTGCGACATAAAGCACCACCCAGATATCGTGAGGCAGCGAGGGATGCACCGTTTGCCAGTTGCCGAAAAGCAGCACGATGAGATTGGCACACAGCGCCATCGTCAGCAATTCTATGCCGAAGAGCGGCCACGGGGCGATCTCATCTTTTTGTTCGTGGTCTGCAAGAAATACGTAGCAGGTGAAAAAGACGCCACCGAGAAATGCGATCAGGGAGCCGCGCCAGTTACCCATTGGCGAATTCATGATGAGCAGAATCGTGCCAACCGCCGATACAGCGCCCGCGAACCAGGTGAGCTTTTTGACAGGGTGGCGCAGGAAGAGCCAGGCGATTAGCGCGGCGAGAAAACCGTTGAGGGAGGGGAAGAAGGCGGTGCCGGTGGCGCTTGTGTACTTGAGAGCGATGGCGATGGTGAACAGCGCCACGCATAGCCAACTGCCCAGCAGGATGCCGCGCTTAATGACCGCACCGCTCATATCTTTCCATGAGAAAATAATGATGCAGAGAGCAGCGGGCACGAGTGTGATCATCTCGAAGAACGAGAAAACGATGGGGTCGATACGGGTAAGGGCCTCCTTGGCCACCGAGTAATAGGTGGCAAAGAGGATGGTATTCAGCAAAAAGGCAAGTCCTGCTGCTAGTTTCATCTACGTTACTCCAGGGCAACAATGAAATCCTATGTAAGTTCGGGCTGCATAAAATATTGCATTGCTCGTCGGGTGGAGATACGAGGGGAACGAGTTGCACGTTCGACCGCGTGCACCTCGATATCGTCTGTTTGGAATACGCGGCGTGCGAAGGCGACTGTGCTGGGAACGTCGAAATCTTCGCAGGAAAAGATGTCGATATTGACCATGCCATATGGCGCCCAGGCATGCAGGCTGACGTGGCTGGTGGCGATAATGACAAAACCTGAATAACCATCATCTAAGGGATTGCTCGTCTTGATATAGCGCAGTTCAACCGGGCCTACCTTTTGCATCCCGATGCGCTGGGGATACTGGTCGAGCACCTGCCGCAAAAACCCCTCGTTCTGCAGCAAATGGCGGCTGCAGCCGTAGAGGTCAAGCATGACATGCAGCATAGAACATACCTCGCTTTGACTATGCATGATAGCGGCAAAGACGCTCCTACCGCTTACTCGAAGTATAGCTGAGGCTTTGAGAGGCCGCTTGGTTTTTCCCCATAGTTCTTTGTACGGAAACCCGGGGTATTTTCAGGTGAACGTCGCAAATTTGAGGGATGTGGATATCAATTATAAGCCAATATTCTGGCTCCGTACTGCAGCGTGACATTTAGAATGCCCATATACGCTTGCAGGCTTTCGCCACCACTTACACGTATGCGTGGTAATTGATAGGGGATCTGCGCATCCTGGATAGCAGAATCAGACGTAAAGGGGTCAAGCAAGGCTCCTATATAACCATCTGCGAGGAGATCGGCCAGCACTATCTGCTGTTCATAGACAGAATCGTGATGAAAAGGCTCACCTGTGGGGTAGCAGAAGAATTGGATGGGCTGCCCGAGCTGGAATTGAAGCGTTGCTTGGGAAACAACCAACTCTTTCTGCGTAGTAGTCCATGCTGGCGGTTGCCCCACATTGATATGGTGTATGGTATGCGAGCCTATCTGCATGCCATAGCGCTCGAGCACGCGTATCTGATTCCAGGTCAGGTAATGTCCACCGATCATGCCTGTAATGATAAAAAATACGCCGCGATAGTGGTGAGCCAGCAATGTTGGTAAGGCATCCGTGTACATATCTTCGTAGCCATCATCAAAGGTAAGTATCATTGGATGCGCGGGCAGCGCTTTCCCGTAGTACAGCGCGTCAAAAAGTTCGGTGAGGGTGATAGTCTGATAGCCTTGCTGCTGCAGCCAGGTAAGCTGCGCATTGAAGCCGGTGGTGGTCACCGTCAGGCTATAGTCGAGAACATTCGTTGTCGGCTGGTTAGAAACATGGTGATACATGAAAATAGGAACCAGGAGTCTGGTTGCCTGGGGTGATGCTGGTACGAGAACAGGTGCATCCTGGTCCGCTGGACCGGCAACCAGCACGAGCCAGTTTCTATGATCTGGCAGCAGGGCAAACAACGTGTTGTTGAAAAGGCCACTATCCAGCGCGGCGTTTGAAGGGCCGGTAAGCAGCCCACGCGGGGCAGTAGCTGCGAGAGAGACTTGCTGTGTCGCCACGTCTGGATAAACCTGGGTCGTCTCGGGATCGAGCCAGGAGAGCTGCATCTGAGCAGCAGCTTCTTTAAATGAGACCAATGTCAGTGAACCAAATTTTGCCTGTTCAAAGTGTCTGAAATCATTTTCTCCCCGCCATAACTGTTGAGCAGCGGGGGCGAGCATCGACCACATCTGGTTCCAGTCTTTATGCATCATAGCATCCATGAAACCCACCGTGACGCTGTCTATCGAAGATGATTGAGCCGGGGTCGGAGCGATTGGTACCTGCTGTACAGGCACTACAACAGTTGGCGCCGCGTTGTGTGTAAAAACATGAGCCAGCCAGCCTCCTACTGCTGTGTGTCCGGTGAGAACTTCTCCCAATAGTAACCCGGCGATCAGAATCGCTCCCAGCGATAACGGGATAAGTATGTGTGGTGCTCTGCTAAAGCGCCGGCCTGGTTTAAAAGACATTGGCAATGTTGCCTGCTGATCGGCGGGGTGCTGCTCTACAGCCATTGGCTGTGTTAGCTGCTGCTCAACATCTTTTTGCGCTGCAGCCATCAGCAATGTTGATTGGTGCTCCAGGTCAACTTCCTGCACCTGCTGCTCAACATCTTTTTGCACTGCAGCCATCAGCAAAGTCGATTGGTGCTCCAGGTCAACTTCCTGCGCCTGCTGCTCTAAAGAGGTCTTAATTGAGGATTCTGCTTCCATGACCCGACCCCCTGTACACACATAAGTCTTAACGAGTGCGGAAAATAACTCACCTAATCTAAATAACGTACCAATCCCTGAAAGATTGCGGTAGCGGCTACAAGTGCTTACTGAAAATCGGCTTGAGGGCAGGATAGAGCGCGCGGTACTGCTCATAGGCCCGGGTATAGGCGCCCTCGAACTCCGGGCGAGGCCGGGTATGGTCTACGACGCGCACCGTTGCTTCGCAAGCTTGTTGTACAGAAGCATATATTCCACCGGCCACACCCGCCAGGAGCGCCGCACCAAAAGCCGGTCCCTCCTGGGCATTCGTAGTCACTAACTCGACACCGAGCACATCGGCAATGATTTGCCGCCAGGTGTGGCTCTTTGCGCCGCCACCGGTAGCGCGCATCTGTTCAAGCTCTAAACCCTGCTCGCGGAGAATGGCATAGCAATCTTTCAGGCTAAAGGCGACTCCCTCTAAGACGGCGCGAATAAGATGGCGCCGGTCATGGCTGGCTGTAAGGCCAATCCAGCCTCCGCGCGCATAAGCGTCGAGGTGCGGTGTGCGTTCGCCCTGGAGATAAGGTAAAAATGTGAGGCCATCGCTGCCCGCAGGAACACCCTCGGCTTCTTTTACCAGTAGTTCATAGGCATCGAACCCTGTCCAGCGCTCCAGGGCACTTTCGGGGAGGCCAATGTTATTAGCGGCATAGGCAAGCAAGACGCCGCTGGTTCCGATTGAGACAAGCGCCCAGCCAGGACGTACCACGCCGTTGCCTACAGCGCCGCAGGCGTTATCGGCTCCTCCTCCGGCCACGGGCGTTCCGGGCAACAGACCGGTCAGTTCGGCAACTTCACCGGTAATGCTGCCGCATACGACATCAGCGGCCACAACGGGCGGCAGGAGTGAGGGGTCAAAGCCTATGGCCTCCAGGACTTCGCGTGACCAGATGCCATGTTTCACATCTAGCAGGCATGTTCCGGCTGCATCCGATATTTCCATAGCCAGTATACCTGTCAGGCGAAAGCGGATATAGTCTTTAGGCAGGATAATGGTGCGCGTGCGGGCAAAAATCTCAGGCTCGTTGTCGCGTACCCACAGCGCTTTAGGAGCGGAGAATCCAGGCAGCGCGGGATTGCTGACAAGCTCAATCAGGCGAGATGCGCCTACCTTTTCAGTCATCCAGCGGCACTGGGCTTCGCTGCGTTGGTCTGCCCAGATGATGCATGGTCGCAATACCTTGTGCGTTTCATCCAGCAGCACCACGCCATGCATTTGACCCGAAAGCCCGATGCCGCGCACGTCTGCCGGTGTAACATCGTGTTGTGCGCCGTTCGCAAGGCAGCTACGTGTAGCGGCAAGCGTCGCCTGCCACCAATCTTCAGGATTCTGTTCCGCCCAGCCTGGCTGGGGATGAAACAGGGGGTAATCGACAAAGGCCGATGACAGCACATGTCCATCATTGGCCGCGAAGAGTGCGGCTTTGACGCCGGTCGTACCAATATCGATGCCGAGAAGTGCCTGCATCTTCCTGCTCCTTCTGGTTTCATGCCTTCCTTGAGAGTTCTGGCTTTTTCGAAAAGGCTTTCCTCTAGCCTCGTTTACGCTGTGAAATAATGCGCTCAGTATACGCCTTATCCAGGCCCATTGCCTCATAAACGATGCGATAGCCCTCGACGGCGTCGGCGTGAGAACGAGACTCTGCCAGTGCCTCGCGGTCGATCTTGCGTGCGAGGTCGTCAATAAATGCCCACTGCAGCACTGAGCGGCGCACTGCCGCCACCTGGTCCTCGGTATACGGGTAGAGGTCGTAGCCGATGCGCTGGCCCTGAGCACCGTAGTCTACGTCCTGCAGGGTCATGGCCAGTTCGAGGGTCTGCATGAAAAAGGCGGCGCCGACCATGTTATCATCATCGAATGTGCCCCAACCCGAGTTCGCATGCTGGTGGCCGAGTTTGCCCTCGCTATGCAGCAGGGCGGCGTACTCCGCCAGGTTCTCGCCGTTCATAATCAGGTGCTGCCAATCCATGTTGACCTGGAGGCGGGAAGTATCAACGCCCAGGCGCCGCACACGATCAATGGTATAGAGGGTAGCGGAGATATTGCGCATCAGGATGTTCATGGCAGGCTCACTATTTTTATGCTCCAGGAAGACGGTTACGCCCTTGGAGGCGGCGTGTGCGACAACTTCGCCTACTCCGCCTATGAACCAATCCCAGGTCTGGGCGTAATCGCGCTGGAAGTTGTAGTTGTAGCCTTCCGCGCCAGGCCAGATAATGAAATGTGCTCCAAGGGCAGCAGCAAGCTCTACCCCGCGTTTGAGCGTTTCTATGCCCTTGCGGCGCAGCGCAGGGTCAGGGTTGATAAAGGCTCCCAGCTTGTAGGTCGCATCGGGATGCAGGCCGGCGGCGAGGCAGTAGATATCCATCGGCCCTAGCGCTGCTTTGATTGCATCAACGGTGTCTTCGTTGATTTCGCCAGGATAGTGGTATTCCAGGCCATCGACAATGTCGGCCAGGCCAGCGACAACGCGCCGTGTGCGCGTCACCATGTCTTCGTGAACTACTTCCGGGTGGTAGCCTCCTGGTACGAAACGCTCCTTATTTGAATGGCATTGACCCTTGCGGTCGCCCTAGAAGCCATTTACTGCGCTTTTCCTTCGCAAGGCAATTTCAGCGTCTTTGAAAAGCATTGACCAACCACTTTGCTTTGATGTTGAGATCAACCAGGGCAGAACGTCTATTAAAACAGAGAAATGAAGGAGGTGTAATGGATGATAGATACTCTCACAAACTCTGTTGAGACGCTCTATGCCCTGTATCACAAAGATATCGTGAGTTTCTTTGCGGATCATCTTGCTGATCGAGAAACTTCCTGGGATCTCTGCCATGAAGTGTTTTTGCGTCTCCTCCTGACGCTCGCATCAGGCACAAACCTGAAACATCCACAGCGATGGCTCATGCGCGTTGCCAAGAACCTGTTGATCGATACCTACCGTCATCAACAAACGGCACGAGCGGCGAATCTTCCTCTCCATTCACATGAAGTAGCCATGCTCGCCAGCGATGCCACAACGTTCAGGACACTGCTCGAACGCGAAGATATGCTTCAAATCATTGTGGAGACCTTCCAAACCCTGCCAGAGAAGTACCAGCGTCTACTCTACTGGCGGGAAATCGAGCGCTTGCCTCTCCAGGAGATCGCCCTGCGTACCGGAACAACGGAACCTGTGCTCTCAACCGAGTTATGGCGCGCCCGCAAGCTCCTCCAAAAGGAGTACCACCGGCGGCGTTTCAAAGACCTTCTTCCCTCCGACGAAGAGATTTTTGAGCACCTCGATGCCTTGATTCGCTTCAATCTCGCGGCCTCGCCAGAGGAGCAATTGCGGCAGCTTGAAACGCACGAACGGGACTATTTTGAGCGGATCGCACCCGCCTGGGATGCCTATGTCGCGAGCGCCTACGAGGCCGAGCTCCAGGAACGGCTCACCAGGCTTCTGCCCTGGCATCAAGGTATGACTGCCCTCGACGTTGGCACAGGTACAGGCTACCTTGCAGGGATGATGGCTCCGCTTGTGGGGGAGGTGATCGGCGTGGATTGCACGCCCGCCATGCTCACACGTGCTGGAGAGAAGATGGCCCAGGCCGGCTTTCAGCATGTCTCATTCCGCGAGGGCATGGCCGAGCGCCTCCCACTCACAACGGCTTCCGTCGATGTCGCGATGTGTCATATGCTCCTGCATCACGTAGTAAGTCCTCGAAACGCCGTGGCTGAACTATGTCGCGTGGTGCGCCCTGGTGGCTACGTGCTCATCATCGATGCGCACATGCACAGGTATCATTGGACCCCTGAAGCCTTCGGTGATTTGCACTATGGAACCGATCTCAGGAAGCTCCAGAAGCACCTGAAAGCTTTGCAGGTGAACATACTGCAGGTAGAAGATGCAGGCATCTCCCATTCAGGAGTCTCGGTGGGCAACGATGCAACCTTTGCGAATTTTCTCGTTCTTGGGCAGGTGACCGAGCGAGGCACAACGACCAGGACAAGCACACAGCGGAGATACCGCAAGGAAGCATGACGTGGATCACAAGCCTGCAGGCACTCCTCTTGAGCGGGATTCGCAACGGCTCCGCCGGGTGCTCACACTCCGCGAAGCGGTCGCACTCGGCATTGGTGGCACGATTGGCGGCGGAATCTTCGTGCTGGTCGGCGCAGCAGCAGGACGTGCGGGGCCCGGAGCCCTCCTGGCCTTTGTGCTCGCCTTTGGCGTGTCCTTGCTGATCGCGCTGCCCTATGCTGAACTCGCCTGCCGCTATCCCCTGGCCGGAGGAGGATATGCATTCGCCCGCGCCCTGCTTGGTCCGCATTGGGGCTTCTTGATGGGCTGGGGGTATTGGGGAGCTTATATCTTCATCAGTGGCTACGTGACCCTTGGGTTTGGGGGATACCTTCACGCGTTGACGGGCCTGCCTCCTGTCCCTGGCGCACTCGCTCTGATCGGGATCTGCACCATCATCAATCTTGTTGGTGTCCGGCTCTCCGGCCTGGTACAGAGCCTGGTGATCGGATTGGCAATGGCTGCGCTGCTTGGCTTCAGCATAGCCGGTCTGTGGCACATCCATATTGAGCAGTTCACACCATTTTTACCATTTGGACTCGGTGGCGTTGCTATGGCTGCCCTGCTGGCCTTCCTGGCCTTCGGCGGCTTCGACATGGTAGCAGCAGCAGGAGAGGAGATCGCTTCTCCAGAGCGTAACCTGCCCAGGGCGATCCTGCTGACGCTGCTCGTGGTCCTGGGCCTTTATTTGTTGGTCACGTTCGTGGCTCTTGGGGTACTCCCCTGGAACGAGCTGGGCATATCATCCGCTCCCCTCGCCACGGCGGCAACCCGCTTTCTCGGCTCCGCTGGTCTGCAGTTCACGGCAGCAGTAGCGATGCTGACGACAGCAGCAACGAGCAACGCGGTGCTCGTCGTCACGTCGCGGGTTGCCTTTGCCATGGCCCGTGATGGCTTGCTCCCCGGCTTGCTAGCCCGCGTACACCCCGCGACGGGGGCGCCCTGGGCAGCAGTGCTGCTCAATGGGATCTTGCTGGCCCTCGTCGCCCTCACCGGCTCGGTGGGGCTGGCGGCTGCCGTGGGTGGCTTCTTGTACGTGCTGCACTTCCTGTTCCCGCTGCTCGCTCTGGTAATCCTCCGCCGGCGAGGTGGGCCATCGCCAGCGTTTCGCACACCCGCTCCACGGCTCATCCTCCCGCTCGCG
>WNFO01002618.1_pt1 | contig 14917 bp, 19 predicted proteins | sample 5400251 | NCBI WGS metagenome assembly WNFO01 (sample SAMN13153354, study PRJNA577476) | soil metagenome | isolation source: 100 cm saprolite under Madrone tree | place: USA:California | collected 2016-06-14 | reverse complement strand
CATATCAGCCCCGCACATGGCACGTATCTCCCCCCCCTCTCTTTTTAACAAAAAGGTTCTTCTCTACGCTAACAAAACGAAAAAATACAGCACGCGCACGCGGCCGAGCTCCTCCTCCCTTATCTACGCGACCGTCCCGCCGGCAGCGGTGGCGCGCGCGTACTCGACGTCGGTGTCGGATCGGGCTATCTCACAAGCGTGTTCTGCCACCTCGTTCGCGACACGCAGCAACAGCAACAGCAACAGCAAGAAGAAGAAGGTGGTGGAGGTGGCAGAACGAGCGCCGTCGTCGGCATCGAGCACATACCGGCGCTCACCGCGCTCGCAGAGAGAAACATACGCACCGACGGGCTTGGCAGAGCGATCGACGAGCAGGCGATCGTGCTCGTTACGGGCGACGGGCGACTCGGTAACGTCCATTCTTCCCAGATCAGTACCGGACGTATTTGTCTGAGCGTCGATTGTTTTTGGTTTTCCTACTGCGTGGTAGGGTACGCTGAGAAGGGTCCGTATGACGCTATTCATGTGGGCGCGGCGGCGCGGTCTATACCGCCCGCGCTTGTGGAACAGCTCGCGAGTCCGGGTCGGATGATCATCCCCGTTGGGACGTATTCGCAGAGGTTGATGCAGGTCGATAAGGACGAGCAAGGAGGCATCACCCAGAGGGATCTATTTGGTGTAGTGGTTCGTCATTTTACTTGTTGCCCGCCACCAGAGCCCACGGAATTCTAATCTTTCTTTTTCTCTCGCGCTTCCCAGTATGTGCCGCTGACGGACAGGCCAGCATGACAAGTTGGGTGAGGTCCACAGAGAAGTCGAATATCAAATGTTGTACTTTCTATGTTACGAAACAAAAATCGTTGTGCCGTCGAACTGAGCTGAATGGGTATACGATCGTGCAATACCAAGCAACCACACAAATACATAGCAAGTCAAGAAATTTGTTCTATTTATGGAGCGATTAATCATATCAGATACCTCAGGAGGAGATGGGAATAAGCAGCCATGTTACACATTATCATGAACAATATAGATATCGGGATATCGGGATATCAAAAGAACCTCAACAAGCCTTGATCTGAGAGGCGGCATTTTACTTGGCAAGTCCATACGACTTTCGCGTCATACTGACCATCAACCCTTTGCCCTTCATCGTGCTGGAGAACCAGTTGCCCATTGTCATACCCCCGAAAAAGCCCATGTACGAGCTGCCGTACTTCTGCAAGACGTAACCGATTAACATTGTGAGGATGTGAAGGAAGGACTGAACAACGAACCTTGCCATTCGTGACAATGATGAGCTCAGGTTGCCCCGAGTACGCCTTCTTTGGAACACCACCGCTGATCTGCGAAAGAATGTTCGCACCGGCGATGTCCGCATGCTTCGGTGCTTTGGCAGCCTGCTTCTGCTCCTGCCAGTCTGTCACATCGCCAATCGCATAAATGTTCGAATACGACTTGAGCTGGAACGTGTTCTCAATCTTGATCTGACCCCGCGCGTTGAGCACATTCGAGCCGAGTGACTTGACAAAGCCCGTTCCGGGGCGGCTACCATATGTGGGCACCTACACCAATCATCAGAATTTATAATTGATTCACGGCCACGAAAGGACATACAACGAGATCGCCGTCCACATGGCGGCCGGAGCGTGTCTTTATGGGAGTGGTGTCGAGGTTGTCGACATAATCGTTGAAGATGATGTTCACTCCGCGCTGGACAAGGTCCTTCTCGACCATCTTGCGGTACTTGTTGGGGTAGGTAGAGTTGAGGAGCTGCGCGTCCGAGTGGACAATGGTAACCTTCTTGTGGGGGAACGCGTCCTTGATCTCACCCGCATATTCTGATCAAGGAAAACAACCATTAAGCCCAAATTCAAAAATAAAAAGCTAAACGAGAAACCCGTACCACAGCCAACAGCACCACCACCAGCGAGAACAATTCCATCTTTGGCATTCTCAAACCTGCGACGCCAGGACTTGATGTGGTCGAGGACCGCAGCACGGTCGTCGGGGAAGGCAAGGGGACCCTCCCACTCTGCGCCAGGTGCAAGAACGAGGTAGTCATAGTGGATGCGTTCTCCCGTGGTCAAAACGACGGAGCCGTCACGGCCTTCCTTGCCTTGCTCGATAGCAGAGACGCGGCCGACCTTGATGGTGCCATTGTTCTTGACGAGGAGACTTTCGTAAGGGATGAGAGAGGTATCTTCGAGTTTGCCCTCGGAGGTGGTTGTCATGCGGACGGCGGCGGGGAGATGAAGGGCAAAGGGACGCGCGGTCACGAGGGTGAGGGTCGTTGTGTTGGGATCGAGTTTGGAAGAGAGTGTGCGAGCGAAGGTCGCGCCAGCTGCACCACCACCAACGACTACGACGCTCTTGCGGGACATTGTATCCTAGTAGTAGGTAGAGAGTGGATGAGAGGGAGAGAATAGAGAGTTGGGAGGGATGTTGAGGATCGAACGGGATATTTGGGAAGTTCATGAGGACCTTTATAACAACCTGTCATGCTTGTAAGGAGCTACCGTAATCGAACGGCAACGCGTAATCAGGTTGACTCAATCCATTTAGTAACAATGACCAGAGTCGATTTCATAAGGCGATGACAAAGCTGGCCTTAAGCGAGCACCTGACGCTTCGATTAGAGTAAACTGCACTTCCAAGTTGACCACGCACCACAAGAGCCACTTATTGGTACCCCGATGTGACCGCTCGTAGCGGTATGAACGTGTGAACGTGTGAACCCTCGTGAAAAAACGTGTCTCCTTACGCACCCGGAGAGCCTCAGGCTCACTACTAAATTTGTCATTCACACTGGTCGAAGCCACGTCGTTCCCATCTTGTGAGTCCTTTTTGTTTCCAACAGTTCCCCGAGTGTGTGTGCCTCGTCGTCGATCGCTACCGCGGCTATTTTTTTTTATCACATTTGCACGTCCACACAGGTCTGAGGTTGCCCCGTATCTCGTCGTCGTCACCCTCGTCGGAGAGTGAAACAAATTAAAGAAATTTGGCCGCTTTATCGATACCCCGCTACGGAATGTTCGCTATACTGTAGTCGTGATTTCGAAGGGCGTGGATGGGTCTACACGATTATCGTCTTGAACCCGGTCGCGCTGCTGCCGCGTTCATCGAGGGTTGGAGCCAGAGGCCATGATTGTAGAAAGTAAAGGGAGAGAAGTGAAAGTGCTGTAGGGGAAATCGGTGACAATACACGGTACTTTTAGTTGTGATTAATGTGATTACAGTAATTGACCAATCGCTTCCCTCTATGGATCACCTCGGCCGTTCCCACTGTACCTATTGCTGATCAACGAACAAGTCAGAACCTAGCATGCACACCGGCGGGGATACCGTGACCGCGGTATCTCAACCGGTGATGGCGCGAATTGAAGAGATCGAACGTGGTGGCAACACAACAACCTTGTCTAGAAACGAGCCCCGGATCCCTCCTCAAATTGAAGGTGTTTGACACCCGGTCCTGTGCTATTCTGAAGTTTGTTTGGCCCTGGATTGGGGTCAACTTTGTCAGACAGTGGCTGGCCGAGCTGACCGAGCCAATTAAGGGTAAATTGTCCGCTTGTCCGCTCGCGATAACTGGACACATGTACAGCGCGAGGCATAATAAGCTTTATGGGGAACTGAAAGTAGCGTCTTCCGGCAGTTCCTTCTGCATAGTACTGTACCGGTATCATGTCATCCTCTGCGTTCTTCCTGATCCTGAGTCAAATTTTACGCGCCCGGTCTTTATCCGTCAAGACCGAAATTATCGTAGGTGTCCAGCCTTCGTAAGTCGCTTCCAGCAGCAGTGACGGTACATGTACGGTAGGTACGGCATCGCCGTACACCCACATGAATTCCGCTGTGCGGTGCACATGGCACACACCTTGTTATGCACGCTGGCCAATTACAGTGCCTCACTTCTCATCGCCTGCAGCGGGCTGAAAAGATGTGTTGATTACATTGTACGATGGCAATGTTCGGACCGCTTGTCCGATATGCCTATAAGTGGTGATCCGGTGATGGCGCCTATTTCCCTCCAAATCCTGAAGCGTTCTAGAAGTCAACACTAGCAGTAAAGTAACGTATGCCTGACAGATATATCACGAGAGTGTTACACAACCCGAATGCGCATGGGACGGTGAGGTACCGTGACCGTCTTCAACTCCTTGCCCGTGCCATGGATGTTCGGTCCCGTTCGTGGATCGACTCTGTCCTGAACAGACATTTGACATTTTCGGGTAATAACGCTTTCTGGAGCGATTCGGTCTTGTCCACTTGTACCGTCGCGGCCCGATCGCCACAATTAGGAAGTCAGTATAGGCTAGCCGAGAACTTGAATAGCTGTTGCCAGTCGTTATTCCGTATGACGTATGACGTAGCATGCGTCGTATGCGTCGTAAGACGTTCGGTTTATCATTTTTTTGGCATTAAATGTATAATTGTAATATTAAACGGGATACGCACCATGAGACAGGTTTGTCGGGGAAGATTTGTGGCCGCCGGGCGTGTCGCGGTGGAAGTTAGGAGTATGAAGAATACGCCGTCCGCGGCAACGGACTCGCTTACGGCATGAGGGTATGCCCATCCGAAAATGCAACGAGCTGACACCAGATGCATCGTGTGGTTGATCTAAAAGTTGTCACGTTGAATGCCGGCAGGTGGCGATGACATTGCCCAGGAGTCGGGGCCACCAATGGCACGAACAAAAGTGCTGAGCTGTACCCATTACAGTAAACGGTATGAGGGCACAAAGGACTGTAAGCTGTTAACAGACGAGATCCAGGAGAGGAGGGGATGGGTGTACCATAGCCGGATTGAATAATTGATAATTGGTCTGACTCGGAACGGGCACACCTGACACCGTGAGGGCAAAGCCACGGCATCCGAATAGTGTTTTACTGAACGTTCATGGTCCGTGGACTTTGTGCCGCGGTGTTTTTCGTATACAATACTTGAAGGGGGTTACGTGGCAACGCAGGCATTGAAACATCGAGCAAACGCCCCGGAGAGAAGAGTGGTCGATTAACCCCGCGGCGGTGAAATAGTCGTTAGAACGGTTGATCCCATGCACCAAGGTTTCAGTAGCAGGACGCCGGCGAGATTTGAGTATGTCAAAACCATGCTTTAGAATACCGTAGCCTTTCCAGTAGCAAATCGGAACACGAGACTTTGGCGGAGGATGACAATGAGAATCAACATTCGGCCCGTCGTCAGTCCTGATGGTACCGTAACTGTCGACCGGAACTTCGGCCACAAGGAAAAGGCTGACTTTCATCGGCCAGGCAACGAATGACGGACTAGATAGTTATCTTTGTCTTGGTATGATTGGCCGACTCGGAGCGCCGTCATTGAAAACCGAAATAATGGTACAGTACTGTATGTTTTCGATGCCATGGCCAACGGTAGTATTCTCGCTAAAAACGGCGGCGTGTGAGATGTTACTATTACAGTAGTATGCTCGACTGATTAGCACGGAAGATGTTGATCTGAGCTGGGTGCCTCAAACTCATTGGAGCAAACGCGAAATAACGGGTTCCTTTCCGCGTTTGTCACCAATCATATGGGGCTAACCAACAACCATCAATCAGCAATGGCGATACAGGTAGTCAAATAGGAACCCATCACCATTTGATCATCCCTGCGTGCCAACATATACCAATGCAGTTTTTTGTAACTGGGACGAGCCCTACTAGCCCCAAGAGTTGTATGAGCGGGCTGTAACACAACTGGCGGGGTGGCTATTGCAAGCTGTGACCTCTTTTCACGTGTTATTCCTAGTGTGTTCCCTGTCAGATAATTCTATGTGGTTATGAGGCTGTGCCCTAGGACGGATACTAGTGTTCAATGATGGCGACACGTATAGGCATCGCCATGGGATGGCAAAACGGGGACACTCCAGTAAAGGGATAATTCTTGTCGAGTATCAGCGAACGTTCTCGAGGTATTAATCATCAGGGTATATTGCAAATGTCTGCATAATACACGCCTAATGTTGGAATCGACCTTGCCAGCTAGTATACCGTATTACGTTGTTGGCAGAAACCGGCCCACGTGCTAAGTTGCTCCAAGTGACAGCATTGGGATAAGGGACCGTTGGGGATGGTCTTATAGTCGGCGATTGCCAGTGCTGACGCTGCTGCTGCTGCTGTTGATGGTGTTCAAGTTGCTGACGTTCAAGCTGCAACTGTAATTGCTGCTGCTGCCGCTGCCGTTGCATTGCCCACTCTTCACAGAGAAGTCCACAGAAATCTCTGTCAGAGCGGCGAGGACAGTGCATACACGCAGGGCACACGGGATAACGAAGACGCTGTACAGCGTCGCTGGGTAAACCCGACGGTCTATGTTCAACGCCTAAAGTACGAACAGGGAGGCCCTGCAAACGAGAACCACGAACCGCATATGCTCCAGTGAGCAGTACTCGGTGAGCTCATGCGTCCTCTCATCCCTTGTCACTGGGCGGTAGCAATTCAGATAGCGACAAGTCGGGACCTTAGGTCCAGCGGCGGCTGTGAGATGAGGTGCCCCGGGAGGAGCGGACCCACTGGCATATAGGTGAGGAACAGCGCCCTGTATGTTCCTTGGTATGTCTGTCAATTGTCAAAATATGATACATCCTCCAATACGAGTGAGAGAAAGGCGTACTTGAGTCTTGCGGCATGCGCGAAGAGGGATATCCCCATTCGTCGGGCATCTGACTTTCACTAGGAAGGGCGGGACGATAGGTTGCTATAGGTTGTTTTTGAGTAGGAGGATGTCGCGCTCTGGTGAGCTGTTGTTGTTGGGGGGTCTGGAAAGTATAACTCTTGTGGATTTAAGAACGCGGATAGTCAGAAAGCTGACGACGGCATCGCTTTGGAGAAAGTATACCCCGAATGATGCACCTTGGGCTGGGAGATGATCCATGGAGAAGTCTAAAGATTTCGGGTGTTTATGAGGCCGGGAGGGGTGGAAGGCGTTACGGTCGAGGTGATCGACTTGCTCGTCCTTGTCAGCCTCTTGATATCCATGTGACCAATATCACTTAATCATATTCTATATACATGGCTATGACAAATGCAAACAGGTAGGGTTCAGTACAAGACGAAAAGCAAGAGGAAATCAACCCGAGCGCAGCTGAAGACGATGGCCTAAGCATCATGACGAGGCTGGTCGATTGTACTGAATTTCTAGTGTACACTGTACAATTCATAGTGGTAAGAGGATTGTGGTGCATATCTCATGTAATTGGTTGCTTTCACACGCGACCAGGGCGATGCCCTCGTTACGATAGCTAGTAAGAGAATAACCGGACTAAGTCACTCAGTCGGCGATAATCGGAGGGGGCTATTATCGAGTTATGATGCCCATGCTGAGGGGAAACAACGCTAGGGAGAGTGAGCAGCCCAGGAGATTAAATAGTGTAGGATGGGCATCTAAGCAACGTGAGCAGACATCGCAAGTGGTCCTGTAGACGAGGGATGGTGGGGTGGAGGGTCAGGTGAAGATATGGGTGTAAGAGGAAGCGACGAAGTTTTGATAATATCAGAAGGAAGGATTCTGATCGTATTCATCGAGCGGGATTTCACGTAGTTGTTGGAGCAAGTAGGAAAACTGCCACGATACGGCGAAGCAATCCAACCCCCACGTTTTGCCTGTAGTATTTGAGTGACTGGTCGGCCTGTACGCAGGACCTACATTCATTGGACAAAGCCGCATGATGGACAAGGTGGCAAGGACACTGGCGATGAGTCGATTGGACTTCCTTGACTTTCATACCCGGGTCGAGGGCGGCTCAGGCTCCTACCCCGCGCCCAATACGTCGTACCACAGTTGGGGCAGCGTACAAGTCCTAGGGTAGAAGACGGCTCAGGGGTCAGCCCGTAGTGTCACAAACGAATAAGTCCGATTGATCACTTACCCCCTGGTGCCAAGAGGTGCTGATTATGGGCATCGCGGTGGACGGTGGGAGATGACTCGCCCGGAGCAGTACCCCAAGTGACATTTCCGGAAGCAGGTGTTGGTATCACCCCCGATGGTGGATAGTATTGCTGTTGCCGCTGTGGCTGTTGTTGCCGTTCCATGTCCCACTTTTCGCAGGAGGATCCGCAGTATCTGCCGTTCATGCGTTTGGGACATTTATGACAGGCCGGGCATGAGGGAGCACCGCGCCGTAGATCTTCCCTGGATAGCCAAAGGATGACATTCAACACTAAAGCATGACCAGAGCTCGTAAGGCGAGTACGAACTGCATGTGTTCCATTGAACAGTATTCAGTAAGCTCTTGCGTCGCCCCATCCCTGATCACAGGACTGCGACAACCTGGAAGACGACAAGGAGGACCTGCGTTCGCTGCCAATAGTCCAGACTACATAGTCGCTACATACGCGATTGAAAGACTCACTTGAACCGCGGTGCATGGTACGCGATTGACGTGTCTGTTCTCCAGGTGTCTCATAATATTCACCAGGGATGTTTGGCCCAAAGGATGAAGCGGCATTGACGGGGGTTGTGACAGAGTTCGTTTGCTGTCGGAGAGGCAGCGACTGCTGCTGTTGCGTGAATTGTTGAGGTGAAGTCTGGAATTGCTGCGAATATTGGGCCAGCGAAGACTCCGGTTGTTGCGGGTACCGTTGAGTTTGAGGTTGCTGCTGTTGCAGCGGGTATTGGGGCAACGAAGACCGCCGCGGTAGCGGGTTTCCTGTTGAATAATCTAGGTCCCCACGCGGGTGCTGGGCATACTGGGCCTGAGTGGAGAACGGTGCATTTTGTGGCACAGAGGGCTGTTGAGAGGGTGGGTGGTGAGTTCGGTTTTGCTGGGACGCGAATTGCGGAGGTGGATCGCCAGGGGGCGGATAGTCACGGTCACGGTACTGTTCCGCAGACTGATATGTCTGGCCTTGCAATGAGGCCCCTTGAATCAGACCCTGTGCACCGATGTACTGCTGTGGGGTGTTAGTGGACGGGACATGTTGTAGTCCCGCTGTCAGATCCGATTGTCATCATGAGCCTCCCAGTCACGATACTACAACAATTAGTCGCTGGGATTTGCTTACCTTGTTCCCTGGTTTGCCCATAGGCAACAAAGGGCTGTGCCTGGCCAGAAATCGGTGACCTGTTGTTTGACAACGAGCGACTCATCGTTGGATTGTCGCCGCCGTGAACCGGTGCCTGGATCGACTGTGAACGTGAAGTCCTTCGGTTATCATGATAGCCAGAGGCAGTAGGTTGGCCGCCTGTACTGCATCAGTGTTTGAACTATCGAGGGACGAAGGGGTCTCACCTTGGGCATTGTCCTGTGGATAAGCGTTTGGCTGGCGCTGATGGTGGTAGCCCATGGGGGTCCTATATCAAGCAGCCACCCGCCCAGGACAGTATTTAACCATCAAAAACGGACCGGAATTTCTTTATTTCCACGAGTGTGATGGCATTGCAAGCGATTTTCGTCCGCGTGTTGATGCTACTTTGGCCCAATTGCGAGAATCGGGCGAGGCAGTACAAATAATAGGCCGGGCATAAAGGCGCTGTATGTGATTTGAATGATTTAATCACGCGAACCCTGGCAGTGCGCGGCAAAACATCTTCATTTCAGGACCACGGCCAAATAAAAAGAACCGAAAAAGAAAGTGTGGTTTCTTCGTCGTCGTACTAAGATTATAAAATACAAATCTTTACTTCTCGCGCAACCCATTTCGTTGTGGCTGGCTTCAAGCCGCACTGGTGTTCGCAACTGCGTCTCGAATGCGGAATTCCCAATACCTGTCCTCGTGACAAGCTTATTCGATGGGCGGTGGCGCCGCAAATTTGACCACGTACCTTTTTCTTATGGTATCATGCGTGTGAGCGAGGGAGCGCCAGAGCTGAACAATGACAATGCATGACATCGGACTGTATGGACCAAACATCGGTTCGAGTCAGAAATGGTGGGCGTACCTTCACAGCCCCGGCTATCCCTTCTTTGCCCCTTGCCTCGTGTACGTCTGCCATGAATTCGATTGCCGCCGGGCACGGTAACTGTGCGCCCTCGGAAGGGGACGGGTTCTCAAGGTCAACTACGCGGTCGGTATCTTCGTCGACCGCGTCGACGACATACAGTTCCACGAAAGCGGCCTGCGTCGAGTAGGGCTTATGCGCGTGGTTAAGGATTCCACGAAAATAATTCCATGCGGAGGCGTTATTCGGAACAAGCGAAATCTTTCCCTTGACAAATCTTTAAAAGGATGATGGGCGGGCCAGGGTCCAAGGACATCGCCATGACAGGGAAGGCAATTTGTCAGCGCCACTATGCGCGGGGCGACACCTCCCACTCCCGAGGATAAATACAAGGATGCTTACGCTAACTCACGCCGTACCGCCTCGTCTGTAACGTCGCCAGTGCCTCCGAATGTCACGAAAAAGCGATGATGCCAAGCCGAGTTGTTACGGACGTCTTCAGCGAGGAGTCGCTCGACAAACGGCAGCTCACCAGCCCACAACTCTTCTTGATTGAAGTGAGCGAGCAGCCACTGTCGGTGGCTCCAAGTGTGATAGTTTTTCGCGTCCGCTTCGAGTACCTCCTCGTTGAATGCTAATTCTGGAACAGGGTCGCGTAGAGCTGTGAGGAGAAGCTGTCTGTGGTGCCAGACCTGGTATGTCTTTGGAGAGGCTTTAGTGAGTGCATTCGTGAGGACGAGCTCGGACTCGAGAGGAACCGAGATGGCGATTAGGGTTTCGTAACGGTATTGCCTTTCCACTATGTGTTAAGAAAACGATGATATAAATGTAGACGCAATGGCGCATACCAGGCAGAATAATGTGCAGGATTGAGTCTTATAATGGTCTCCGTGAGTTGCAGAACGCGTAGGCTCTTCTCCCCAGTCTTTACGATACCACGAAAATAGTCAGTGGCATCTTTATCTGCATTGTCCATCAGGGCGTCACGATGAAACAGCACGGTATATCGCAAATCTATCAGTACAACGGCCAGAAACAAAGGGAGAATGTTGCATACATTCGGGGCTGTAGAATATTGGAGCAAGTGGTTGGAGGTTTTCGTACTGAGGAATGGGAACAACGTCTGACCACTCAGGTCGTTCAGCATACAGGACATGTGTCGTCGTGACATCAGGCATTGGCGCAGATAGGTGGTGGAGTAAGAGTCTTGCGCGAAGTCTTTGCAATCAGACAATGATCAAATAGCGATGGGACCAAAACAATTGGGTGAATCACGCATTCCATGCATAATAGGAACGCAACGCAACAATCATGATATTGGGAAGACAATAGAAGATACGCAGGAGACAGAAAACATTATACACTACGGTTAAAAGGGTATAGAAGATTACGTTAAGCGGCGGCGGCGGCTGCTGGGGCTGCGTTACTCGCAGTGTAATCCTTCAGGAAAGCCTGGTCAGTACAGCTCAGACAAAATTTGCCTATCTTGACACCAACCTCCATCTCGGCATCGAGATCTTCGACCGTCTTTTGTGGCCGCTCGGTCTTGCGCGACCCTTGTCTTCTGCCGCGACCTCGGGGCGCGCCACGGCTCCTGTTACAGATGATTGAGTTTATTAAGACATTTTGAGAAACCTGTGATGCCGCAGCAACGGACCTGGCAGGTTGAGTGCCATTAGTGATAACAGCAGTGTTTTCCACCGGGGCGACGCGAGAAGCGAGACTTGGAGTGGGAGCAAGACGAGAGGGGTCGACAACAACTTCGATCTTCATGGGACGCTCTGGAAGCGATAGATGATGGAAACGAGAGACAAAGAACGGCGGGGAGGGGAGGGGTCAATTGGTCAGTTGAGTTTCAGCGGTGCGCGAGGCAAACGAAAGACGAAAACGAGCCAAAGAGAGTTGCGGCGCAATTCGCGGGTCCTTCGATCGAACATCGGACATCGTTGATATTCAGCCTTAACCTTGCGCAATGGATGGAAAGGGGCATGTCAAACCCATCCTTGCAATCCTTCGAACCGGACTTCTTCAACAGGACCGTCTTGAAGCGACAGCGAACGTGTAGACGTTCAACGACACTCCAGACTAGGACCTCTCTCAGTCCGACACCCCCACCTGACCACCCTCGACCCCTAACCGTTCTGACGGGAATTCTCCCATCAGCGCCCTCGACGAACATACGGCCTGCCTCTGCGACACAGCACACAAGGCACATCAAACCTGTGTTCTGCGGGAACTTCGCATGAAGGTGGCACGACGAGGCGGTTCATCAGGTTCACCCAATACATCGCTCATAAGTGAACGCGTATCAGATTCCCAAGACACCCAGGGTTCAACCTTAGGCGTTACTTGGGGAGGGTAGACCAGGAGGTGAGACCATGATACCCTGTCACGGGTATGGCTTTGCCCTTGCACGAAGGCGAATCAAACGAGACCGTATCCGACTTGGCGTCGCGGAAATAGAAGACGAGCTCAAAGGAGAGAAAGTGGCGGATACTAACTCCCATCGATGAGGCGGTTGTTATACTGTTGATATGCCTTGTTGCCATCGCCTTTTTTCTGGAACATGACAGAGGCTACGCCTTTCGAGCGGCCATTTGCATCATAGTGGAGATTGACCTCGCGGAGAGGGCCGACGGTAGTTTGGAAAAGCTCCTATATATAAGGATTACGGTTAGGACTTGTCCAAATTTGCATAAAGGAGACCCATCTGACCTTGACTTGGGCTTCATTCACGTCGGGCGGGAGATTTGATACGACAATTTTCTCAATGGGTTGAGGGGGGACACTAGCCGTTTTGGCGGTGCTTGTTATCCGAGCCTTGGCCACGGGGGATGTGCCAGTGGCTCCAAGGACCTGGGACCGAGCATTGTTACCACGACGGGGTCGCCTGGTTTGTTTGGCTACACGGGTAGCTGCAACAATCTGCACGAAGAACAAAAAAAAACTTAGATGAGGACGTCTGGTGACAACTACGAGGATACAACGCACATCATCGAGGGATTTGTCCATTATTATGGGTGTGGAGGTACGGTTTGTCAAGTAAAAGTGGATTGAGAGGGATTAGTTGGTTGGTCGTAGGGGTGAAGTGGGAGACGAGAGACGCGGCGCGTCAACTTGGGTCTCTGGATTTTGTTTTGTTTTATTTGGACGTCATCGGAGTTGGAAATTACCTCACCCACCCATTGTTTAACAACACTTTGTGTGCACAACAGAATGTCCAGAGCAGGTCGTGGGGGCGGGCGCGGAGGCTTTGGTGGTAGAAATACCTTTGGAGCCAACAATCCACCTCCGATGGGCCTCACTTTTGCTGATATACAAGCCATCTCAAGAGAGCAGAGCGCACTTTACCCAGTACGTCTTCGTTCTGCATCCTGTACATTCATCCTGACGGTGTTAAGAATAATCTTTCATAGCCTATCGAGCCTCTTCCGACACTGACAGAATATTCTGAAGAGGAGAAACAAATATGCGATCTACAGCGCCGCTTCGCAGCTCGATTACGCAGGTCGCCCTATTACGTGACGCAAGTGACTAAATCGACTGGTACGTCCTCCCTATGCCTGCCGGGAATTATCGTCTGACCTACTATGCCACAGAGCTAGAACGATATGCGGACAAATACCGCCCCGCAGCAGCTGCCCAACCCAAGCTAGAGCGAAGGAATCTTCATCAACCTTTCTTCCCCCAAGAGGTATTCGAGGCATACTTCGATCCGCGGAAGAAGCGAATATGTACGTGTCTTGAGTACTCCTGTGGCCCACTCTCAACGAATTGGCAGTGGAGAAAAGGCACGCTAGACGTGTTAATCTGGGTGACTTTAAGGATGACGCTGAAGAAGAGGTTTGCCATACCTTCATGCTGCCCCTGCGTGTTGTGACCGGGAGATATTTCCTTTCTTTAAGGATAAATCTGAGGCATCGGAAGCTGGTTCACAAGCTGCAGAAGAAGACTATGATGTAGAGGAGGAATACGATAATGACTATGCAGATGATTACTTTGACAACGGAGAGGGTGATGACCCTGATGACTTGGGGGGTGGAGGCGGCGGCGATCCATCTGGCGGTGGTGCGTTGGTGTCCTTTATAGGTTTTTGGGTACTAATGGATTTTTTCTGACAGGATTTGATTATGACTAGACATGTTTTCCATGCCAATCTGGAACTATTTGTGTTTGCATTCCTGCGGTACCATGCGATCGCACTTGAACGTGGCATTCTCTGTTCAGCATACAATTTCAACATTACCACCAGCTTACACAAATGCTTCTGTTCACTTTTACTATTCTTCTTTTTGCAAGCCCAGTTTCTGTCCTCGCGTGCGAGGGAGACTGCATAGTCGGGATCACACAAGCTTGGCTGGGGAACTACACCTCACATATCTATACCGTATTCCAGCATATTGTGAGAGTATCGGGCTTCCGCCCTCACACCTTTGCTGATCCTTTGCAGGCCCACCAGATTTCACAAGAACTGCTCCCCCCAGACCATGATTCAATGCAATACCTAGACCCTATCGTGTCTGCCTACAAAGATAGCTCATTCGGCGGCATGAGAACTGCAATTTTTCCCAACTATTTCCATGGCAAGTGCCAGCGCAACGGAGCCGACCCACAAGGCTGCCCAAACCCAGACTGCCCAGTTATATGCGGCACCGCAGGCTCGCTCGTGCACTTCTTCCCGACGTTACGGTTCATCGCGTTTAATTATACGCGTAGCATGCTGCAGCGATTGTGCTCGCCTGGCAACGACGCGTACGAGCGAGCTGAACGCTCCGTCGTACAGGCCGCAGCTGGACACCGCGGGCATGAAACCGAGCGCCGCCGAGTTCCGTGGTTCGAGTACGCGATTATACGAGCGGGAGGAGAGCTGGCGCAAGGGAGGAATTTTTCACATGTGCATGCGCAGAAGCGGGAGGGGGGTGTGAAGAAACGATTTGGGGAAATTGTGAGACAGGTACCGATTCTGTTGGAAGAGGCATGCGGTGGACAACCATCAGAAGGTGAGGATGCGCTG
>WNFO01003084.1_pt1 | contig 14920 bp, 17 predicted proteins | sample 5400251 | NCBI WGS metagenome assembly WNFO01 (sample SAMN13153354, study PRJNA577476) | soil metagenome | isolation source: 100 cm saprolite under Madrone tree | place: USA:California | collected 2016-06-14 | reverse complement strand
TAATGACGTCGCCTAATGACGCGAAACTGGCCATGACTCCGGCAGTGGTCGGATTCGTGAGCACGGAAATATAAGGAAGTCGTCGTTCGGCGTGACGGGCGAGTGCGCCGCTCGTTTTCGCCATTTGCATCAAGCTGAGCATGCCTTCGTACATCCGCGCGCCGCCGGAAGCAGAAACGATGATGACCGCGGCGTGTTCGTCGGTGCCGTATTCAATGACACGCGTGATTCGTTCGCCAACGACGGAGCCCATGGTCGCGGCGAGAAATCCAAAATCCATTGCCGCGAGCGCGACCTTGTAACCATCGATCATCCCATGGCCGCTGATGACGGCATCGGTCAATCCGGTGCGTTCCTGATAACTTTTCAGCCGATCTTTGTAGCTAGCCATGCCTTGAAAACGCAGCGTGTCGATCGATTTCAGATCGGCATCCATTTCGACGAAGGTTTGCGAATCGAGGAGATTGTTGATCCGGTCTTTGGCTGAGAGCGCAAAATGATAATCGCACCGCGGACAAACCCGCAAATTTTCATTCAGCTCGATTTCGTGGATCACTTCATTGCAGCCCGGGCACTTTTGAAAAAGGCCCTGCGGAATGTCGCGTTTCTTTCGAGGCTGGGTCTTGAGAGTCGGTTTTTTGAAAATGGCCATGGCAATCAGGCGCGGGCTGCGGTTGCGGCGTAGACCGAGCGCGCACCGGCTTCTTTCAAAACCCGCGCGCATTCGCTCAACGTCGACCCCGTGGTTAAGACATCATCAATCAAAAGCACGCGTAAGTTTCGCACGTCTGCCTTTTTTCGTAAACGGAATGCACCACGCAAGTTTTGGATACGCTCGGAGCGATCAAATGCCGTCTGGGTAGTCGTGTAATGGACGCGTTGCAGCGCCGGGCGCAATGGGAGAGACAAGTGCGCGCCCGCTTGATTAAAACCGCGCTCGCGTTGCCGCGCCGGATGAAGCGGAACGGGAACGATCGCGTCGAAACGGCGTTCGCGGAGTCGCTCATCGTCGAACGCGGCGACCAGCCAGCGCGCGACCAGATGACGAAGATGGATTTGGCGGCCGTATTTAAAATTAAGAATGACGTGGCGAACAATGCCGCGGCTGCGGTAGGCCGAGATGGCGGCATCGAAATGGAGAGAGCGATGAGCGGAGTTGGTGCAGGAAAACGTGGTTGTGATTGCACCGTCAAACGGCTCGGAACATTTCGCGCAAAACGGCGGCACAATTCGAGAAACCTTCGCTTCGCACTCGCCACAAAGATATTCGCCTAAATCCACCGGCGAGGAGCAGATCGTGCAGGACGGCGGATAGAGCAGCGACGCGATTCCGCGGAAAAGGCTAGGTGCTGCCACGGTCGACATATTTCAACCAGCCGCGCATTATCAGCCACGTCAAGCACGCGACTGCGAGCGGCACAATTCCAACGAGAAGATTTTTCCCGAGCCACGGCAGGACGATCAACTGGCGGAGCGCGATTTTATTGAACGCACCGCTGGTAAAAATCCAGCCGGCGTGCAAACCGATCGGCAGCCAAAGCGAGCGAGTCCGCAACCGCGCGTCGGTCAAGATCCAACCGATTAAAAATAAAGTTGTGAATCCAGCTGCGACCAAAAGCGGATCTGCAAATTGGACGAACGCGTTCGCGATTGAATTGAATCCCGACATCCAGGGCACGTTTGGCGATGTTTGATTCGGCGCTTTCAAAAAATGAACGAGGGAATACAAGGCCGATGTTACAAAGATCGAGATATACCTGCGTCCGGTTTTGAGCAGAACGCCGAGAACGAGTCCGCGGAAAAATGTTTCCTCGATAATCGGAACAACGATTGAAGCAGCCGCAACTTTTGCCACGCCGGGCCAATTGATTGTACCGCGCACTGAAAAAATTGGTGTCGCGAGGAGGACCGCTCCACAGCAGAGCAGGGGAACGGATGAGAAGACGAACCCTGCCAGTAAATCGAGTCGCCAGCGCGGATTTGGCGCCAGCTGCAAATCGTTTGGGCTGCGGCCTTCCAGCGATCGAATTAGCGGCCAAAGCAAAATGGCGGCGGCGACAAGAAGCGCGCGGTGAAAGAATGTTTCGAAATCGTAGCGCGCGAGAAAAGTTAGCGAGCCGTGAGCAACCAGGGACTGAGCCGCCCAAAAAAAACACGGCGCCAGCAAAGCGCCGACGAGAACCGCCGCGAGCAAATAAACCAGCAGTCTGGCTGCATCCTTCAAGGCTGCTAATGTAAGGTTTTCCAGCGATGCCGAGTCAACACATATGGACTGAGAAAGACGAAGAAGGACGAAGGCGCGAAGTGCGCGCGACTAAGTTCGGCGGCAAGTGGCGGGTTCAATCGATAACTTCTGACGAAATTGATTGGACCTATCACGATCCGCCTTTGCTCGATGATTTGTTGAAGTTGAAAGATGTCATCGCCCGAAAATACCAACGCCGGCGTGCCTCAGCCGATGACGTTGTCTCAGTCGAGAAGTTAATCAGTCATTATCAGCGTGATGAGTAAGGAACCGCGTACAGCTGCAAGTCCTCCTCTCCCCGGTCGCGGGGAGAGGATTCAGGTGAGGGGCTTCGGTAATTCTTCTCGCAAGAAATCGCGTCCGCCGAAAAGTGCGACAACGGCTCGCGCCCGTAATCTCCGCAAGAATGCGCCCGACTGTGAGCGTATCCTTTGGCGCGAGCTGCGAAACCGCAAGTTTGCAAACTACAAATTCCGGCGACAGCATCCGGTCGATCCGTACACACTGGACTTCTATTGCCCGGCGCTAAAGCTTGCCATCGAATTAGACGGCTCGGGTCATAGCTACCGACTTCGCGAACAGCGAGATCGGGTGCGAGAGGAATTTCTAATCAAACGCGGGATAACTGTCCTTCGCTTCTGGAATCATCAGGTTCGCGAGGAGCTTGAGAGCGTTGTCGAAGCGATTTGGTTGACGCTGGAAGAGCGCAACGCGGCCAATCCCTCACCTTCATCCTCTCCCTTTACGAAAGGGAGAGGAGAAAGTCGACCCAGCACTTCGAAAGGGTAAACCGTAATGACTGAGTGGAACACAAAGCGGTTAATCGCGGCCGACAAAAAGTTTGTCTGGCACCCGTTTACTGACATGCGCGATTGGTGCGCGGCCGATTTTGAACCGCTGGTTCTGGTGGAAGGACGCGGCGCGATCCTGCGCGACAGCCGCGGGCACGAATACATCGACGGGAATTCATCCATTTGGACAAATATCCACGGCCACAATCATCCGCACATTAACGCTGCGATCCGCGCGCAACTCGCACAGGTGGCGCACACTTCCTTCCTCGGCTTCACCAATCCGGCGGCGATCGAGCTGGCCGAAGCGATTGTCGATCTTTTCCAGCCAAATTCTTTGACCCGCGTTTTTTATTCCGACGACGGCTCGACCGGAATCGAAGTCGCGCTCCGAATCGCAGATCAATATTGGCGACTGAAAAATTCGCGGCGCCACCAATTCGTCGCTTTTCAACATGGTTATCACGGGGACACGGCGGGCGCGGCGGCACTCGGCGCAGCGGCGATGTTTCAGGTCCGACCGACGCGATGGAATTTTCCGGCGCGACAGGTGCCCGATTCAAAAACGCTCGACCGAATCTCAGGGACGGAGACGGCAAAGATCGCGGCGGTAGTGATCGAACCTTTAATTCAAGGCGCGGCGGGAATGAAACTTTGGCCGCCGGGAACGTTGCGCGCGGTGCGCGAATGGTGCGATCGGACTGGTGCGCTCTTAATCGTCGATGAAGTGATGACGGGCTTCGGCAGGACCGGGAAAATGTTTGCCAGCGAACATGAATCGGTTCTCGCCGACATTGTCGTCTTGGGAAAGGGATTGACCGGCGGATATCTGCCGCTGGCGATGACATTGGCTACGGAGGAAATTTTTTCGCGTTTCGACGGTCCGGTTTCGGAAGGGAAAGCGTTGGCCTACGGGCACAGCTACACAGGCAACGCGCTCGGTTGCGCGGCGGCTACGGCGAGCCTGGAGGTTTTCGAGAAAGAAAATGTCCTGGAGAAATTGCAGCCGAAAATCGAGGAGATGAGAGCCGGTCTTGCGAAACTGCAAGGACTGCCGGGTGTAAGCGAAGTTCGCCAGTGCGGATTCATTGCCGGAATAGAATTGGCCGATTCACGATTTGCCTTCGACGTCAGCCTGGCTGCGCGAAAGCGCGGATTGCTGACCCGACCAATTCGCGACGTGGTCGTGTTGATGCCGCCGCTTTGCATCACAGCCGAACAGCTCACGGTGGCGACCGGAGCGATTCACGATTCGATTTTAGAAGTTTGCGAGCGGTGATGAACAAAGCAAAAAAAGCGCGAATCGATCAGACCTTGGTCGAGCGCGGATTTTTTGCGAGCCGTGAGCGTGCGCAACGTGCGATCATGGCGGGCGAAGTCAGGGTGGGGGACCGCGTCTTCGCAAAAGCGGCCGAGCTGATTGAAATCGACGCGCCAATTTCGATTGTGCAGCCGCCACAGTTTGCGAGTCGCGGCGCGTTAAAACTCGGCGGCGCGCTCGATTTTTTCGGAGTCGAAGTTAAAGGAAAGACCGCTCTCGACATCGGCTCGTCAACGGGCGGATTCACCGATTGTTTGTTGCAACGCGGCGCGGCGAAACTATTTGCAGTGGACGTTGGCCATGGTCAACTCGCTTGGAAATTGAGAAACGATCCGCGCGTGACAGTCATGGAAAAAGTGAATGCCCGATTTCTTTCGCGCGAAGACATTCCCGAGGTTGCCGATCTTTGCGTGATCGATGTGTCATTCATCTCGCTGACTTTGATCTTGCCTCGGGCTTTCGAGTTGATAGCTCCAGAGGGTATGATTCTGGCGCTAATCAAACCGCAATTTGAATTGCAACGCAAAGATGTCGGCCGGGGCGGAATCGTGCGCGGGCCGGCGTTGCACGAAAAAGCGCAACAAAAAATTGTGAAGTTTGTTGAGGAAGCGAACTATCATGTGGTCGGTCTCGTTCCATCGACAATCACCGGAACCGACGGGAACCAGGAATTTTTCATATGCATCCGAAAACGATCGGATTAATCGCGCACCCCGGTAAACCCGGAGTGGGGGACCTCGTGAACTCACTCGCGGCGGAGTTTGCCCGCTTCTCGATGTCGATCCTGCTCGAGAAAGAGACGGCGGCAGTCAGTGGCCAACGTTCCGAAATGACAATTGCTCAGTTGGGAGGCAAGGCCGATTTGCTCGTGGTCGTTGGCGGCGATGGAACGATTTTGAATGTGACCGGGCAATTGGGCGAAGCGAGTCCGCCGATTTTTGGAATCAATGTGGGATCACTTGGTTTTTTGACCTGCGCGAGCTCACCAGCATTTCGCGAAGCGGTCGAATGCATCGCCAAGGGAAAAATGACGTTTAGCAATCGCGCGCTGCTCGAGGTCATTTTGCGGGATTCGACGGAAAAACACAAACCGATGATTGCGCTGAACGACGCCGTGTTCAGCCGCGGCGAATTGTCGCGCCTGATTCGATTGCGGACACGGGTGAACGGCGAAGCACTGACCGAGTTCAACGCCGACGGGTTGATTATCGCGACACCGACAGGTTCCACCGCCTACTCGCTTTCCGCGGGCGGGCCGATCTTGGAGCCGGAATCGGGTGTATTCGTGATCACGCCGATCTGCCCGCACGTGCTGACGAATCGCTCGATTATTGTTTCAGAAAAGTCGGTGATCGAAGTGGAAGCGAGCGAGCCGGATTACCCGGTTTATCTAACCGTGGACGGACGTGAGCCGCTCCGGATCGCGAAGGACGCGACCGTTCAGATTCGGAAAGCGAAAAAGACGATGCAGTTGGCGGCAATGCCGGACATGTCGTTTTTCAGTGTGGTCCGCCAGAAACTAAAATGGAGCGGCAGCAACGTCTGAACGCTGAGGGATCGCGAAAATTCAAGCGATCGCTGAAATGGACGTTTTGAAGCGCCAATCACCGCAGTCCCAACCAAGAAGCACTTCGATCTTGGCAATATCTTCGTCGAAAATGCCGCCCGCATACTCGCGTTCCTCGAAAGTTAGCTTTCGCGAATAAGAACCGACGTTGCGCTGTTCGTTTTTCAAACCCAATTTTCTGGGCACGCCAAGGAAGTCGAACATCCGATCGAGCAGGGGGAAAGGATCGGTGCGGAAGTTCTCGTACTTAATAATGAACACCTGATCGCGCGGGAAGAGTTTGAAAACCTGCTCGAGTTGCGGGGAGTAAAGGCTGCGGGCGAGGTAGGCGTTGCCACGCGGCCCTTTCCAGATCCCGATTTCCTGGTCGCGCTTGAGCGCATCGAGAAATTCCAGCGGCTCCTGTCCTTTGTCGCGCCGCATGTTCCATTGGGAAAACGCGCGCTCAACCGGATTGCGCAGTGAAACGATCAATTTCATTTTCGGGTTGTAGCGGGCGATGCGCTCGAGCGCACGGGGATAATAAAGATAATCAGCGGTGACCTCTCCCGCCACGCGCCACCGCCAGCCGGGATCGAAGTTCCCGAGCAAAATCCGATAGTCCGGCTCGCCGGTAAAATGTTCTTCTTTGTCGAAAAAATGGAGCGCCTGGTCGCGGAGCAGGGCGATGTACGGATGCTGAGCCAGAAAATCGTGGATCGCGGTTGTGCCGGCTTTTTGCACACCGGCGACTACGAAATCTACGTGGTCAACCCTTCGGCGGCGAAAAAGACGCGGACGCGCCGAGTTCGGCGCGGGTGTTTGTCCCGTCTTGCTGTCCGATTGCACGCTCGAAACAGTACTACTTTTGGCGCAACGCGAAACTGGATCGACAACTTGCGCGCAACGATGAGTCGGGTTTTTGTCGGCCGGTGGAAGAATCAAAGCAGAGCGCCGGTGAAGGCTTTGAAGATCTGGCCTGGATCTTTACTTGCGATAGTCGAAATCGTGGCCTCATCCGCCAGGGTTTCGACGAAGCAGCACTGTTGTGGAAGGCGGTAAAAGCCACGTCCGGAAATATTCTGGAGGTCGGTCGCAATCTTGCCGGATCTACTGTTCTACTCGCGGCCGCCGCCGGACCACCTCGCAACATTTATTCGATCGACAACAGGTCGAACGAAGACCGCGCGTGCAAAGATTATCTGGCGCGTCCCGAACATAAGGCACGCGTGCATTTACTGGTGGCCGATTCGCATGTGCCGCTGCCAAACTTGAGATTCGGATTTTTGTTCATCGATGGCGATCATACTTTTGAAGGAGTGCTCGCGGACGTAGTCGCGCACTGGAACGCGCTGCAAGCGTCAGACGAAAAGCCAGCGCTGGTGGCATTTCATGACGCTTTGCCAAATCAGAATTTCAAATGGCGAGATGCCGACCGGAACCTAAATCGTCTTTGGATTCGCTTGAAAAATAAATCTCGAAAACGGCAAAAGCCTGAGATAGCGCCAGATTACGAGCCAGGCGTGTTGAAGGTATGTGATGAATTGATTCATCAAGGCTTGGCTGAAAAATGGCGATCGGCTGGTTCGATGCTGGTAATGGAAAAGCTGGCTGAATTGCCCCGAAATTTTTCGGTCGCCGCGCGCAAACTACGGCAGCCCTAGCCCGACAATATCATTCAGCAGCGGTGGTCGACATTCACAATTATCGCGACAGATATCGCGAATGGGTCGTTCACAAGCATCTCAAGTGTCCTCGTGAGCGGTTCTAAAAACGATACCGAAACCCTACCAACACCGGCACGCGTGTCGGGTTCCGAATTCTTACTCGGGGCCCGGCGCGACCTGACACGCAAAAGCCGTAATTTGCATTGACTCGGTAATCGGCGGTTTTGAAGAATTCTTGTTTGCGCCAAGTTCGTTAGCGTTTCGCCCGAGGAGTTTCACACGACCCTGTTTCCGTAGATAACCGCTAACGAAAGGCGCGTGCCAGAATTACACCTAACAAACATAAAACAACGCTCATTGCCGCTGGCAGAATGTTTGCGTGTCGATGAGAACTTTCTCAAAATGCAATTATGAAAGCGATTCTGTTTCGACTTGCCGCGGTCTTAATCAGTTTCGCAATTGTCGCGTTGTTGGTTGAAGTGGCGTTGCGATTGTTGGCGCCGCACCTCGGCGTCGCAGTTAACGAAAAAAGCCGTTTCTATCGTTTCGATCACGAATTGGGTTGGGCACCGATAGAGAACATCACCTGGGGCGAAAAGGGGGATGATTTCGTTCATCAAAACCAATTCGGGCTGCGCGGCCCCGACGACATGCAACTAAAGAGGACGTCCGGAGGAAAGCGAACTCTCGTGCTGGGCGATTCGTACGTCTGGGGCGTGGGCGTCAGTCAGGAGGAACTTTTTACTACTGCAGAGGTGCATGGAACGAATGAGGAGCTCATCAACTGCGGTGTGTCCGGTTACGGCACGGATCAGGAGTATTTGTTTTACCTGCTCAGAGGCCAAAAGTTCGATGTCGATCAGGTCGTGGTCGCGTTCACACTCTATAATGATGTCGAAAACAACCTCGCTCCGAAGCAGTACTCTTATCTGAAGCCTTATTTCACGTTGAATGGCGACCAATTAGTTCTACACGACGATCATGTTCGATACAGCATAGTTGACAACCTGCGTCGCAACCTGAAGCGGGACTACCGCGTTTGGAACCTCGCCGATCAAGGCGTCGGATCGATTAAGAGACTGCTGCGGAAACAACAGAAACAGAGCGACGTTGTCGCGTACAAGACTAATCGTAAGGGCATTGAATTGACTCTTGCCATCTTGAAAAAACTGAAGGAGGCGGTCGAGGCACGGCATGCGGAGTTCTACGTGGTCTTCGTTCCCTACAAGCCGCATGTCGAAGACCATCTGCCTCGAAATCATCCTTTTGCACCGTTAATCGCAGCGGGTCTGACTCAGATGGGAGTGAGTTACCGCGAACCGTATCCGGAATTCTTGAAGTCTGCGATTGCCGGGGTGGAGCTATTCAATGTTGGGGACAATCATTTCAACGCCGCGGGCCATGCGTTATTCGCCAAGTTCGTGACCGACACCGATCTGGCGCGCGCATCGACTGATTACTACGCTCATCAGTGAGATCGGTGCGCAAAGCAGGTTGCCGAGGGGTTTCGCGTAATAGCCTTCGCCGGTGAATATCCTCGGTCTTTCCGCTTTTTATCACGACAGTGCGGCATGTCTGGTCCGCGATGGAGAAATCATCGCAGCGGCGCAGGAGGAACGATTCACGCGCAAGAAGCATGATGCGAGTTTTCCGAAGCACGCAGTGATGTATTGCCTCCGCGAAGGCGGCATCGTCGTCAACGAGCTCGAATGTGTGGCGTTCTACGAAAAGCCGTTCCTCAAATTCGACCGAATTCTGCACAGTTACCTCGCGTATGCGCCGGCCGGCCTGAAAAGTTTTCTGATCGCGATACCGCTTTGGATCCGGGAGCGCATTTGGATGAAAGAACTGATCCGGCGCGAGCTCGGCTGCGATTGCAAAGTTTTTTTTCCGGAACACCACGAATCGCACGCCGCCTCGGCGTTTTTTCCATCGCCGTTTCCGGAAGCGGCGTTTCTCACCATTGATGGGGTGGGTGAATGGACAACGACCAGCTACGGTGTCGGGAGCCGCAACCACATTCAAATGCTGGCGGAGTTGCGTTTCCCGCACTCCCTTGGGCTGCTTTACTCCGCGTTCACTTATTTCACCGGATTCAAAGTCAATTCCGGCGAGTACAAATTGATGGGACTCGCGCCTTACGGCCAACCGAAATATCGCGATGTAATTCTGCGCGAGTTGATCGACCTCAAAGATGACGGGTCGTTCCGGTTGAACATGAAATATTTTAATTACGGCGTCGGTCTCACCATGACCAACGCTGCATTCAATCGCTTGTTCGATCGGTCGCCGCGTAAACCGGAATCGAAACTGACCCAGAGCGATATGGACCTCGCGCGCTCGATTCAGGATGTGACCGACGAGATCATGCTGCGAATGGCGCGGCATGTTCGCAAGCAAACCGGACAACGAAATCTTTGTCTGGCCGGCGGAGTCGCGCTCAACTGCGTCGCGAATGGACATATTCTGCGGGAGCGCATTTTCGACCGCATCTGGATTCAACCCGCTGCGAGCGACGCGGGCGGCGCGCTCGGCGCGGCTTTGTTCGCGTGGCATCAGATTCTGGGTAAAGAGCGCAAAGCCGATGACGTGCATGATTCGCAACGCGGCTCTTATCTCGGTCCAACATATAGTAATGATAAGATCCGTGCTTATCTGGAGACGCAAAAAATTCCGTTCACTGAACTGACCGACGACGAGCTTCCCGAAAAAATCGCCGATCTCATTAACGCTCAGAAAGTAATCGGCTGGTTTTACGGTCGAATGGAGTTCGGCCCGCGCGCGCTCGGAGCGCGATCAATCATCGGCGATCCACAATCGCCAAAGATGCAGGAACTCATGAATTTAAAGATCAAGTTCCGCGAAAGTTTTCGACCATTCGCGCCTTCCGTTCTCCGCGAAAAACTGTCGGACTGGTTCGAACTGGACGAGGAAAGTCCCTACATGCTGCTTGTCGCGCCAGTTTCAAAAAATCGCCGACGTGAAGTTATAGCTGACGAGCAAAATTTATTTGGCCTGCAAAAACTCTTAACAATTCGTTCGGAGATTCCCGCGGTGACTCACGTCGATTATTCAGCGCGAATCCAAACCGTGACGGATCAGCATCAGCCGATGTTTTACCGCATGATCAAGAAGTTTGACGAGAGATACGGCTGCCCAGTGATCATCAATACGTCGTTCAATGTTCGCGGCGAGCCGATCGTGGCCACGCCGGAAGACGCTTTCATCTGCTTTATGCGAACGAATATGGATTATTTGCTACTTGGCAATTTCCTGTTGGAAAAGAACGAACAGAAGCCTCTGGACAAAGATATCGACTGGCTGAGGGAATTTGAACTCGATTAGACAATGTCAATCCACGCGGACCTTGAAAAACTAAAGACCGGCGTTCGCGATCTGCGCAAGTTCGGGCTGACGGTCGGCGGCGTATTTGTTTTGCTCGGCGTTCTACTTTTCCTTCGCCATAGGTCGAGCTATTCATCCTTTCTCGGCGTAGGCGCGGTGTTGACGGCATTTGGCGCAATCTGGCCGCGCGCGTTGAAATACATTTATTTCGCGTGGATGGCACTTGCCTTCACGCTCGGACTTGTGATGTCGAACGTGATCCTGGCGCTGTTTTTCTTCCTGTTCGTCACGCCGATCGGACTGCTGGCTCGTCTATTTCAAAAAGATTTCCTCGCGCGAAGATGGGACAAACAGTCGGCGAGCTATTGGATTCCGTGCGTGAGAGAAAAGAGTACGGCTGAAAATTACGAGCGTCAGTTCTAGAAAAAGCCTTTACTTGGAATCGGTTCCGTCAAACTTTAGAAAACATTCCATGAACCGAGTGGCGATCATCAGAGAATTCTTTGAGTTTCTGCGCGAGCGCAAGAAATGGTGGATCGCGCCGATCCTGTTTTTTTTGGTGCTGTTTGGCGTTTTGCTGATTTTTGTCAGCAGCTCAACGCTGGCTCCGTTTATCTACAGTCTGTTCTAAAATACCGACGCGCGGCGTTGCGATTTCGTGCGCAAGCGGGACAAGTCACGGCCAAAGGCACAATTTGTAGGTTCGCGATCGACTTGTCCCGCTTTGCCAGTTCCAAAGTTCCAACTCCGATCTTTTTTTTGAGCAAACAGGATTTGACTGCGGTTGCGCGAACCTACAACCGTTTTGCGGGGCGCTTGCACGCCTCCTGCAGGGAGGCAATTATTCAAGTTAAGGCAGGAGCCATCCTCAAGCCTTCCGGGGCTCAGAAGCCGATTTTGACGGGACAAGTCTCGCGCGAAGCCGCAATTTGTTGCGGTCAAGCAAACTGAGTCTGCGGCGCAAAGAACTCTGGCGGAAACGCCCACGCCAACACCTACTCCGTAGCTAAGATCCCTCGTCAGAGCGGCGCCACGCCACCTGCTACGGGGAGCATAATTACTGACCCTAGCAACCGTCTATCGGGATCTGCTGTAGTTTTAGTTTAGGCCCCTCGCGTCAGCTCCGAGCAGGTCCGTGAGGCGCGCCTCGTAAAAATCACACATCGGGGACTTGCCACCCGGCTCGATCCACTCTGGATGTTGGATCCGCAGGTCGTGGTGAATCTGTTGGCGAAGCTCGGTGTACGTGTGAATCTTGTGAGATGCGACGCTTGCATTGGTGAAATCTTCAAGTGTGGCGTAGGCCGGCCTGTCTAACTTATTTTGTTGGTGAGCGCGCTTTGTTCTGAGGAGACTAACGAATTTCATAAACAGCCTTTCATTTCGGGTTGATTGTTCCAAATCCGCGCGGAACTCTGCCGTCGAAGCTCACGGAGTTGATTCCTGCTTCCGCTCCGGCGCGCAGCCGTGTGCGGCGAGGTAGCGCCTGCACGCCGCCAACACCAGCCTGCCCGTGCCGTGGGCGGGTGCTTCGGGCACCTCGGTAGGCTCGACGATTTCTACGCCATTGTGCCTCTTCGTCGAGAACCGCCCTTTCTTCTGCTGATGGCTTTTTTCAGCACGGCGCAGACGCCTGAAAAACGCAGTGCGGCGTTTTGAAATTTTATGCTGCGCGAGGTAAAGCGCGCTGTTTTGCGTGAGTGTTGGTTCCATAAGATTGGGGTCCGCGTTTATTGCATAACGCAATGCGGGGTTTCTTTTCTGTTGCTACTGGGGGGAACAGCTAACGAAACCGCGCCGAGGGATCGAACGCCGATGCGGCTCTATAAGCGTCTTAGTTGGTGCCGAAGCTGCCAGTTGTGCTGGTGCCGCCGCCAGTTGTACTGGTACCTTTGCCACCGCCCTTGACTCTCCGGCGGGCGCATTTTTTTGTTTTTCGGTACGTTCACTTCGGCCGCTTATTACCATTATTCGTGCCAACGGAGTTGAGGGTTATAAACTCTGCTTCTCTTGATCTTTGTAATCAGGCGCTTACGAAACAAAGATTTCATCGCGTCACAAAATCAAGATCGCGACATTGGCCTAATCTTGAGTCCATCATAGTCTAATGTTGAGACCCCCCCGTTGCGTTGATTTTGAGCCGCGTTCCGAAAGTGCCGCGCCAGCGGCGGCAAACGTCGGCTGCACCCGCTGGTTAGGCACAAAATTACTTTCCACTTAAGAGACCAACCAAATGCCTGCCGTCCGCATACTTGACGTCCGAAATTTTCCAATCCGTTTTTGTAAGAACTCTGCTTCCTGAACCCCGCGCGTGTGAGCGGCTCATCGCGCGGTCGCGTCCATCGACGTCATCCGCCGCAGTTCAAATTCGCGGTAGCGATCCTGATAACGGCGGAGACGAAACGGGAAGATCACCACCACCAGCACGCCAAGCAGCAGGAGCGCATACCACACTCCGTACGGCTGCCGCAGCGCGACGGCGGCAAGCCCGCCCAGCGCGAATGCCACGCCGGCGCCGATCAGCACGCGCACGGCATTCACGACGAAGCGTTGCGCCTTGCCCCGCGCCGCGAGCCACTCGATTAGCGCGCCAAAGCAACCGATGAGCGCGCCGCCGACACCGCCGACGATGCCGACGGTTCGATCCGACCACCACGCGCCGGTCTGCGTCGCGGCGCCGTCGAAGCTCGTGCTCTGGACGAGCTTGAGATTCCGCAGGAAGACGCTGCCTTTGCCAGGAAGCTGGACGTTCACCACCAGCTTGCTTGGCCGCGAACTCGCGCCCTTCGCGTTGAACGGGAGCGAGAACGCGCGCCAGTCGGAAGTGCCCGTGAGTTTCGCCATCGGTCCGGCCACACCGAGCGTGCGGGAAAAATACGCCGCCGTTTCGCCGAAGTGGCTCCACATTTCTAGGAAGCCGTCGCCCTCCACGTTGTCGTAGCGCACTTCGCCGATGACGGCGTAGAAATCGGTGGTGATTTTCCGCTGCATGATGGTCAGCACGGTCGCGCTCATCGCGCCCGGGCCGCGATTCTCGACTTTGAGCGCATTGTCCGGTGCGCCGGTGAGCGTGCCCGCGGTGAGCTTGCCGGCGTCGGCGAGTTCCTTCCACGAGAAGGTGGAGATCACCTGCTCGTCGGCGCGCGCGGCGGCGGTGAAGATGATTGCAGTGGTGAGGAGGAGGATCGTTTTCATGGTTGGGGTTCTATTCTTGTTGGTAGTGTTTGAGGAGCTGGTGAAAGGTGGACGCATCGAAACGGCCCTCGGCGTAGAGCCCGCGGAGCAGCCGCTCGTAGTCGTCGGCGGTGTCGTTCTTGTCGAAGACCTTGATCTTCTCGATGAGCCGGTCGAGGCGCAGACGGACGGTCGGGTAGGTGATGCCGTAGGCATCAGCGAGTTCCTTGAGCGAACCTGACGTGAGAATGAATCGCTTCACGAAGGTGCGGTCTTCATCGCTGAGGAGTTCGACCCAACGCTCGGGTACGGATTGCGACATTGATAAAATGAAAGCACACTTTCGTTTTATTGGCAATAACAAAATGAAAGCGGACTTTTGTTTTATTGAATCTGCAAAACGGCCACGCGATAATTAATGCGACCGGGAATCCGATTATCAGCAGGAGGTTTAGGCGTTTGAGCATCTAGCGGCGCTTAGCGGTGCCTAGCGGCGCATTGCAACGAATCGGGACAAGTCTCCCGCGAAGCCCCACAAAAATGTGGGTCGCGATCGACTTGTCCCGCTTTGCCAGTTCCAAAGTTCCAACTCTCACTCGTAAGCACGAATGCCCGTGCAAACCCCGAGTCAGGTCCGAAGCTCCCAATCGAATTCCAGTAAAAATGCCGTTTTGCCCTTAGGAAACCCTTGTTCTTTCCGTTGAACTACGGGAACCGATGCGTCGCGAAAGAATACACGGATTGAATGGAGATGGGAAGATACTGCTCCGATTATCAGAGATTTTGCGGTGCGCCAGCTTTGGTCTCGACGGTCGGCCGGAAGCGGAATTA
>WNFO01002616.1_pt1 | contig 14920 bp, 13 predicted proteins | sample 5400251 | NCBI WGS metagenome assembly WNFO01 (sample SAMN13153354, study PRJNA577476) | soil metagenome | isolation source: 100 cm saprolite under Madrone tree | place: USA:California | collected 2016-06-14 | reverse complement strand
CCTCTTCTTTCCCAATCGCGCCAAGCGAGTTCATGATCGGCACATACACGTTGTAGTCCTCGCCGCTTGCCTCCAGCGCTGTATCCACCACTTCCGCTACTTCCTGATAACGTCCCGCTGAAAATAATGCTCGGCACAACAGATAGTACGCACCCTCGCAGTCTTTTCTGCGTTCGATCGCCTTCTGCACCATCCGAACGGCTTCGTCGTGCAATTCCGTCGCGTACAGAACCCACGCTTGGCTTACTTGTACTTCTGGCAGATCCCATCGCAGGTTCACGGCGTGCCCCGATGCGTTCCTCGCGCGCTCCACCCAGATTTCATCGCGGCTGTAATTGCAATAAAACATCGCGCAGGCGTTCGCACACGCCGCATACGCCAGCGCAAAACTCGGATCGAGCGTTACCGCGTTTTCGAACATTTGCAGCGCGAACTCTAGATCTTGCCGCGTCTGCCGCCGCGCATAGCGCTTTCCTCGTAAATACAAGTCGTATGCCTGCAGGTTTTCGGTTGGCTTGATCGCCAGGGCTTCCAGTTCCTGCGGCGAAAGCGTCACACGCAAGGCCTCGGCGATTTTCCGCGCAATCTCGTCCTGTACTTCAAAGACGTCCTTCATCTCGCGGTCATACCGTTCCGACCACAGCGGAAAATCCGTCTGCGTGTCCACCAGTTGAGTATTGATTCGCAGCCGGTTGCCTGACCGCCTCAGACTTCCAGTGAGCACGTACGCCGCTTTCAACTGCTGCCCAATCTGCACCGGCGTTACCGATTTGTCGCGAAACGCCAGCACCGTGGGTCGCGAAAATGTATTCAGCCCGCGGATTTTCGATAGCTCGGTGATGATGTCTTCGGTAATTCCGTCACGCAGATATTCGTCCTCTTTTACGCCGCTCAAGTTTTCGAAATACAAAACCGCCAACGATTTTGTCCCGCTCTTGGCCGTTCCCGCCTTCGAATCCGTCGAAGTCGCTGCCGCCGCAGCCTTTTTCCCCGACTCCAGATCCCTTTTCAGCCGGATTAAGTCTGTCTTCAGTTCCGTCGCCGACTGGCAGCGCAGATTGCGGTCCTTCTCCAAAGTCTTTTCGATCAGTCGTCCGAATTCACGCGGCAATCCGGAGTTCACCACATCCACGGGCAATGGCTCACGGTTTAGAATCGCATCGAAAATTACCGCCGAGGTGTCGCCCTTAAATGGCAAACTCCCTGTCGCCATCTGATACAACACCGTTCCCAGTGAAAATAAATCGGTCCGCGCATCCACCAAGCCGCCGCGCGCCTGTTCCGGCGACATATACATAATCGTTCCGATCGCCGATCCCGGCGAAGTCAACGCATTGGTCTCCGCTCTGGTGTCGTCAGACGCAAACGATGTGCTGTCCGCGATGTTGCTCAGCTTCTCGACTTTCGCCAAGCCAAAATCCAGAATCTTCACTTGCCCGCGCTCGGTCAGAAAAATATTCGCGGGCTTGATGTCGCGATGTACGATTCCCTTGGCGTGCGCCGATTCCAGCGCGTCCGCGATTTGAATCGCCAGCGGCAGCAGTTTTTCCAGATCGAAGGATTGCGCTCCCATGCGCTGCGAAAGCGTCTGGCCCTCCAGCAGCTCCATCACGATAAAATGCTGCCGCTCGTGCTGCTCGATCGCGTGAATCGTGCAAATGTTCGGATGATTCAACGCAGACGCCGCGCGCGCTTCCCTCTGAAACCGCTCCAGCAATTGCGTATCGCTGGCCATCTCCGCAGGCAAAAACTTCACGGCAACTTTGCGCCCCAGCCGCGAATCCTCCGCCTCATACACCACACCCATGCCGCCGCTTCCAATTTTGCGCAGCACTCTGTACTGGGAAAACGTCTGGCCTACTGGGGAATTCGCTTCACTCATCGCCCGCAAATACTAATCGTCCTTCTTCACCCGGTCAAGCCGCTGGCTTCGCTAAGCACTGCAACTTTTGCGGGACCGCCGGGTTAAACTAGGGTTGAAACTTCCATGGCTTTTGGCGGGATTTGCCCGCGCATTGCATCCACTCAGCCCCGACTAAAAGAGGGGATTTCTTTTCCTCTTTCGCCCAGCCAGTTTCTAATTTACGTGACTCGTGAGGGATCGACATTGCTTCGTTTGAGCTCCGTTCCGTGCGACCGCGCGCCGCGGCACCTGTGGCTTCGATGGGCACTTTGCGCGGCGAAAATTCAACTCGCTTTTTGGCTGGTGAGCTTGGTCTGCCCTGCCGCTTCCGCTGATGTGGGCGTCGTGCTGAATGAATCGCTGGATGAGGACGTGGACAGAATAAGCAGTACAGGTCACAGCGCGATCTACTTCTCCCGCATCTGCCCGGAATCGCCGGTCAAATTGCGCCTCTGCGGGCCAGGCGAGCATGGTTCCGTTATGAGCAACTACCTGAACATCGGCGAGGATCAGCCGTTCGAATGGAACATCGTGCCGCTCAATATTTACCTCTATGGGGTGGAAGCCCCCCGCAATCGTCCTCTCTTCGCTTCGTACAAAATCAAGCATCTGCAGGAAGAACGTTACCGGGAAAAATATCTGAAGCAATACTGCGCGAGTGTCGCTTGCATGACCAGCAAAAAAGCCGAATGGCGAGAAATGGTAGCGGCTACTTTGATCCGCGGCGTTTACATTTTTGCCGTGAGCACCACCCTGGAGCAGGACCAGCAACTCATCGCGGAATTCAATGACTCAGTGAACAAAAACCATTTCAATGGAGTCACGCGTAATTGCGCCGATTTCACCAAACACGTGATCAATACCTATTTCGCGCACGCCGCGAGAACCGATTACCTGAACGACTTTGGTATGACCAGCCCGAAGGCGGTCGCCCGCACCTTTACGCACTACGCTCTCCATCATCCCGAATCGCAGTTTCGTGTGATGCATTTTGCTCAGGTTCCCGGAACCACAAAGCGAAGCCGCGAAGTTCGCGAAGGGACCGAACAGTTATTCCACTCCGGAAAACTTCTCGTCCCTATGGTCCTTATTTCCTACTACACGGTACCCGCGGTAACGACCTCCTATATTCTGACCGGGCGATTCCGGCCGCAAACCGAATTCGAACAGCACGCTGCTGCTCAATTCCCGTCGCAGTCGCCTCCTTCTTCGTCGGACGCGCAAGCACAAATCGTTGGCACGCCAGCACAATGGAAAGAGCTCCGCAGTTCCTTTAGATCCATGGTTGCCGAATATGATTCCGGCAACGAGCGTCATGACCTGAATCGTTTCTTCAAGGATATCGACCGTAAAGGAACGATCTTCTTGGATGAAAACGGCGCTGCTTGGACGGAAATTTCATTCGACGGAAAGTCCGCAAGGCTTGGTCTGAGTGCCAGCAACATTCTGAGTCAGCGTTCCGACTCCGCGTTGTCTTACGAATTGCTCTTGACCCGTGCCAGCCATATCTTGAAGAGTCCAAAACATAGCCGCGAAACAATGCTTGAGTTCAAACAAGACTGGGCAAACTTGCGGCGTGCCTCTGCAAGAAACTCTGTCACACTGGCCAATAATTTTGCTCCGCTAGAAAGTGGTCGAGGCTCCGCCCCATCCGTCCACGGCACAACACTCTACGGCACATCAGTCCACAGTACTCAATGAATCGTCTCACCTCGCCGTCATTGCGAAGCAGTGCCAAGCTCGTCGTTCCGGGCGGAGTCCGCGAAGCGAGGAATCGTTTTTGGGTTTTCCTACGGTTTGCGTGGCCTTATTCCGCATTCCCTGACAGAGCGTTCTTGTCCAGCACGGGCGGCAGCTTCGCGCGAATCAGGCCCTCTACACGGTTCCAGACCGCCGGGTCGCATTCAATTTCCGTGTGATATTTTGTGAATACGCGATCATACCAGGGGTACCCTTCGCATCGCAGAGAATTTGCGTTGTAGTCGTAGCGAAAGTTGCCCAGAATTCGCGTGCGCCCCTGGTCTTCCGCTCGAATCTGCGGGCGCCCATGCAGCAGCCCGTTGGCTTGATAAAAATTCGCTGCCTCGGCCACGTTGGCGGGAATTACTTCGTCGTTCTCTCTTGGCTTGGCGATGCTATCCACTTGAATGGTAAGCAGCACAGGGATTTCCTGTGCCTCTAGTTCGCGCGCTAGTGCCAGCGTCTCCGATCCACCCCAGCTGATTCCGTAAATGATGATGCGCGCATCGCGCTTCTCGGCCGCGGAAAGTTTTCCCGTATGCGCGATATCGAGGAGCTGCAAAATTTTTCGATACGCATCCTGCCGGTGGTGATTTTCGAAAACCTCCACATGCACACCCGAGAGGTAAGCGCCGCGAAGCCTCGCAGCGATTTGCACCGGGCTATGGATGGCATTGTCGCGCCTGACGAATCCGCCCACGAATCCGACCACAATCGTCGGCGCCTTAGCAGGCTCCGCGCTGCTTTTCACTCTTTGGCCTCGATTCGAACTGAGATACTGATGGACAGCTTTCGCGTCGTGTCCTGTCGCAGGCCCGGCTATTGTCAGCACTGCCGCAGCGGGATCCGCCGCCGTTGGCCATGCCGCAGCGAAAATCTCCCGACAATTAACGGCGCTGCACGTCAGGCTCGCGCAAACAGACCAAAACACCGCAATCGTCGGTATCGAGAAATTGACGCATCTCAATCCATGCAGAATCATCCTGTTAGGAGAGATGATCTCCGCCTCAAACCGGTTGTGTCGTCCCGGCTTCAAACCCGTTCTTCATTCTGGCGAATTGTGAAGGCAAACTAGCCCGCTACTGCTGCAACGGTCGAGCTTTTCCGAGAGTCCTTCCACAACTCGATGTACGGCTTCAATTCTTCCATCATCTTTGCGAACTGCGGCATGTCGAGCGACTGCGCGCCATCGCTGATCGCTTTTTCAGGAGCCGGATGCACTTCGACAATCAACGCGTCGGCGCCGATGGCGACTCCGGCGCGCGCCAGAGCTGGCACCAGGCTGCGCCTCCCTGTTGCGTGGCTAGGATCGAGAATTACTGGCAGGTGCGTCAATTCGTTCAACGCCGGAATTGCAGTGATGTCGCAGGTGTTGCGCGTAACCGTTTCGAACGTGCGAATCCCGCGTTCGCACAACATCACTTCCGGATTCCCGTGCGCCACGATATATTCCGCGCTCATCAACAACTCTTTTACCGTGCTGCTCAGCCCGCGTTTCAATAGAATCGGCCGTCCGCACTTCCCTAGCGCTTTCAGCAGCACGAAGTTCTGCATGTTGCGCGCGCCGATTTGCAGTACGTCCGCATAGTTGGCAACCAGGTCCACATCGCGATCGCTCATCACTTCGGTCACGATTCCCAAACCCGTCGCTCTTTTGGCTTTCTGCAGCAACTTTAATCCTTCCTCTTCCATGCCTTGAAAATCATATGGCGAAGTTCGCGGCTTGAAGGCGCCGCCACGCAGCAGTTTCGCGCCCGCTTTCGCAACCCCTTCCGCAGAGCGCAAAATCTGCTCTTCCGATTCCACCGAGCACGGACCGGCGATCACGACAAACTCGTCGCCGCCAATCGCTGTTCCGTTCACGCGGATCAGCGTCTTTTCCTTGCGAAATTCCTTACTTACGAATTTGTACGGCGCGCTGATACGCATCACGTTTTCGACTTGCGGCATCGCTTCGATGGATTCCAGGCAAGCCGTCACGTCGCCGACGCCGACCACGCCGATCACTACGCGCTCTTCGCCTTCAATCGAATGCACCTTGTATCCGAAGTGATTCACCTGCTTAGTCACCCCATCAATCTCCTCGCGCGTTGCGTGCCTCTTCATCGAAATGATCATTGCCATTTCCTTTCGCGGGCCGCGACCCAATAAAAATATCTCGTACTCACAAAGCTCTCCGAAACTCCCATGAATCTTTCGCAAAAAAGTATCAGCCGAAAATAAAAAAGGCCCACTCTTTGCGAGTGGGCCGAATCCTTTTGATTCGTATTGCGCTTACAGAGACGCCCCCCGCCACACGTATGAGTGGTCCGTAAATCGATACCAAAACAAATAAGGCGTCTGAATCATGCAGGCAGTGTACGCACAACCACGCGCAAAATCAACGCTTTGTTGAATGTGGGCGTTGCTGGAGAACTCTACTGGTAAAGGAGAACTGTCAGGCGGAAGCGCGCGAACTGGCTAACCGTGGGCACTTCGCAGGCGGCGACGGAGGCCTGGCGAAACTTCCCGCTGGCAACCAGGCGCCCCAGGTCGTTCGGAAGGCGGTTCAGATCGGAGGTTTCGAACCGTGCGATGGCGACCGGCTGCGCACCAAATGCCAAGCGGTTCTGATCGCAATTCCTGCGCGCATCCTCCACGCCCGGCACAATGGAAAGTCCATTCGCCTGCAGCAGCCGCGCGATTTGCTGTTCCTGCTCTTCGCGCGTCATTGGAGAAACGACGGCGGCAAAATCCTGCGTGGCGTAATACTCTTCGCCGCGGCGCTCGATGGCGATACCGATAGAGTCCACTTGGGGGTCGAGAATATTGGCGCGGTGCGGCGCGGAGTTCATCCACGCAATGTGCAGCGTGGAAACGTCGGGGGCTTCGGCTACGTTTTCCGCGACCAGGCTGAAGCTGGCGCCGGCCATGCGCAGGCGTGTCTGCAGGTCGGCTTCGCCGTCGAAGCGATGCGAGAGCGCATCGTGCGCGGCTAGCAAAGTGGTATGCAGGCGAGCGGCGTTTGCAAGAGCGTTGTCCCACTGCAGTTGGCGCAGACCGAGCGAAGAACGCTCGCGGTTGACGGCGTCGTAGAGGATTTGCTCGGCGGAGTTGGCTGGGCGCGCGGCGGAAGAAGCAGAAGCCGCAAAAGAGGTGGCGACAAAGCACAGCATGAGGATCGCTGCGAGCGCGAGGCTCACGAGGATGCGAAGAACGTGTTGGCGCAAGGTGCCGTTCACGTTCTTCATTTAATCGGAGCCACTTGCTGGTGAAAATGGAACGCGGGAGCAGGTACGAAAAAACTATCGTACTGTCTGGAAGGACAGGCGAAACGAGATCGAATTTTTGTTTTGCGCTGGTGTTGAAGTTGAGATCCGTCGAATTAGCCGCGGACGCGGACAGCGCTGAAGCTAAGGATAACGTGACCGCCGGAGGTGGGGCGGCCGAAACTGGTCATGGGGTGGAAGCGGGAGAAGAGCAGCATCTGGTCAAGCTGGTGCTCCATCTCGTGGGTCTTGGGGCCGGAAAGAATCTGGTAGCCGATCATCTGGCCATGGGCGTCCACGGTAACGTCAAGAAGCAGGCCATGAGGAAGCGCGAGTTCGGTATCGTTTTTCTCAGGCGCCCAGTCTCCAGGAGAATCAGAGAGCGTGATGAGCTCCGCGGGCTGCATGATATTGAGCGGAACGTCATTGGGAATGGCCTGGACGGTAGTGCCCGGCGCGATTAGCTGCAGGACCAGGGCAAAAACGAGAATAGCAGAGACGATGCCGCCGGTGGCGGGCAGCGTGATCGGACGAAGAACATTGTCCAGCAAGATTTCGGCGCGATCGCGGAAACGTTGCCACTGGCTGCGCCAATCCTGGGTGTGTTGAGCCTGGGCTGCGGCTACTTTGATACGAACGGCAAGATCGGACGGCGGCAGGGCACGCGGCGAGCGGGAAAGCAAAACAGCCAGCTTGCGGTAACGCTGCAATTCTTCACGGCAATAGGCGCAGGATTCCAGATGTACGCGCATTTGGCTGCGTTCACTGGTACGGGATGCGCTCTCGACAACATCGTCGAGGTAACCGGCCAGTTTGGAGCGAACCGTGGTGCACTTCATGATAGATCCTCGACTGGTTGCGCTGCGATTGGTTGCGCCAAGAAATGCGCGTGTTGCTCACCGAGAAGCGGGTCCAGCAGATCTTTCAGGGCGCGGCGACCGCGCAGAATGCGCGACTTCACTGTGCCTACGCTGCATTCCAGAACTTCGGCGACTTCCTCGTAGCTGAGACCTTCGAGATCGCGAAGAATCACAGCACTGCGAAATACATCGGGAATTTCATTGAGCGCGGTCTGCACTACCGACTGAATTTCGCGCGATGCGAGTTGGTCGAATGGAGTGGCGTGCATATCTTCAATTTCCAGCTTGGACTGGCCTTCTTCCGGTTCCGCGTCAATCGAAACATTTTTCTGCAAATGACGCTTGAACCAGCGGCGGTGATTCAGGGCTTCACGAATAGCGATGCGATACAGCCAGGTCTTGAGCGAACTGCCCTGGCGAAAACTGCGAATGCCTTTGAAGGCCTTGAGAAAAACTTCCTGCGTGCCGTCGGCGGCGTCAGAAGGATCGGCCAGCATGCCCAAAATCAGGTTGTACACCGGGGCGTGATAGTGCGTGACGAGGACGTCGAAGGCGGCTTCCGAACCGGCCTGCAGCTCGGAGACGAGTTCGGATTCGTCACGGCCCCAGGAGAGGGCGCTGGCCCAATCAGACACGCGGTGCCTTTCTGGCGAGGCGTTCGTTTGATGTCAGGGTTTGTAAGTACAAATCCCTGAAACCCGGGATCAGAACGACTGGCTGACTTTTCAAGTCAGGATTTGCAAGTACAAACCCTGGCTGACTTTTCAACTCAGGGTTTGCGAGTACCAACCCTGAAACCCGTTGTCCACTCATGTCGTTAGACACCGAGAGGAGCGGAGTTGTTTCCGTGATTTGAACGCTTGCCATCTTAAATGTTGCACCTGTGTGAGCGGGAACGCAATGGGACGGCCGGTAGGCAGAGTTGAGCAGTTGGTGGTGAGTAGTGAATAGGGCGTACGAACCTTGGTTTGATGAATCGGCCCTCTGCCCCTGTTTTTGCGTAAGTATGAGGAATAAAGGACTTGCGGCGACGAACTGGTAAGTATTGATTCTAGGGGACTTAGCGAACGCCACCGTGTTGGCCAAATTCGGGAGTGGGTTGTACACCGGGGTGTGCGCTGTTCCGGCTCGAGGCCCATCTACGCGCGTACCGAGATAATCGAACACTGTGGCGATCGGCATCGCGTGCATACTTCTGGACTGACGCCAGGGACGGACCTTCTTCCACCTCGGACACCGCTGCGCAATTCCTGTGCCCCGACCAGGTAGGCGTTTCGCCATGTCGCCGATTCGGCAAGGTATCCCAGCTGCTCGAACGCATCCGCAGCGAGACTGCGCGCCTCTTTGTTGGCGGGATCTGTTTGCCGACCATCCGGGAATTGTGTCTAATCGTCGTCATCGGCCTAGGAAATTCCAAATCAAACCGAACGCAACGCCGAGGAGGATCAGGTGAATGATCTTCAACTTGAATCTCTGGAGCAGGAAGAGCGACAGCAAGGCCCAGACCAGAGAGATCACATCGAGTTGCTTGAGACCGACGACTCCTGATGGGAAGATCACCGCCTTCCCTAGAAAGAACGTCAGGTCAAGGATCGCGCCGACCACGACTGCGGTGATCAACTCCAGGACGCCTCCGAGCATGGGCTTGTCTTGGGTTCGTTCCACCAGCGGCGCACCGGCGAACACAAAGAGGAAGCATGGAAGAAACGTATAAAAGCTCGTCGCCGCGAGACCCAGAGTGCCCATCCACAATGAGCCGTGGAAGTGGTTGTACGCAGCTATGAAGCCGACAAAAGCAACCACCATAATCAGAGGCCCCGGAGTCGTCTCCGCCAGTGCGAAACCGTCCGTCATTTGGGGCCTGGTCAGCCAGTGCAGCTTCGTTACCGCAACCTTCGCCACGTAAGGAATCACAGTATACGAGCCGCCAATGGTCACGAAGGCGGTCTTGGTGAAGAACAGTGCGAGGCCTCGCCAAAAATGGAAGTCACCGACAAAAATGTAGAAGAATGGCAACGGCAGAAGCCAGAGAAAGAGCGCGCTCGCAGCCACCTTCAGAGCACGCTTTAGTAGAGGAATAGGTTCCGGCGCCATCGAACTGCAGTGGATGTAGTAACTTTCTTCATCGTCTCCAGCGGCTACTTCCCCAGTGTGGTGCAGAAGGCCAGGCCGCAACATACCCAGGACGATCCCAAGAACAACGGCACCAAACATCACCACGAGCAGCGAGACATCAAAGAAGAACATCGCTGCAAACGTAGCAACCGCGACGGCACATTGCACAAGGCCGCGCAGGGCTCTTCTGGCGACTCTGTGCAGGGCAACTATTACCAGGGCGATGACGACGGGCTTTAACCCATTAAACATCGCGGCGATCCACGGCAGGCTACCAAACCTGACATAAACCACGCTCAGTGCCAGCAGAACAACCATGGAAGGCAGCACGAAGAGTGTTCCGGCAACAATGCCGCCCCGCTTGCCATGCAGTTTCCAGCCGATGTAGATCGCAAGCTGTTGTGCTTCCGGGCCGGGAAGGATCATGCAATGGCTCAGGGCATGGAGGAATCTTCGGTTGCTGATCCACCGTTTCTTCTCAACCAACTCGTCGTGCATTACCGCGATGTGAGCCGCCGTACCGCCGAAGCTGATCCACCCCAGCTTGCACCAGAAACGTAGCGCTTCCCCGAAGGATGGCCGCTGCGGCGCAGCGAGTCTCTCATCCCGCCGCATTTCAGGTCCCACGGGCAAGGCATCCACAAAATAATTTTCGAAAAGCTGTAACCATCAGGACATTATAACATCATAATGACGCATAGTCGAGACACTCGAAGTTGCCCTATTGCTTCGCGCGTTCGGGTGTTTGACATCAATCAACGAAGGAGCTTTTCGCCTATGAACGAACTTCGCCAATCACCGGAAGGGGAAAGCAGCAGCCGTTTTGCATTCTTACAAGGACCGCTCGTAGCTCGCTGGGCTCCTATTCCGCTACGGCTGATTGTTGGCTGCGGTTTTATGGAGCATGGGTTCGCCAAATTGTCCAAGGGGCCCGAAAACTTCGCTGCCATCCTGCACGCTCTCAGCGTCCCCGCGCCTCATTTCATGACATGGCTTACCATTTTGACCGAGCTCATCGGCGGGCTCGCAGTGTTGCTCGGAGCTTTCGTCACCCTAGTTAGTCTGCCGCTTACTGTGCTTCTCCTCGTAGCGATCTTCACCGTCCACCTACCTTATGGGTTCAGCTCGATCAAGCTGATGAGTGTTATGGCCGGCCACGCCCAGTTCGGGCCGCCGGGCTACGAGTGCAACCTGCTTTATCTTGCTTGTCTTGCGGCGCTCGTGTTCGGTGGTTCTGGGCCGATGGCGATCGAGGACTATCTCGGGAAGAAGTCATAGCGGCGTCCACACGCCGGTGGGATATCCGTCGGAAGCCGGCTCAACGATACACTTTCCGGACCAGGCGGGTCACGAAACGGACGAGATCCCCTCTGTAGTGCAGCCTTTCGTAGTCGACGGGACGGCCGCCCGTCGAGTAGGAAGTTCGTTCAATACGGAAGATCGGGCTCCGTTGCTTGACTTTTAGTGCCGCAGCGACTTCGGTCTCGGCTGCTACTGCGTCCAACTTGTACTCGGCCTCAATCAGCGGAACATCGTATTTGCGTTCAAGAAGCGAAAAGATAGGCTCGACCTTCAGGTTGTTGGCGATGACTTTCTTGCCGATCTCCAACGGGAGGAAGGTCTCATCGAAGGAGAGGGGAATACCATCCGCCAGGCGCACGCGACGAATTCTGACGACGCGCTCGCCCTTCGTCAGTGCGAGTTGACTCGCCACGGTCGCATCGGCAGCCACAATTTCTTTACCAATCACGCGGGCCGTGGGCTTGCGGCCAAGAGCGTGCATATCCTCCACAAATCCGCTCAATTCTCTAAGCTCCTGCGTGATCTTTGGCGCCGCAACGAATGTACCTTTGCCGCGACGAATTTCGACAAGACCGCGGCTCACGAGGTTCTGAATGGCTCTCCGAACCGTAATGCGGCTGACCCCGAATCGCTCAATGAGGCTGTCTTCGGTCGGCAACTGGTCACCGACCTTCAAGTCTCCGTCGGCTATCTCGCTGGCGAGTACTGTTTCAACGCGTAAATAGAGAAGCGAATCCTGTGCGCCTGACATGAAGGCATTATAACGTCGTACTGCCATAAAGTTTACGTACCCTGTGTCCACGAAAGACTTTTCCAGAATCTGTAACCTTTCACGACATTATAACATCATAATGAATAGTAGGGACGTTCGAAGTCGCTCTATTTTGCTTTGCACTTCCTGAAGGGCCAAAGAGTAGGCAATGGCAACGAATCTATTCAGTCCGGCGGGCGACAAAGGAGTGGAGAGCTGGTGCCGAGAGCCAGAAGACGGGCACCTGCTGGCATTGGCCAAGAGTGGTCAAACAGCGGCTTTCGCGGAGCTTTGCCGGTCTTATGCGAAGAAAAACCTTCGCACTACGTATCACATTACCAAGAATCAGGAAGATGCGGAAGACGCGGTACAGGACGCTTTCTGCATATCGAGCATTTTGAGGAGCGGTCAAGCTTTTCGACATGGCTCATCGAGAATCGCCATCAATTCTGCCCTCATGATTTCGCGGAGAAGGCGCAATTTCTCCGAAATTCCCGCGAAGGATTCCGGGGCCGTTGGCTGGTCTCAGGAAATCGCGGACAGCGATCCGAATCCGGAAAAGCATTACCTGGCGCAAGAGCGGGAGCGGCTTGTGCAAAGGGCAATCCGAAGTTTGCGACCCGACATTCGCGTGGTTCTGGAGATGCAACAGTTGCAAGATTATTCGGTAGAGGAAATAGCGCGCGTGATGGGCATCTCGGTTGGCACCGACAAGCTTCGGCTGTTTCACGGCAGGAAGGCCCAGCGCAGAGCTCCGAGCCTGAGAAGCATCGGAGGTAGCAAGTTCATCGCACGATCGCTAACGGGGGACGCTTGAGATGCATAACGAATTCGCGTTATGGCTGTTTGCGGTATCACTAGGTGCCAGCGCGCTGGGCGGGATGCTCGGTATGGCCGGCGGGATCTTCATCGTGCCTATCCTGGCGGTTTTCGGTCACGTCGACATTCACGTAGCGATCGCGGCGAGCACTGTCTCCGTGATCGCCAGCTCGTGCAGCAGCGCCGCGCCCTTTCTTCGGGGCCGCCTCACAAACATCCGACTCGCCATCACATTGGAAACTGCTACGACGCTTGGCGCATTGAGCGGAGTATTTTTGTTCGGTGTGATCCCAGTGTCGTATCTTTTTTTTCTCTTCGCTGCGATCCTATTGGTGTCAGCCCAGCAAATGATGTCCCGCCGCAACGATCCCCCAGGCACTTCCATAGTAGCCGACACCGAGCGATGGACGGCTGCACTGCGCTTGGATTCGACCTATCCAGAGGGTGCCCTCGGACGTGACATCGCCTATCGCGTGCAGCGTTTGCCAACAGGCATGATGCTGATGTTCGGCGCCGGACTCATTTCCGCACTGTTGGGCATCGGCAGTGGCGTCGTCAAGATTCCAGCGATGGATACAGCTCTTCGTCTGCCTATTAAGGTTTCCTCAGCCACGTCCAATTTCATGATTTCCGTAACCGCCGCCGCGAGCGCAGGGGCTTATTTCATGCATGGTGACATTGTTACCTCCGTCGCTGGGCCGATTGCCCTTGGTTCGGTGGTAGGTGCGGTACTCGGCGCGCGGATTTTAATACGCGCGTCGAATGCGAGTGTCCGTCTGCTGTTCGTTGTGGTGCTCATTTTGTTCGCCGCACAGATGCTCCTGCAAGCGTTCGGTATCCGCCTCTTAAAGGGTTCGCTATGAATCGCGCCACGCAGGGATCTGTTAGGTTGGAATGGCTGTTGGCAGGCACACTACACTACGGCACCTCGTTCGCATCGGCAGTTATTAGTCTCGGGCTAGGCCTGGCACTGATCGACTCACGGTTTAGCGCGCCTAGTCAGGCGATCCAGCGCGATATGCGCATCGTCACCATCGGGATCGCGATGCTGATTCTGCTGCCAGTCGTCCGCGTGATAGTGATGCTCATCGTTTACTTTCGGCAGCGCGATTATCGCTTGGCCGCCATCGCTCTGCTCGTACTCACGATCATTTTGCTGGGATTCACTGTGGGTTTGGCAGGAAGCAGGCACCGCAACACACCCACATCTCCGATGCAGGTGCGAGGAGAAACTGTTCCACCTCACACGATGCGAGCCATATCGCTGGGGTCAAATTCTTTCCTAACATCCCCGCGGCATACGCTCGACCGCCAAGAAGCTTTTTCACAACAAAACTAAGGTTCAGGTTGGGCGGTCTCTTCAGGCGCCAGACGATTCCAGGGAATCCGCCCACAAAGCCTATATATATAAGGACCGGCCCTTCGAAGCCAATTTCTGTATCTAACTGTATCTATGAGACTTACGATCTTGGCGGTTACTTAGCATCGGATCCGATGAACTTAACGCGCTCCCAACTGATTGCTGTCGCATTACCTCCTTGCGCCTTACTATGTGTTGCTGTCCTATCCGCGAAACCTTGATTCTCGGCGTCGGTTTCCGAACCGCTGCAGGGCCGCTACTGTTTCCAACACACACAACGGTTTCCAAGACCGTTGCATTATGTACTACTCGTTTATCGATACTTTAGGGGATAATACTAGGCAGAATAGTCTGTAAGTCTTTGAGGCTAAACGTACTTACAATATGGCGGAGAGGGGGGGATTCGAACCCCCGTTAGGGTGTTTAGTCCCTAAAACGGTTTAGCAAACCGCCGCATTCAGCCACTCTGCCACCTCTCCGCGGCTAAGTCCGTGCAACATTGTAGCTTAGAACGGCATTTGGTGACAGTCCCTCCTTCGATTGCTGCGTTTTGGTGCACACTGTCACCAAAGTGTCACCAAACGCTTCAAGCTTCGCGACCGCTGCATGCTTCGAGTCGAGATTTGTGTGCGTATAACGCATGGTTACGGTGACAGTCGAATGTCCAAGTAATTGTTGGACTGTCACTATGTCCACGCCTCGACTCACCAAGCGAGAAGCAAACGTGTGCTGCAGCGTATGCCACGTCACGCCGTTGATTCCCTTTCGACATGCCAGGCCAAATCCTGACTTAAGGTCGACAAACGGTTTTCCGGTCTCGAA